>JACCDZ010618125.1_pt1 | contig 11100 bp, 12 predicted proteins | sample 7449551 | NCBI WGS metagenome assembly JACCDZ01 (sample SAMN15323452, study PRJNA562643) | freshwater metagenome | isolation source: river surface water | place: USA:Blue River Watershed | collected 2017-08-18
ATGCCGCCGGCTACGATCAGGCCAAAGAAGAGATTGCCAATCTGACATCGGCGCTCAGTACGCTACTCGAGGCGATGAATGAACTGCCTGCTGCAATGGGCGAGCCGATCAACGAGCTCGCTTATCAGATTGCAGAGCGTCTATCCGGGCAGGAAGGAATGGACCGCGGTCCGTTTGTAGAGGCGGTGCAGGAAGCCTTGATGCGTCTTCCCAAGCCCGGCGAGAAACTCTTTTTCAGGCTTCGCCAGGAAGAGGCCAACTCTTGGAAGCGTGCCCTGGAAGATCCGGGCCTTCCGTTTAAATGCACGATGGTCTTCGATGAGAGCGTGCCTGCAGGGCATGCCTATGTCGAGGCACAAGGCACACGCCTTAACGTTGGGCCAGAGGCACGTCGGGCCCTAGTGCGCACAGCGCTGGGCTTAGATGCATCCGCAGAATAGTCAGTCGCTCGAGCGACTTGCCAGTTTTCAGGCGCGGCTTGGCGTAATGCCTAAGTCGGTGCGTGAGGGTCGACTTTCTCGCGTCTCGGGTCTGCTCTACGAAGTGGAAGGTCTTCCGATGACGATCGGTGATCGGGCCACGATTAACCTTGGCGGTGACAAAGCGATCGAAGCAGAATGTATCGGCTTTAACGGATCGATTACTTATCTCATGCCAGTGGACCCGATTGAAGGCATCTCCCCTGGCGCACCTGTCTATCCCTTGGGAACGCCTTACTTTGAAGGTTCTGCCTTTCAGGTTCAGCACACGTCGGGCGCACTGCCACTCGGCAAAAGTCTTTTGGGTCGCGTGGTCGACGGATTTGGTCGGCCGATTGACGGCAAAGGCATTGATACACACGGCGTCGGTGGGGTGCCCACCCGTAAGCTAAACCCTTTGAATCGATCGCCGATCCATGAGCCGATGGATTCTGGTATCCGTGCGATCAATGGCGCACTCACGGTCGGTCGCGGTCAGCGTGTTGGCATTTTTGCAGGATCCGGTGTTGGTAAGAGCGTCATGCTGGGCATGCTTGCGCGTAACTGCGTGGCGGATGTCATGGTGATTGGGCTTGTGGGTGAGCGAGGCCGAGAGGTCCGCGAGTTCTGTGTGGATACGCTTGGTGAGCAGGCCATGCAACGTTCGGTGGTGGTTGCTGCGCCAGCGGATGCTTCGCCGCTTGCGCGGGTGCGTGGTGCCTACTATGCAACGGATGTGGCGACTTGGTTTCGTGACCAGGGCCATCACGTGGTGCTGATTCTGGATTCGCTGACACGGTTTGCCATGGCCCAACGGGAAATTGGACTGAGTCTGGGTGAAGCGCCAGTCTCGCGTGGCTATACGCCTTCTGTTTTTGCCAAGATGCCAGAGTTAGTTGAGCGCGTGGGGAATGGTGACCGCGACGATGCATCGATTACAGCGTTTTATACGATTCTTCTAGAAGGTGATGATGTCCATGACCCCGTGGCCGATACGGCGCGAGGCATTCTGGATGGTCACGTATTTCTGTCACGAGAGCTGGCCGACAGTGGTCACTACCCGGCGATTGATATTGAGAAGTCGATCTCGCGGGTGATGCCCAAGGTCACCAGCAAAGAACACCAGCTTGCCGCGAGAAAGTTAAAGATGCTCTATTCCCGTTATCAACGGGGTCGAGAGCTCTTGTCGATGGGCGCCTATGTGCCTGGCGGTGATCCAGAGCTTGATCTGGCGGTGAAGATGTGGCCGCAGATTAAGACCTATCTTCAGCAGGATGCCGATGAACGCTTCGGCATGGACAACTCGCTTGCAGAACTGATGAAGATTGCCGGGGCGGTCAAATGAGCCGGGCAATGTCGGCGATGGCACGGCTTGCCAAGGTTCGTCAGGACATGGCGATGGCAAAGGCGCGACGAATCGCGAGTGAATTTGCCAAGGCCAAGGATCTGAACGAGCAGGTCATCAATTACGCCAACGAGTACGGCAACGCTGCCATGCAGATGGGGCAAAAGGGCGTCTCGGTGGCCATGCTCAATGACACCATGGCCTTTCGGACCAAGTTACTGGCCGGAGCGAGCGAACAGGAGCTCGCCACCGCCCAGATGCATAAGCAGTTAAAGCTGGCCAACCAGCAGGCGCTTGCCGCCAAACTCAAGAGCCAGGGCTTAGACCGCGCCGTGGCGCGCCGCAAAAAAGAAGCCGAACACAAGGAGCAGCAGGCTGAGTGGCAGTCGATTGAAGACGCCTTTAGTCACCGCAAGTCTCCTTTTTCTACCCCCGAATAACCGCTTGGCACGAAAGATGCTTATGTAGGTTCAACTTTCTCTAAAAGAGGTTGAACTGATATGGCATCAATGCAGATTCTGGGCGGATCCTCCGCCAATGCGGCCGCCACAAGCGGCGCCCCAGGGGGGTTAGACCCCTTGATGGCGGGCTTTTCCAGCGATGGCGCATCAATTGGCGCAGGCGCTGACGGCGCGGGCACTGAGAACCCATTTGCCTCGGAACTGGCTGCTGCTTTGGCCACTCTAGAAGGTGCTGCGGGTCAGCCAACGGGCGATGCGCTCGCTAACCAGATCGTGGTGGATGCTGCCGCAACCGCCCAGATCGCCGCTGAAGGCGCACTGGCACTGGGTTCTGGGCAGAATTTGCCGTTAGATCCCGCCTTCCAAAATGCCGTCTTGGCAACATTTGCCGCGGTCAATACCGTTGTTCAGACAGATGCTGCCGCTGCCCTTGCCAATATGACGGCCGAGCAGAAGGCGATGCTCACCGAGCAAGAACTTGCTGCGATGAACCTCGCCGCGCAGACGCTAGCCGCACAGGCGGCGGTTGCACAGACTGCTGCCGATCAGGCAAAGAGTCTGCAGACATCCCTTGATCAGTCACTGACGACTGCCCAGCAGGGCCTTGAGTTGACGCCTGCTGATCTACATACGGTCATGACGCAGGAGGAAGTTCTCGCTGCAGCGATGGCCGCTACCGCAGTAGAGGGAGAGACGTCTGTGACGTCTGTTGGTACACAGGGTCTGCAACAGGACATAGACGCTTCTGCTAATCAGAGCACTTCCGTAGCTGAGTCGTCGGTGGACATGACGCAGGTGGTGACGAATGTCATCACTCAGAATACGAACGTTGCTCAGACAAGTGCACAGGTGTCTGCTGCGAATGAAGCGCAGGTTCAGTCTGCATCGGCTGCCGCTGCTGCAGCAATGGCGCTTGCAGCAAACGCGAATGCGCAGACATCGCAAGATAAGGCGGGGCAGGCATCGGCTAAGCCTGTGGCAGTCGATGGTGCTCAGATCGTTAACGCCGATCAGGCGGCTGCTGATAGTGCTGTCGCAACCGGCGAGACCGTACTTGATATTGCGGTCAGCGAAAAACCCTCTGTCTCTAAGACACCGGTCGCTCAGGCACATGTTGCAGCGTCGGACACTACGAAAGCAGCCGATGCTGCTCGTGTTGCTGTGCCTGCTGACGCGGATGAGGCCCCTGTTGCCCAGGTGGTGACGGGTAACCAACAGGTGACGGATATCGGCAATGTATTGGTGACTGCTAAAGCAAATGCTGACGGGATCGCTGCTGCCGGTGATGCGGCACGACAGTCTGCTCAGAGAATTGACGGCACAACCGGTGTGTCCGCTGCGCAGTCTGCTGAAGCGGCTGCTGCTGCGCGTGCTGAGTCTCGTCTTGAGGCTGCTCGAGCATCGCTCGGCTCTGGTCCATTGAACGTTGAGGTTTTGAAGCTCACCCGCCAAGGTGGCGGTCGCGCTGTGCTGGAGGTGACACCTCCTAATCAGGGTCCGATCCGACTGGATCTGCAGTTAGATGGCGCGGGTCGCGCAAGTCTGATTGTGGAAGGTCTGACCGAGAGCATGAAGGCACGGCTTGAGAGCAGCGCACACTTCCTTCGTCAGGATATGGCTCAGATGGGCCTTGCCTTAAACCTAGAGATGCGCGAACGTAATGACAGTAACCCCTCTGCCCAGAGCTTTGCTCAGGGATTTGGTCAGTCCGGCCAGGGGAGCAATAGCCGTGGCAGTTCCGCCCAATCCGGATCTGCTACAAGCGGTCAGGAAATTGGGAATCTTCCTGGCGCAAGAAAATCGAATGTCGTTGAAGACGGCGTTCACCTGGTTGCGTAATGCATATCCTTAACCATTTGCCAAATTCATTGAGAGAGCATCATGGCTGAAGAAAACGTACTACCCGAAGACGCTGCCGCGGCAGCAATGGCACCGGCGCCTGCCGCATCGGCCCAACCGCCTGCTGAACCCCCAAAGCCCAAGAGCAAGAAGAAGTTAATCTTCATCATTCTTGGCGTAGCGGTCTTAGTTGGCGGCGGCGTGGGCTACAGCATGTGGTCCAAGAGCAAGGAAGAGGCCGCTCGTAAGCAGGCCGAGCTCGAGGCCACTCCTGAGTACCAGCTGAAAAAGCAGATGGAGTTCCGTAAGGAAAATAAGCCCCCTCGCTTTATCAAGATGGATGAGTTCACGGTGAACCTTCCGGGCCGTGGTGGTGAGCACTATCTGCAGACACAAATCGTTCTGCGCACGGGTGATGCGGATACCGAAGGCAAGATCAAGAGCTTCTTGCCGGTGATTCGCGACAAGATCATTCTGGTGTTGTCCTCCCGCACGATGCAGGAGCTGGCGACAGTCGAAGGCAAAAACGCGATGGCTAAGGAAATCGCGCTGGTGATCAACTCAATTATTGAGCCCCAGCTGACCGCAATCTACATTCTTCAGCAGCGTCTGCAGTCTGCGGAGCTTGCCAATTTGGAGCGTCTTGGTGCAGTGCCCAAGACCACGACGGCAGGGGAACGTCTAAGCCAGACCGCGATCGAGGCAGCGGCCCAGTACTGGAAGGTCACAGAGATGGATCTCCCCGTGCAAGGTGTGCTCTTTGACCGTCTGGTCATGCAGTAATCACTGGATGTCTACCCAAACCTGATCTGAGTCATCATGGCTGAAAACGAAAATCAAACACCCGAAGGCGAAAAGTCCTCGACCGCTCAGGAGCCCATGGAGGCGACGATGAGTCAGGTCGACGGCATGGATGCGGCCTATCGGGCGAAGGTCGACGAACAAAAGAGCATGTTCGATAAGCTGGTGCGCCTGTCGCGCCGGCGTATGCCAACACTCGAGCTGATCCATGAGAAGTTTGCTCGAACGGTTCGTCTGACCCTGTTCAATATGATCCGCTCCCCGGTAGAGGTGCGGGTTCACCTGCCCAAGGTCAAGAGCTACTCTCAGTTTGTTAGCGAGTTCCCGGAGCGCACGAACATCAATATCGTGAACATTCGTTCGCTGCGCGGTACTGGCTGCTGGTGTATTGACCCGGGTGTGATCTATATCGCGATCGACAACATGTTCGGCGGGGAAGGGCGTCTCAAGCCCCGTACCAGTGTGAAGGAGTACACCGCCACCGAGCTGCGGATTGTTCGCCGGATCATGGACGGTCTGCTCAACGAATATGAAAAGGCATGGAAGTCTGTGCACGAGATGAAGTTTGACTTCATGCGTCAAGAGACGAACTTCGCCTTTGCCAAGATTACAAGCCCCGAAGAGATGGTCATGCACGCCAAGTTCACGATCGACATCAATGGTCGTGAAGGGGACGTGGACCTGTGTATTCCGTTCTGGGTGTTAGAGCCCTTAAAAGGGATCCTCTACGAGAACATGCAGCTGGTGACCGAGCCCGATAAGGTCTGGGTCGATAAGCTCAATAACGAGGTCCAGTCAGCGCAGGTTCAGGCGGTGGCAGTACTCGCCCGTAAAGAGATGCTGTTGGGGGATGTGCTGTCGATGGCGGTAGGCGAAATTATCCCGATTGAGATCGTGGATCCTGTGACGGTCTATGTCGATGGGTTACCGGTCATCCGCGGCAAGTACGGCGTGAAGAACGGCCGCTATGCGGTGAAGGTCCAGAGCATTAAGCATCCTGTGGAATACCTGAAGGCGCCGCTTGAGCGGGGTCGTCTGGGTCCGAGCATGATGCGGGGTGAAGAGCGGGGCGATCTGTACGAGCGGTCCGCGGCCCGAGCAGGCGAGACCTTCGAGGCCGCCATGAAAGATGACGCATTGGGTGCCGAAACAGCGGCACCTGCAACAACTAACTAACGACCAGGTTTGAAGGAAAGGAAGAAACACCATGGCAGAGAACTTAACCCCAGGCTCCGATAGCCTTGCCGAGGGCATGAAGGAGCGGGCCGCCGCGGCGGTGCGCCCGGCGGACTACGCCTCGCTGGACGACGATGCGCCCAATGGCCGCGGCCCGGCAGTCCTCAACGACATTGATCTGGTCGTGGACGTTCCCGTCCAGGTCACGGTCGAACTTGGCCGAGCCAAGATGCAGATCCGCAATCTTTTGGCCCTGTCCTATGGTTCTGTCATCGAACTTGATATGCTTGCAGGCGAACCGCTGGAAGTCGTGGTCAATGGCTGTCTGATTGCCCAGGGCGAGGTAGTGATCGTGAATGACCGCTACGGCATCCGACTCACTGATATCGTGACTCCCGCGGAGAGGCTTCGAAAAATTAATCGTTAAAACACAAGGGGGGCAGACGATGCCGATGCGATTCAGGGTTCAACCTAAGATCCAGTCGGCACCACCCCCTAACAGTGACCGGTTGCGCACGCGGCTCGTTGCTCGTCTCACTAGTTTTTTTACTGCTTTACTCTCCTTGATCTTTGGCTCCCTTGCGCTGGCCCAGGCCGGTGCAGGGAGTTCTTCTCCTCCGCCGTCGGTTGTTGCTTCGACCTACGCCCCGTCATCGACTGGGGGCGGCATGATCTGGCTGACCTTTATCACTCTGTTGCTCTTGGCTGGCGTGGTCTTACTGGTCGCCTGGTTAGTCCATAAGAACATGACGGCCACAGTCCCGAACTCTGCCATCCGCGTGTTGTCGGTCCAGACGCTTGGCCCTCGGGAGCGGATTGTGATTGCGAGTGTGGTTGGCCGGGTCTACGTCCTGGGCCATACCGCTTCGACGATTAATCTGATTGCCGAGCTCACCCCTGAGGAGGTCGCGGGCTTGAGTGCAAAGCCCGCCCCACCGGACTTTGCGGCACGGCTATCTGAAATTCTGCGAAAGGCCAAGCGGTGAAGCGGGTCATGTCGATGTTGGCGGCCGATCCCCATCAGCCACTATTAAAGAACCGATTGTTTGTCATCTGTCTGATGACCACGATGGTCTCGGGCGCGCTGCTCTTTGGGGCGACGGCCTATGCCCAGTCGTTACCGTTAGTGACGGTATCGGGGAACACCTATTCAGTGCCGGTGCAGACGTTGATCGTTCTAACCGCGTTGACCTTTATCCCCGCGGTACTGATGCTGATGACAAGCTTTACGCGAATTCTGATTGTCTTTGCCTTGCTTCGTCAGGCACTCGGCTTAACCACCATGCCTCCCAACCTGGTGCTAGTGGGCTTATCGCTTTTCCTGACGCTGTTCATCATGAAGCCGGGTGTGTTAGATCCGATCTATGACAATGCCTATGTTCCTTACACCCAGAAAAAGCTCTCGTTTGAGCAGGCGGTGGAAGTGGGCACAAAGCCGCTCAAAGCCTTCATGCTCAGGCAGACCCGACAGGACGATCTCGCGTTGTTTGCAAAGCTCTACGGCAAACCGATTCAGACCCGTGATGACATTCCGATGACGGTGCTGATTCCAGCCTTTGCGATCTCGGAGATCAAGACCGGATTCATCATCGGTTTTATGATCTTTTTGCCATTTCTTGCGATTGACTTTGCCGTGGCCAGCATTCTGACCTCACTCGGGATGGTGATGGTCTCGCCGATGATGTTCTCGCTCCCACTTAAGCTTCTGATCTTTGTGATGGCCGATGGCTGGGGCATCTTGGCGGCATCTCTGGTCGAGAGCTACGCGGCAGGGGGGAACTAGCAATGGATTCCTCGCTCGTTATCGAACTCGTCTTTCAGGCGCTGCGCATGGCGCTGATCCTGAGCGGACCGATTCTGTTGGGGCTACTGATTGTGGGTCTGATCATCGGTATCTTGCAGGCTGCAACGCAGCTCAATGAGACGACGGTTGCGTTCGTGCCGAAGATCATTGTGCTTGTGCTGATTGTTCTGGTTGCAGGACCACCGCTGCTTGCGCTATTTGCGGACTATCTGCGCGAAGTGATCCTGCGGATTCCGTCGATCACGTCCTAGGTCGAACCCCTTTTCCGAAGGCACGATCCGTGCTCACGATTACCTCAGACTTTTTCATGCAGTGGGCCACGGGACTAATGTTTGTCTCGCTGCGGCTTTTTGGCATGTTTCTGTCGATGCCGCTTTTTGCGTTTCGTGCCTTTCCGATGCGGCTAAGGCTGATGGTTGTTCTGTTGATCTCCATTGCCATTCTTCCCGGGCTTGTCGATCAGACCAAGGGGTTTGGATTGACGCCTCCCACCTTTATGACCGCTGCCCTTGAGCTTCTGATCGGCGTGTTCATTGGGTTTCTGATTCGACTCGGGCTGATGGCGGTGGAGCTGGCCGCAGAGGTGCTCTCGATCCAGACGGGATTGAGCTTTGCCACGAACTACGTTCGTGATCCCAACATCGCCTCAGGTCTGATGGGGGAGTTTCTGGGGCTCACTGCAATTGCCCTGATGTTTGCGCTCAACATCCATTTGGTTCTTTTAGAAGTGGTGATCGACAGCTTCCGGACGTTACCCTTCGGCACCTGGCCTGCGGTCTGGGATCTGCCAGCGGTGACCAAACTGATCTCACGGGCATTTCAGTTGGGGCTGGTGCTCTCGTTGCCGTCGATCGTGGTCTATCTGCTCTTTTATGTGATCCAGGCCATCCTTGCCCGTACGAGTCCCCAGTTCAATCTCTTCTCGGTGGGGTTTGCTATCACCGTGCCATTAGCCTTTTTGGTCTTGATGATCGTTCTGCCCGACCTCCCCGAGTTCGTGACCCGGTCGCTCGAGGCGCCCTTTACCCTGATCCGTAAAGGCCTGTTCCCAGGCTAAGCTAAACAAAAGCCCGTTTTGGGCCGTTTCTTGCGTCGAGAGGAAGCGTCCTATGAACTCGTATCGCCTATTGTCTTTCCCCGCCTTTGGCCTCGGTCTATCGATTGCCTTGGCATCCAGTGCTGCGCTTTCAGCAGACGCTCCCGCGCCCCTACCCAAGGCAGATCCAATCCAGATCACGCCGATTGCACCGATTGCCCAGGAGCCTGCCAAGGCGGTACGTGCTGGTGGTGCCCAGGCAGCCCAGCCAGCGCCTGCGCCCGTTCCGTCGGCCCAACCCGCGGGGCAAGCTGCTGCGCAGCCTGCAACTAAACCCGCTGCCGCCCCTATCCCCCCGGCACCTGCGCCCTTAGCTGTTCCTGCGGCCGGTCCTGCCGCTGTGCCTGCTGCAAAGCCCGCGGCACCGAAAGATCCCAATGAGTCGATTCGTCAGGCGCTGCGTGAACGGATGGCCGCCTCCGGTGCGGCATCCAACGAACTGGTGATCCGCACGCAAGAGCAGACTCCCCCAATTAACGAGGCAATTGCCGCCGCAGAGGCTGTTGCTCGCGCCAAGGCTCAGGCGGAGGCAAGAGCGGCTGCCGCTAAGCGCGCTGCGAGTGCGCGCTCGAAAAACCCGGTGGTTCCCGATATTCCCTGGTCGTACGAGGATGGTCCCCGTGGCCCGTCCGCATGGGGCAAGCTACACACCGCCTATGCGGCCTGTGAGAAAGGTGCCTTCCAGTCACCAATCGATCTGCGCGACGGGGTGGGGGTGGATCTGCCCACACTTAACTTCTCTTTCAAGCCATCGCCGTTCAAGGTGACCGATACGGGTAAGACCTTCCAGGTGCACCTCGCCAATGGTGGAACACTCTCGGTTCTGGGCGTTGCGCATCAGCTCTCCCACATTGAGTTTCGCCATCCTGCTGAAGAGCGGATCAATGGCAAGACCCATGGGATGAGTATGCAGCTGCACTTCCGTGACGAGCAAAAGCGCATGGCGATCGTTTCCATCTTGCTCTCGCCCACTGGGGTTGAGAACCCGTTTATTCAGGCAATCTGGAATCACATTCCCCTGGTGCGCAACGAGCCCGTAGTCCCCCCCGGACTGATGGTCAACATCCTTCAGGCCATGCCAAAGGATGGCGCTTACTACACCTACATGGGGTCGCTGACGACACCACCCTGTACCGAGGGGGTGACCTGGTACGTCATGAAGACCCCTGTGGAGGTCTCGCCCGATCAGATCGCGATCTTTGGTCGGATATACCCGAACAACTCCCGGCCTGTGCAGCCAGCGAATAGCCGCTTGGTAAAAGAGTCACGAACCCCCCGAGTGGGGATGCCGACTGCGGCGACGCCCGCCCCCGGGGTGCTACTGACTCGCTAACGATCTCTGCCAGATCCCATGTTTGATGTGGGATCTGCCTGGCATTGTTTTCCGACTCGGTTCGGCAGTTCTTGCCGATTGGGTCTAAGTAACTAAACCGATCTCTTAGTTTTTGGCCCTTCAAGGGCCATTTTTTATTTATAAGTCATTGATTTTATTGATTCTTTAGTTTTGGCACGCCACTTGCTTTAGATGGGTTGGGCCCATTCCACGTTCATCGTGGTCTGGCACAGAAATCGCAAGGAGTGGTGCATGAAACTGGTTCCGCAATACGACACCCTGGCTTTCCACGAAAAGGCGCTGCTGACGCGTTCCTATCGTCAGGAGATCCTTGGCTCGAATCTGGCCAATACAGACACCCCACAGTACAAGGCGCGTGACATCGTCTTTGCTGATGTGCTGCAGCAGCGTCTGCAGGGCATGGAGATTAACTCGCGTCTGACGGTTTCTCGGACCTCGAGTGCCCACTTCGAGACGGAGGGCGGTGCCGAGCATGAGTCCCCCAATCTGCTTTATCGCAGACCCATTCAGCCATCACTGGATGGCAACACGGTCGACCCGGATGTCGAGCGTACCCACTATGCTCAGAACGCCATGATGATGCAGGCCGCCATTGAATTCTTTGGCTCAAGCATCAAGACGCGTCTGCAGGCGATCTCCGGTCAACCCGGCTAATTGAGTAGCGGAGAGAGTAGACCATGAGCCTGATGCGCACCTTTGAGATCGGATCCACGGGTCTTGTCGCCCAGTCGATTCGACTGAATACGACGGCATCGAATATCGCGAA
>JACCDZ010949314.1_pt1 | contig 11094 bp, 10 predicted proteins | sample 7449551 | NCBI WGS metagenome assembly JACCDZ01 (sample SAMN15323452, study PRJNA562643) | freshwater metagenome | isolation source: river surface water | place: USA:Blue River Watershed | collected 2017-08-18
ATCAAGAAATACTATACGGTCGTTGCCAGCCCCGAATATGCCGATGGCGACCTCAAGAAGATAGCGAGCGTCCACAAGGAAATCGGGCAGGAGCTCGTCAGCGTCAAGGTTCCTGCCGCAATGGCGCAATCGCATCTCAATCTCGCGAACGGATACGTCATGTTCGGCGAATCGCTAGACATAATCGCCAAAGAAGAGCAGAAGGATCCTCTCAAGGCGCTCCTCTCGGTAAGGACAGCGAAAGATTCGAGCGAAAGCATCACGACTTCCGCAACAGAAATCAACACCTACCTAAATCAAAATGATATACTGTATTCTGAAAATGAAGCCGGATTGATCTGGCAAAGACTGATAAGCGTAGAACAATGAACCCGAAAAAAAATTCTTCAGTCGGACAAAAAACGCTCTCTGCAAGCCTGATGGCGAGCATTCTTTTCATACACGTATTCCTCGCTCCCGGTGTCGCGCATGCGCAGAGCTCGATCCCTCTGCCGACAAACCCGAACGGCAGCAATGGCAGCGTCGGAAATGACAACGCCAGCCTTTTCCCTGAAGGGACAGGGGACGCTCAGGCGGCATCGTATACAGGAGGACAATTTGGCCCTGTCGATGGTACAGGCAGCACGTTTCAGACCGTAGACGGAAGCGGGGCAGCATATACAAGTGTAGGAAAAGTAGTCCTGCCCTCAGGATACACCGCCACGGGACTCGGAGTAGGCACGCCTTTTCAGTCTAGCGCAAACACCTCTTTGTCAGGAGGAAACCTGACAGGAACGGGACAGGCGGGGTCCGGACAAGCGGCAGCGTCTCAATCTGGCACGGCTGCATCTCAAGCTGCCGCAGGCAGCGTAGGATCAACGGCAGCAGGGACCCTGCAATGCTCAGCGGCCGGAGTCCTCGGAAATGTCCTGACATCATCCATCAGAAGCGCGATTACGAGCCTCGTAGGCGGGACAGTCAGGAGCGCGGTCTCTTCCGTCATCAGCCAGACGGTGCCCGTGGACGTCAAAGGGGCCGTAGCGGAGCATACAGTAGGCGACATACAGCCGAGGAGCGGTTCTTTTACCTTCGGAAGCATATTCAAGGGCGTAAGCTGGGACTCTATCGCCTGGTGCATCGTGAACTCGATGATCGAGCAGATCGCAAACTCCACGATCGCTTGGGCAAACTCGGGATTCAATGGAAATCCTGCCTTTATCCAGAATCCTGAGCGGTTCTTCAGCGACCTGGCAGACCAGACGGCAGGATCGATCATCAAGGATATCGCCTATGGAGGAGCAGGCATCAACGTATGCCAGCCATTCAGGGTAAACATCGCGATAGGACTCGCTCAGACCTATCAGGCCCAGAATACGCCGCTCAGAGGCATGAGCTGCCGCCTTTCGGATATCACACAGCAAAGATTCTTTGGCGGAATAACCACGAGTGTCGGAGGTAGCAAGGTTTCAACAAAAGATAGGCCTGGAAACATAACGCTGGGCGACTGGATCGAAGTGACCCAGAATGATTCGAGCAACCCTTACGGGTCGCAAATCATGGCCAACCAGATCCTTTATGCCGGCATTACGAAGAAACAGAACACGGTGCAATTCGAGGTTGGCATGAACAATGGCTGGCTCAACTTTAAAAAATGCAAAGATCCAAAAAATCCGAAGAGCTGTGATATAGTTACACCAGGAAGACTCATAGAATCCCAGCTAAACAGCACGCTCGACCAATCCAAGAACCGACTTGTGATGGCGCAGAAGTTCGATCAGATGGTTACGGCAATCGTAAACAACCTGATCAAGGTTGCGCTCAACAAGGTGTTGACTCGATAAAAAGAAATGAAGATGTTGAATTCAAAAAAAACACAAAGGCCAAACTCGAAAAAGGCCAGCTCGACCCATTTGAATACACTCATACTTTCTTTGCTGTTTTTGCTTGGAACATGCATCACTTGGACATATGGGGCAAAAACAGCTGACGCCCAAGCATTCTACGACCAAACACTGATGCCCGGAGGATTACCGGCAACATCCCCCTCTCAAATAGCCGCGTACAACACCGCGGCTGAAATGGAAAAACTGATAAATACGCGAATAACTGAGATTTCAGGTCGACAACGGGATGGTTCATACGGAGGAGAAGGTACGGGGAGCAGCGTATACGCAAGGGTTTTGCACCAGACAAACCAAAATACGGAAGCGGCCAAGGAGGCAGCCTATGCAGCCGAGCTAAAAATGGCGCCACTCATCAGGGCAGAGGAACAAGCGAATGCTGCGGCATCCGTCCTGGTTGGAAAAACAACCGCTCAAATAAATGCCAGCCCTGAACTAAAAAAGATAGCTCTCGATTACGAGACCGCAAGAAAAGCAACCCTTCAGGCAAGAAACGAGATAGATGCCGAATACAAGATAGGCACAGCTGAAACAACAGCCCAGAGAGACGCTGAGATAAACAAGCCCGAAGGGTCGTTTATCTCAGAATGGGACGCTCGCAGCGCGTCCATAGCTGCGAGCGAGGCCGAAGCAAGAAGGATCGCGAACACAGAGCCGATATACTGCCTTCAAGACATCAACGGGGACAGCCTTGGGATTCCTGAGTTTAGCGCACAGGGATGTATCGCTCTAGGCCTCTACTATGGCCTTCTCAAGCCGAGCTCCTGGGTTCTGTGGGCATCGGGAGTGGCATTCAACTATAGCATCGACTTTACCCTCAACTTCGGAAAATTCATCCGAGACCAAGGATTAGGGACATCAGGAAGCGGCGCCATCTACCTAGGATGGTCTGCCATCAGGGACCTCATCAATGTGGGCTTCATTTTCATACTTCTATATGCCGGCATCGCCACCATACTCGATCTCGGAGGATACGGGGTCAAGCAGACCGTCATAAAGGTAGTGATCGCGGCGCTATTGCTGAATTTCAGCCTATTCTTCACGAAAGCCCTTATCGACATGTCGAATCTTGTCGCGCTGCAATTCTATACCCGCGTCCTGTCAGCAGCGGACCAGGCAAATAGCGGCAGCTCGCTCACCCTCGCAGGAGAATCACAGCCCGGCAAAGGCTGGGACTCAGGCCTTTCTGTCGGATTCATAAATGCATTGGGATTGAAATCTATTTGGGTAAGCAAAGACAACCAGTCAGGAAACCAGGCAACGAGCGCGTTCGGCACAATAAGCGCAGGCCAGATGATCATCATCTGCCTCGGGGGATCGGCCTTTATCCTGGTCACGGCATTCGTGCTTTTCATGGCGACGATCCGATTCCTATACAGATCAATCGTGCTCATCTTCCTGATGATACTTTCGCCTATCGGATTCGTAGGGGATGCCATCCCGCAGCTTGCCGGCCCTGCAAAAAAATGGAGAGGGCGATTGGGCAATAACCTCATGTTCGCCCCGGCATATATGGCGATATTCTATGTCGTTGCCCTCATCGTATTTGGAAAAAACATAGGGCCTAGCCAGGTCGCTACGAATTCAGGCGCGGGACTGACTGGATTCGGAGCGCTCTTCAAAGGAGACGTCTCTTCCGCAGGACTCATGTTCTGGTTCGTCATGATCATCGGGCTGATGATCGGAACGCAGATCGCGGCCGATTCGTTTGCGGACAAGCTCGATATGGCAGATAGCTTCAAGAAGAAAGCCAAGGGATGGGCTGCAAGCTTTGGAAATAGCGCCAAGGGAGGATTCGGCCTTGCAAGCGCAGGGTCAGAAGCCGCAGGATATGCTGGCAGGCGAGCTGTCGGAAATACCGGCATAGCCCTTTCTCAAAACAAGCTCGTCCAGAAGCTGCTCGTCGGCACGCCTCTCAAGAACGTAGGCGGGCAAGCGCTATATAACAAGATAGGCGACCTCAAGGATAAGAAAGTCGGCGGATACAGCCTATCCGATGCGAAGAAGGCAAAGGAGGCAAAGGATGAGAAGACGCGAGACAGGCTATCCGAGGTCTCGAAGCCGCGAACCGACGAAGAGAAGAAGGCTTACGAAATCAGAAAAGGCCTGGAGGAAGTGGCAGCAAGGAGGGCCCACCTCGATCAGCTCGGAATCGCCCACTCATACCATGAAGAAGAGCAAGATGCTGATGGCAAGGTAACCAAAGTCGGCAAGATTTTCGTCGGCGCAGAGGGTACATATAAAAAGGACGATACAGTGGGAAATCAGAAAGCGGAGAAAGAGGAATACGACCGAGCCGACTTCGAGGCAAAGAAGATAGGTGGCGTCATAGGATCATCGATGCAGGCAGCCATAAAGAAAGCGCGCACAGGAAACAAGGGTACCGTAAAGGGAATAGAGGACCAGATAGACGCCCTTGCAAAAGAGATCGTGGAGATGGAACACCCTGCATTTGTCCATATCAGGAGTGGCCTTGAAGCAGATAAGGAAGCGGCCGAGAAAGCATATGAAACCGCTGCTGCCGCATCGGCAAGCAAGGCGGTAAAGGATGCCGCTGCGCAGAAAGTGATGGCGGCAATGGCAAAACTCACCAAGCACACGCAGCAGCTCAATGACAAAATACGACGAAAAGAACAGCTTGAGAAGGACAAGGCGATTGCAAACTCGCGAGCAACTAGTTAGAATTAGAAAAAAATGAACGATCAAAACAAAAACGAAAGCGGCATCGACAATATCGATCCGAAATTGGTGATCGCGTCCATATCGCTTGAAGAAAAAATAAGCTCGTTCCTCAAGAAAAAAAAGGCCCTGCTGCCCGAGATCGACAAGACATCGCTGCGACTCAATCTCCTGGATGCCCTGCTAGGGAAGCTGGCTATCAAAGATGCGGCAGGCAAGATCATCGAGGAATCAGTAGAATACGAGCTTGTCTCGCCATTGCTCGAGCCATTGTTCAGAGAAGTATTCGGAGGCGTATTGCCCGAGCTGAAAAAGCACCCCGTCAACCAGGATCCCGAATCAGGGCTCTTCATAGATACCCTGAACTCCGAAATGAGCCGAGAGGGTCAGGCCGCATCGATGAGCCCGAAGACAACCGCCCAGATCCTGTCCGGACTCAGCAAGGAACCCATCAAAGAGGCGACATATGCGGACAAGGAGCAGATACTCTCCGAAATCGAGGACCCGTCGCCTACGGTAGCGCGACCAAGCTTCGTATTGCCAAATACCAAGCCGAGCACATCGGATGTCCTAAAGGGGATTTCAGGATCGATCCCCGCAACCATGCCTACGGCCTTTCCTCCAGACCTCGATCTCGATATCGATACGGCTGGAATCATCGATCCTTTCAAGAACGCCCAGTCCGCAGAGACGCCGGCACCAGCAGCGGCCGCTCCCCAGACAATCGACTCTCCAGCGACCCCCGCGACAGCAACCATCAGCGACAAGATGGGCGCAAAGCTCAGCGGCATGACAGGATCGACAGCATCAGAATCATTCAAAATAAGGCCATTATCAGAAACCATGCAGGAATTGGCAGGATCCGGAACAAAGAAGCCGGACCCATACCGAGAACCGATAGAATAACCAGAACAATATGAATACACTAGAACAGTCAGCTGAGCGATTCGCTCGATTGCCGAGCGATTTCCAGGAAGCATTGCGCCATTTCAATTACGATGAGAGGCTGCGCGCCATCCATCAGAAATTCAGCCTCCATATTGACCAGTCTTTTGCATTGGAAAAGACGCTAGGAGACATAATATTCGGAGACTCTCATTCGGATGCCCTCCAAAAGACCCTGGAACATGTCCTGCACACGACAAAAGAGCAAGCTGAGGATATCGCCATCGAGATAAACGGAAGCGTCCTGCTGCCAATCAGGGAGGCGATCAAGGCACAGCAGCAAAAGACTCGCGAGGAGATGCAGGGATCAGACGAGGACGAGGCATAGCCGCAAGCACTGTGTTATAATTTTTTCACGATATGCGATATCAAGTGCCACAATTCATAGAAGTAGAGGACAAGATATTCGGCCCGTTCACGTTCAGGCAATTCGCATACCTTCTCGGAGGAGCAGGTGTCTGCCTCATAGCCTACAAGCTCCTGCCTTCGATCATAGGCATCCCAATCATGCTCGTCGCGGCGGGGATCTCCTCCGCTTTGGCGTTTTACAAGATCAATAACCGCCCGCTCATCACGACGCTTGAGGCAGCCTTCAAGTTCTTCCTGACCCACAGGCTTTATATTTGGAAAAAAAGGGACAAATACCCCACGAAAAGCATCGCGGACGATGTCCTCAATGCGACAAGCGGCCAAGGCATGGGATTGCGCGTTCCAAAAGTATCCGATAGCAAGCTCAAGGACCTTGCCTGGAGCCTCGATATCAATGAGACAATATTCTCAAAGGATGCCAAGAAGCTGGCAACGAGAGAGTCGTTCGGCCTCAGGGAATAATCATTTTCGTTTCAAGACATTCGCTTGAAAAATTCGCGCGCCCGGAAAGGGTGCGAATTTTTTTATGATATACTTTCTACGAACATGGCGACAAAAACAAGCGAACAGGCAAAGGCGACTCAGGAATTCGTTCCCATCAAGGAGATTCGGGATGGGGTCGCCATCCTTCATGACGGATCGATGCGGGCCGTGCTGCTCGCATCGTCGATCAACTTCGCCCTGAAGTCAGCGGACGAGCAGCAATCCGTCCTCTTTCAGTTCCAGAACTTCCTCAACTCCCTCAATTTCTCGATCCAGATCTACTCGCAGTCGCGAAGGCTTGATATACGGCCTTATATAGCCCTTTTAGAGGAAAGGCTCAAGGATCAGGTAGGGGACCTGATGAAGATGCAGACCCGAGAATACATAGAATTTATCAGGAGCTTTACGGAATCGACGAATATCATGACAAAGAGCTTTTTCATCGTCGTTCCTTATGCCCAGATAAGCCTGCCTACGGCAAAGGGGGCGGCAGGATTCTTTTCAAAAAAATCAAAAGAGGAAAAGAAGCTCGAGGCGGACAGCGACTTCGAAGAGAAGCGCAGCCAGCTGCAGCAGAGAGTGGAGGTAGTCGAGCAGGGATTGGTGCGCTGCGGAGTGCGAGTAGCATCCCTCGGGACAGAAGAGCTCATCGAATTGTTCTACAAGATATTCAATCCCGGAGATGTCGACAAGCCGATTCAGCTGTTCTAGGTTATACTATATTCGAATCTTACTTTTTTCTAATACATCATGGGACTATTTGATTTTCTAGGAGGAAAAAAACCGTCGACAAGCACCTCTTTGCCGACGCGCATGAGCGGAAGCCAGCAGGTAACGTCCATCCTGCCTCAAGAAATCTATCAGGCCGGGGTCTTGGAACTACAGGATGTCATCGCGCCGTCCGCGCTCAAGATCACGCCGCGAGCCCTCAATCTCGGCGACAAGATCGTGCGAACTTTCTTCGTCATCTCATACCCGCGATTCTTGTCTGAGAGCTGGTTTTCCCCAGTGATCAACCTCGACAAGATCTTCGACGTATCGATATTCATCCACCCTATCGATACGGCTTCGGTATTGAGGACATTCCAGAAAAAAGTCGCCGAAGTCCAGAGCCAGATCCACCTCAGGGAGGAGAAGGGCCTCGTGCGCGACCCTATGCTTGATACCGCATACCAGGATCTTGAGGCATTGCGAGACCAGCTCCAGCAGGCTCAGGAGAAGATTTTCGATGTCGGCCTTTATATATCGATCTATGGAGACTCGGAGCAGGAGCTGGACAAGATAGAGTCCGAGATCAAGTCGATGCTCGAATCAAGCCTCGTATATCTCCAGCCTGCGCTCTTTCAGCAGGAACAGGGATTCAAGAGCGTTCTTCCTATCGCCGAGGACCAGCTAGGCGTTCACTCCAAGCTCAATTCATCCCCGCTATCGAGCGTCTTTCCATTCATCTCGTTTGACCTCACTTCGGACAAAGGCATCCTATACGGCATAAATCGCCATAATTCTAGCCTTATTTTGTTTGACAGGTTCTCCTTGGAAAACTACAACTCCGTGACATTCGCAAAGGCTGGATCCGGAAAATCCTATGCGACAAAGCTCGAGATCCTCCGAACCCTCATGTTCGATACGGATGTCATCGTGCTTGACCCGGAGCGAGAATACGAATACATGGCAGAAGCGACAGGCGGACGATATTTCAACATCTCCCTTACGTCAGAGCACCATATCAACCCGTTCGACCTGCCTATTGCCCGAGAAGACGAGTCTGGTGCGGACATATTGCGATCAAACATCGTCAACCTCGTCGGACTATTCCGAATCATGCTCGGCGGACTCACCCCTGAGGAGGATTCGATCATCGACAGGGCAATCACCGAGACATACGCGCTCAAGGACATCACGCCTGATTCTAATTTTTCCCAAGTTGAGCCGCCTCTCATGTCGGACTTCGAATTGGTGCTTGCGGGCATGGAGGGTGGGGAATCTCTCGTCGCGAGACTGACGAAATATACAAAGGGAACATGGGCAGGGTTCATAAACAGGCCTACGAACATCGATATAAACAAAAAGTTCGTCGTATTCTCCCTCCTGAACATGGAAGACGAGCTCAAGCCGGTTGCCATGTATATCGTGATGAACTTCATCTGGAACACCGTCCGCAAGACGCTCAAGAAGCGATTGCTCGTCATAGACGAGGCATGGTGGATGATGAAATCCGAAGACACGGCCTCTTTCCTATACGGATTGGCAAAGCGAGGGCGAAAATACTACCTAGGACTCTCTACGATTACTCAGGACGTCGAGGACTTCCTCCGATCCCCATATGGATTGCCCATCATCACCAACTCATCCATTCAGGTGCTCCTCAAGCAGTCGCCATCGTCCATAGATGTCGTCCAGAAGACATTCAACCTTACGGATGAGGAAAAATACCTCCTTCTCGAATCAGATGTGGGAGAGGGCATATTCTTTGCCGGACTCAAGCATGTGGCCATCAAGATCATCGCCTCATATACCGAAGACCAGATCATAACTTCGAATCCATCACAGGTCCTCGCAATAAAGAAAGCAAAAGAAGACCTCAAGTCTCGAGGCCTCGCAGGAGACGTGCTTAGCGTAGGGAAGCAGGTACGAGAAGATGCGGACAGGGTTGCCCACAAAGAAGAGGAGGCTCCCGCGCATGACAAGAACATGGGATCCTTGCTCAACTAGCCCTGATTAGCGAAATAGCCTTATTTTAAGGCCTACAAACAAAGATATGGAGAACGAACCACTTGAACCACGATCCCGCAGCCCAAAATTTAACCGCAGGATGAATATTCGCGGTGAATCCTCTGAGACCACACATGAAAGGACTCAGGGTTCTGGCGATAACTCCTCAGGAACGACCATATTCATCATGTCCCTCATCGTCGCCGTCATAGGGGATATCGCGGGGCTGGTGTTTGAGATAATACCCGGAGTAGGCGGGCTCATCGTCAGCCTCATGATCACGCCTATCGGATTCGCCGCGATATGGGGACTAAATGGCATATCAGGGCACAAGATAAGCCCTCGCGCAAAAACAGCCATATTTGCATGCTTGGCGATCGAGCTGATCCCCATAGTAAATGCCCTTCCCGCGCTGACAGCGGCAGTCATCGCTTCAAGGATGAGCGATTCCCAAAAAAACATATTGCCCTCAACAGATCGCCTCTAAAAAACATGGTACATTGATTCCTCGTGAGGTATACTGATGGTAATCGTTTGAGAAAGATTCACCATGCGCGCAAAGCACACCAGAAACAAAAAATTTCTTCTCGCATTGAATGCAGCACTGGTATTCGCCTTGGCATTCTTGGTAGGCAGCCAGTTCGCGAAAGCGCAAAGCGCATCGGATACCGCGATATTTGATTATTATGACAATGCAGATTCTGCGAGCGGCCAGAAAGTGGCAGCCATAGACCCTCAGCTCGCAAACTATCTCAACGGATCAGGCGAGGGCGAGAGCGCCCCTGCGACGGCTCTTTATCCTGAATTCAAAGACCAGCTGACTGCGAATATCAGCCCTGAAATCCCAAAGCCGGGCGAAGAAGTGACGATAGCGCTCGAGGTCTATAGCTTCGATATCAATGCGGCGCGTATCACATGGAAAGTTGATGGCAAGCAGATCGAGCGAGGAGTAGGCGTCAAGAAATTCAAGTTTACGGCAAAGCAGGCTGGCCAAAGCAGCGTCGTGACGGTTCTCGTCGAGCCATCGGACAGGCCGAGCATCCTCAAGACATTCAATTTTTCAGCAGGGGAAGTGGATCTGCTTTGGCAATCAAACGTATACACCCCTCCTTTTTACAAGGGAAAAGCCCTTTATTCCCCAGAAGCGACGCTGACTTTCATAGCTATGCCCCGGACGCCATCGGGCCTCATAAACCCAAAGGAGACCATTTTCAACTGGAGAATCAACAATAACAACGATGCTGAAAATTCAGGATTCGGAAGAAATACATATACATACGAAGGCCCTATCATAATGCGACCTGTCGAGGTGTCCGTAGAGACGCATGAGGCCAAAGGGACGAAGTCTTTGGCGACAGCTGATCTTGTTGTAGAAAACAGCAATACCTTTGCCTTGTTTTATGAAAATCACCCTTTGTACGGACCTCTTTTTAACAAGGCCCTCAGAGGATCTGTATTTTTGACAAAGAACGAGTTCGGCCTCTCTGCATATCCGTATTTCCAAAGCATCGGAGGCAAGAATTCAGGGCCTATCTACAACTGGGGCATCGATGCGTCAGGATCATCGATCCCTGCGAATCAGAATACGATAACGCTTCGAAAAAACGGAGGGGATGAGGGAAGAAGCACGGTGGAATTGCAGGTAACGAACCCAAACAAGATACTTCAATCGACGGGAACAGGGCTTGTCATAGAATTTGATACGAGCAAAAACGTTCCAGAGCTTTAAAGCGCCAGCAGGAGTGCTATAATTCTCAGATAATGCGATCTCGCATGCGATCAAAAGAAGATGTCGTATATAAAAACAACAGGCTTGCCGCGGCGGCTCTTTGCTTTTTGTCTGTATTGCCGCTGGTAGCCATGTTCGCATTCGCGCTGATTCCTTTTTCAAAAGCAGATGCTCAATCCGCAGCACCGACGGCTTCTGCCCCGACCCCCCAGCAGACCACGGCATCGGTGAAGAAGGGCGGCGGGGGCAGCGAGTACCAGTCGTCATGCGACGGGGCGACGTGCAAGTTCGTGTTCC
>JACCDZ011418677.1_pt1 | contig 11094 bp, 7 predicted proteins | sample 7449551 | NCBI WGS metagenome assembly JACCDZ01 (sample SAMN15323452, study PRJNA562643) | freshwater metagenome | isolation source: river surface water | place: USA:Blue River Watershed | collected 2017-08-18
GCCTTGCGCGCCGCGCCCCATCTGTATCCGCCGATGCTGCCGTCCGACCTGACAACCTTGTGGCACGGGATGATATGCGCTATCGGATTGCGCCCTATCGCGGTGCCTACGGCGCGAGCGAGCCTGGCATCGCCGAGACGAGCCGCGATGGCGCCATACGTAGATATCTCCCCAAAAGGAATTTCCCGGAGCGCATTCCATGTCCGAACCTGGAAATCAGTGCCGAACAGGACAACGGGAACCCGTGCCGCTGCCAAAGCGCCGTCGCAATACCGTCCCACATCGGCATGCACGGGAAGCGCGGCCTTTTCGACGGCGCGACCCTTTGCGAATCCGCGAGACATCAGGTCGGCTTCCGCTTCGCCTTCGCTGTCCGCAAAAAGCACGCAGCATATGGCGCTGCCAGCGGATGCGACGAGGCAAAGGCCGAATCTCGTTTCCAAGAAAGAGTACGCTATCGCCCGGTTCGCATCGCCTGCATTCATGCCCTGATTCTATGCGAGAGGGCGCATGGGCGCAATGCGCTTGAACGCGGCATCATCTTCTCTGTCCGAGCTACAAAAAAAGACCGCCTCTCAAGCGGTCTTTTTTTGCCTATCGGATGTCTCCGGATTCAGGACCGGGAACCCGCGTTTTCCTCACATATACATATACGATCGCGGCAAAGACGATGACGCAGAGCACGAGTGCCGCATTGAGTATCGCGCGATTATGCTCGCCCCAAGGCTGCTTGGCTTCTGCCGGAGCGACATAGCCCTTGTTCTCGGATACGGCCCCGAGAGTCGCGCTCGCGGGAGATGCGGCTTCGTATGCCCTGATCGATGCGAAGTCATACTGAGGCTTCGCCGCGGCTGGATTGCCGAAATACATCGAATAGCCCTTGTCGGCAACGGCGTCAAACAAGATGCTCCTTACCATGCTTTCGATCTTTGTGTCCGCGGCATTCTTTGAAAAAGAAACCGGCTGGTCATCCTTGTTGAACACCACGACCCTGATGAATCTTGATTTCACTTCCGGATACGCGATGGTCAGGTTCGATCCTTGGAACAGCGGCTTCTTGATGTTGAACAAGGTCGCCTCTCCAAGCATCGCCCAATTTTCTCCCGTCAGATTGCCGTCGAGAGAATTGACATGCTGCACTACGGCCCTCCTCATGAACTGCTGATCGGCCCCGGACAATGCGACGGTTACCTGGTTGCTATAGATTCCCGTCGATCCGAGATCGATCGTGATTTCCGTGCTTTTCTCGGTGACATTGTCAAAGACGGAGACATGCGCCGGAACGAGCGTCACGGTCTTTGCGTCGCGGATGCCATATGCCGGAGGCACTGGAGATATCCGCGCGCCCGATATGCTGATAGAAGCCTTTTCGGAATCGGACGAAAGCACGACCTTGAGATACCTAGAAGAATTCTTCGGATACGCGACGGATGAATTCTTTGCAAAAAGGCCCGCCCTGCCATCCGAATACGAATACACGTATCCTGACGACGTGATCAGCCTCCATTCCGAGCTGCCCGCATCCAGGGCGGAATCAGACCCATATATGGAAACCTTGCGCGTATACGATTCAGGGCCGGAAAGATCGAGACTGACCGAATTGTGAATCACGCCGACCTGCCCGATATCGAGAACCGCCGTGGATTCGCCTCCCCTCACCGTGCTATTCGACACCGCGGCAGATATCGCGCCGACGCTTGCCGACAGCTCGGACCTTCCGTCGAGAGCGACATACGGAACGACCGCATTCGATGAGTCATATACCCGTATATCGTCGATCGTCGTCTTTGACAAAACATCGCTCGGGATATCCAGCATGATTGACCCTGTCACCCCTCCCGTGATGATAGGTGCGACATATTTCGAAGAGACGTCCCCTGTCGCGGCATCCGCATGCAGAGGCGCGAGGGCCAGAGCGGATCCGGCTCCCGTGATGACGGCAGCCATGACGATGCTGGCGATCAGCGCGCCCTTGATCCTGTCCTTGTATTTCGCATACAAGAAGGATCCTGCCAGCGCCACGATTCCGACCGCGACGGCTCCGATCACCCTGTAGATGCCTCCAAAATTCCATATGTCGATGAATACCTTGAACAGCGTGATGAAGATGAATGCGAGTCCCGAGATTCGGAAGCCCTTGCTCTTGCGCATGAATCCGAACACGAGAAGAGCCGTAGCGTATATCGCCCATGCGATGGTGATCGATACGTTTCGGCGATTATCAAGCGATGCCTCCTTCTTATAGAACGCGTCGGACTCTTTCGCGTTTGCCACGTATGCATTCTCATTTCCGTAATACTGATTATTGGAAAGAGTCTTGGCATCGAGCGTCCTGCGCGCGGCATCGAGCTGCTTGGCATAGTGATACGAAACTTCAGAAGTGATGAGGTATATGGATAGCAGGTTCGCGACGACAAAGAAGAATTTTCCTGCCGATCGAAGTCCTTTCAGGTCCTTTTCTACGACCCCTTCCTCTGCCGATACGAGGAGCGTTGAAGCGGCCTTCATGACTATGTACCCAAGCGCGAGCGCTGTCGCGATGATGGCGCAAAGCATGGCGAATCGCGCATTGAGGAGCGCGGTAAATGTCGCCACGTCTACCCTCTCGAACGAATCGAAAGCAAAATACCTGAACAAGCCGAGACCGAATACTACCGATCCGAGGCCGTACAGATTCTTTCCCTTCAGTGAATAGTCTATGGAGAACAATATCACCGCCTCCATGAACCACATGATGGTAATCCACGTGCCGTCGAATTGCATGGGGATGGCGGCCGTGAGGAACACGACGCAAAGGCCGGTCAGATACTGATTGAGCATCCTGTCGCTCCTATCTACCGTAAATGAGACAAGGGCCGTAGCGGCATAGATCACCGCGATGCCGAGCATGAAGAATCCGAGATACGCTTCTGCGACCGGAGCCATGAGGCCATATACGGCTACCCCATACCAAATGGCGTTCAGGGTCAGGAAGACGACATCGAAAGAATCCGACTTTTCCTTTCGCACGATATGATGCATGACCGATACCGCGAGGAAGAGCGCGAAGAACACGGTCGTATAGAGCAAGACCGGCATTCGCAAGCTCGACTCGAAAGACGTAAGAAGCGCTATCGAATAAAGCAGGAACGTGCCTCCGAACGCTATGAAGTTGAGCCTGTGCCACTTCTGGCTGAATGCGGTGACAAGCACGCCGAGATCGAGCACGAGGGCATATGTCATGAGATCGAATATGCCGCTACGCCCCGTAGAGATGAGAATCGGAGCCAAGAATCCTCCGATGATGCCAAGGCGCGCCAGGCCTTCTGCCTTGTCCATGACGCTCATCATGACAGCCAGGGCCGTGATGCCCACCATGAGGCCGAGGGCGACAGGGCTTCCTATGAGACCGTAGTACGAGTGAGCAAAGAATACGGTCACGTACAGCACTGCCAGCCCTCCCCCGATAAGGGTGTCCGAATACCCCTTGTACTTGCTTCGGAGGAACTGTCCCAGGATCAAGCCCGTGAGGCCTACGATCACGCCGATAGCGACCCTGCCCATGATGCCAATCCAGTTATTGTCGATGGCAAGCTTTAGGAAAAAGGCCACGCCGAGCAATATGGCCGCAACCCCGGCCCTTGCCAGGTATTTTGCCCAGACGAACTCGCCGTCTTCCTTTTCCTCCGGCTCGACGCTGGCGACAGGCGGCATGGCTGCAGCAGTCGCTCCATAAGCCGCGAGAGAAGCAGGATCAGCAGCGACAGAATGCTGCGACTGCGATGCGGCCTGATGAGAAGAGGCGCGCGCCTGCTCCAGATCCCTGATTCTCCTTGATAAGCTGAGTATCCATACCGCAAGAACAATGATTAAGAATATTGACATCGTGTATTTTTAAAAAGATTCGGACTGTAAGCGACTCATGATAAGAATGCCGCGCAAGGCGACGGCAATGAACAGTCCGCTATATTATATATTATTGAATTGCGATATAATACCTGCACTAGATATGGAAAAAGAACCTCTCTCATGGGAAGCTCTCGAATATGAGCACAAGGAAAAAAGCCGAGACTGGTACTGGGCGATAGGAATCATAGCGGCATCGATGGCTACCATAGCGGCAATGCTAGGCAACTACCTATTCTGCATCGTGATCATCGTATCCGGGTTCGCGCTCGCCGTATCATCGAGCCGCAAGCCGAACCTCGTCTCCTTTGACCTCAAGAAAACCGGCATAGCGATTGATGGAAAATTCACCCCTTATGGATCCCTCAAGTCATTTTGGGTAGAGAACAATGCCCACCATGACGGGATATCAAAGCTCATCTTCAAGCCGCGCCATGGCAATGCCCATCTCATAGTCATCCCTATCGAAAAGGCGCACCCGGAGGATGTCCGCGACTACCTGCTCGACATGCTTCTCGAAGAGGAGCTCAGCGAGCCGTTTTCTCAGAAGATTGCCGAATATTTCGGATTCTAGCCCTGCCTCGGAATATGTGCTATACAAGTAATGCCTGAGCGGAAAAAGCAGGGTCTTCCCCGCTCGAGCATAGATACGATCCCGTCGTTCAATGGATAGGACATGAGTTTGCGGAACTCAAAATGCAGGTTCGATTCCTGCCGGGGTCACAGATTTGAGCAAACGAAGTGCAGCGAAAAGCTGTGCCGCCGAGCAGATGCGGGGCATCTGCGTGCAGGAATCGAAGCCTGATTGAGCGCGGATCGTGAGCGAAGCGAAACGATACGCCCAATCAGGGTACTGGTCCTGTAAGGACCGATTCCTGCCGGGGTCACCAAAATAAAAAGCCACCTATCAGGTGGCTTTTTCTTTTGGTGACCCCGAGCGAGCCAACTGCTTGGCTCGCGTGCAGGAATCGAAAAGGTTGAGCCTATCGCGCGGAGCGCAGCGAGCACGATGCGAAACCTGTACAGCGCCTGTAGGGCGAGATTCCTGGCAGGGTCGCTCAAACCTACATGCCCAAAGCAGCCTTTGTTTTCGGCCCAAGCGCGCCCCATCCCGTGACAGCCGGGACGCCAGAGCATACGATGGCTTTTTCGCATTGGAACTTTTTCAATACGGCCTCTGTCTCCGATCCAAAGAAAGATGTCTCGGCAGCAGCGGAAACAGGCGTCCCTTTTGATCCATACGGCTCAAAATAGCCAAGAGAGCGAAGCTTTGTCCTCATGAGCTTGACCGCAGATCCGCTTGATCCGACTTTCACGGCCGATACCCCTGGAAAATCAGTCATTATTTTTTCCTGATCGCGAACCTGCGCAGCGGGCACGGATACCGCCGCCGCTTTGGCCAACGATGTCGAATTTTCGCCATTTACGGCAAGTCTCGTCATCGGTCCGAACAATCCGCTTGCCGGCTTTATGTTTTTTTCAATCTGGAAGCGAATCACCGCGGCCCTTGTTGCCGGGCCGAAAGAGGTCGTCTCCTTGCCAAGAGACCCAGGGCCCGCAACGGAGACCTTGAATCCCTTGCCATTCAGATATTGCTGCAGGTATTTCACGTCAGGGTCATTCATTCCGATCGAGAGATTCTTTGAAAAAGAAAACCCTTTCGGCTGAGCGGCACCCTGAACATTCGCGGCGACCCAAGAAGTGCACCTTTTTCCATTGAGGGTACTGAATGTCTGACCTACAAGGCAGGAAACCGTTCCTGCCGGATCCACAGGCAGCTGGATGACCGGAACATCCGCAACCGCGACGGGCTGCTGGCTATATAAAATGATAGGCGCGCTTCCGCCAGATGACCCTCCGCCTCCGCCACCACCTCCGCCTCCTCCTCCGCCGCCACCGCTAACCGCAGGCGAGGCAACGGAAAAGCTTATAGAATAATCTGACGAATTCGCATTGTCGAGAAGATCGGAACACCTGACATAATAAACATACGACCCTCCATCCCCCAAACTAGATAGCGGCTGCGAGTGGCTTACCCCATCCGTGACCTCAAACAAGCCCGATATCGACGCATAGGCCACGCCTGGGGACGTCCCGTATCTGCATGTTGCGCTCTCGTCCGTCAGCACGGACAGCTCGACGCTCGTCGTCCCTGCCGGCAAGGCAGTGGTCGGCGACCCTCCCGATATCACAGGAGGCGTCAAATCGACATCCATGGTGGAAGCAGAATACGAAGCAACCGAAGAATAGTGCCCGGCGGCGTCAAATGATTTTATGTCGAACAAATACGAAGTGCTCGTCGAAAGATCCGTCACCGAATATGACAGAGACGTAGTCGTCGCGATCGGCGAGCTGTCTTTGTATACGACATAGCCCGTAACGCCCAGGTCATCTGTCGCTGCCGCCCACGACAAATCTATGCGCGAGGTCGATACTGGATATGCGGAGAAGCTCGCGGGAGCAGCAGGGGGCGTTATATCCACATACGCGGACACGGATACGACATTTGATAAGGATGAATAATTGACTCCGTCTGAGGATTTGATGGCAAAATAATATTGAAAATTTCCCGGGATATTGAAAGCATGATACGTGGTCGCATATCCGTAGCCATACGGGCTAGGCTGAGGGATAACAGGAATAGCCGAATCCCAGCTGGCATCATCGATGGTAGAGCTTGAATACCTGATGCTATATGCAGTAGAGGTTCCGTATATGCCGTCCTCTCCAGGAGCTGTCCAGGTCAGGACTATGTCATTGGTAGCGGATGTTCCCGTAGCTTGCAAATCGGAAATCGTCGAGGGGGTAGTCATGTCGATATAAGAATCGCTGAGCACCAGGCGATACAGGCCGTCTGCCCCTGTCGCATATACCCTGTTCGTATTTGCAGGATCAGGCCTGATTTCCGTAATCTGAATATCTGACAAGCCTGCATTTATAGGGAGCCACTGAGGGGACGACAGCGCCTCGTTTGTCGTCCTGTACACCCCGTGCCCATCCACTGCCGCATACGCTATGTTTGCATCCAGATAATCACTTGAGACAGAGTTCACTGTCGCCGCTGGCAAGCCTATGTTTTTAGGCGCCCAATTCTGCCCGCCCGTATCGCTTTTCAATACGCCATTATTCGTAGCGATCCACCCTATTTGACCGACCCCGTTCAGGATCGACACGTCTTTTGTCGTCGTGCCAGGATCCTCGAATGCGACAGACCAGTCCTCGTCCAAGCCTGAATAGGAATAAAGATCGCTTACGTACAAGATATCCGCGCTGCTCAATGCGTATATTTTTCCATTTCCATAATCAGATGCCACCTTGATAATCGATGCGCCCGCAAGCCCTGAATTCTTGGCCACCCACGTGGATCCATGATTGGTACTCCTGAAAACGCCGCCGGGCGTTGCCGCATATAGGGTTGCGAAATCTCCCTGAGTGGCCTGGTACTGATCGATCTCTATGTCTTTCACATTGGAATCGGTCAGCCCCGTGCTAGTGGCAATCCATGTGGTGCTGGCGATTCCTCCAAGCCGAGTGGCGAATACGCCGCCTGCCGTCGCGGCATATACCAGCGTAGAGGAGCTGATGGCATACTGAGCGGTGTTTGAGTCATACACGAAGCCAATGGCTATCGATTTTACGGACTGGTTGGATAATCCGTCATTCATCTGCAGCCATGTCTGTCCCCCATCAACGCTTCGATATATGCCATGATCGGTTCCGAGATATACATACCCCTGCACGGCCGCGACCGCATTGAAAGAATGTCCCGATGTCCCGGGAGGAGAAATCGTTTCCCACTGATCGCTTGCCGCGACATCAGAAGGAGTGCAGAAAAAAGACGCTGCGATGAAAACAGCAAGTGCCGCTCTTTTAAATATTTTTGTATGAATCATGGTGGAAATATCGTATGGACTAGAAAAACCTAGCAGGCACTCGACCGAAAGAATCAGACCTTCGTACGATGTGCCGACCAGGTTCTGAGGCAAGGATACTGGATTTGAACCATTTTGAATAGCAAAAATCGCAAAGATCCCCATTGTGCAATGCTTATCGGCACATGAAAAGCCCGCCGTGCGATGACGGCGGGCTTCGATATGCGATCCTGACACACGGCAAGGATCAAGGGGTATACGATACTTCGTTCGAGAGCGGGCTTTCCAGGCCATCGGCACTATAAGCCGTGACGGCAAAATAATACGTGGTCCCATATGCCAAATCAGACAGCTCGCGATCGACCAGGTTTCCGACATCGATCACGGACGTGTAGGTTCCGGATTCCGTTCCGTAATACAGCCTGTATCCCGTGACTTCCGGTTCGTTGTTCGGGTCCCATGCCAGCGTTACGGAGGCCAAGGGGCCGCCGGTAGTGACAGAGACCAGATTTGACATGGTCGACCACCCTGAGGCGGTCCGATTCTTGAGCGCGAAATAATAAGTCGTATTAAGCGTCAATCCGGTAATCGAAACGGATTGCCCAATGCCGGGAGAGCCGGCATCTGTAACCAGATCGCACCTTGTCCGACTATTGAAGTTCAGAGTGGATATCGGCACGTTCGACATGCGAATATCGAGCTCCAAAAGAACCTCCGGACTGACAGGCACGGGGGATGTCCATTTTAGAACCACCCTCGTCCCTTGGGCGCGGTCTATTTCCAGGTCAGTGCACCGCGGAGGACCAGCGAATGCGGTCTTGGCAGCCGCAAGGGTCACGAAATGGGCCGCGAGCGCCAAAAGCCTTGCTTGTGCGGAATGCAAAAGAACATGAGTCTTCATTTTTTATCTGAATTTCGGGTTTGATTTGAATGATGTTTTGACTTGAATGATTTCAATATCTGTCACAAATTTATCCCAGAATAGAGGCCAGCGCAATGCTGCCGCCGATACCGCGGTTCTTTTTGATGTGTTATATTACCGACCAGATACGATCTTTCTACTCAAAAAACACAATACCAAAGAAAAAATAGACCCTATGAGACCTGCGATATACGCAACGCTGACAATCCTCCCCTTTTCGACGGCAGGAGCAGCCACACAGCAATCAATCGGCCTGACTGGACGTTGGGCGGAAATATCAGGAGGCGCAAGATGCGCCATCCAGACCCTGATTCAGTATTCTCAAGACGGCAGCACCCGGAGCTTTATTTCTGAATCAGTCGAGGACGAGCCTTCGGCAACTTATGAGATTTATCGCCAAAAAGCAGCCAGACAAGCGCTTGCCCTAACATACCTTGCAAGGCAAGACATGGGGGGACAGGAAAATCCCGCATGGCAACAGCCCTTCAGGATGATATCGAGGACAAAAACAAACGGGACCACCGTCATCGAAGTCACCGCGATGTTTAATGAACCGAGATCCATCCAGCTTGCTACGATAGAGGCTGCGTTTCCAAAGAGCGTAGGACAATCACTCGTCATCCCAGGAATGACTCGCCTGCAGATCAAAACGGGCGTCAACGGCTCTTTTGTCGACATTCCCGTAACAGAAGGAAAGGCGATCATTGAGGGCGATCAGCCCGATCAGACGCAAAGAATTCGCTACCTGATCACCATCGGCGAAGGACCCGAAGCGCAATCGGTGGCATATACGCAAACTGGAGACAGGATCGACGAGCCAGCCATACTGATTGAGAAACGCCGCGATTGGTTCTGGATCTATTTCGATGAAGACGCGACGGCTATCGGGGAAACCTTCTATCTGGTAACGGTGACTCACACCCCGGGAACGGACGTGATCCTCGAGACCAGTTCAGACATGGAACACTGGGAAATCATCGATTTTGACAGCTGGTCAAACGATGGCGTTTTGCAGACCTGGGTACCAGAGCGATCAAGTCGCGCGTATTTCAGGGCAAAGACAGAATAGCCCTGTCTCAGCGCCTCACATGCGCACGAATGACGCCTCCGCACAAGCTTGCGGAGGCGTTTTTTTCATCCTGACAAAATCTGATATACTACCCATGCAATGCTAGCCTCATCGAGCGTCGTCGGACTCATATTCATGTTTGCCATTCTGGCCTATTGGGTATGCTCATTTCTCATCCTTTACCACCTCATCCGCTTCGGAGTCAGCGGCCAGCCAAAGAAGATCGCCATCGTATTCCTCGCCGGCTCGCTCGTCCTGACAATAGTCGCAGTACTCCTCTATTCGCAGGCCGCGAACCAGCCCCTGCCGACTTTCTTTACCAATTAGCAAAACGCCATGCCTGACCTTTTTTCTTTCTTAACAAGCACCAGCTACTCCTTCGAAGGCAAGAAGGAGGGCGAGGAAGTCATCATCTTCCTCCACCGCCACTGGATTACCCTTTTTGGACAGACGCTCATCATCCTGCTAGGCGCGCTGCTTCCCTTTCTCGGCATCTTTCTGTTTGGAAAATTTCTCAGCTCCACGGGATCGCTGCCCATGTTCGCGACGCTTTCCGCTTTTTACTATCTCCTGCTTTGGTACGCATTCTTCTATTCGCTCACGATGTACACGCTCGATAGCTGGATCGTTACCAATATGAGGATCATCAATAGCGTGCAGACCGGCTTTTTCAATCGGCAGATATCAGAGCTCGCGCTCGACAAGATCCAGGACGTATCCTTCAAGACAAAGGGCGCTCTCGCTACCTTCATCAATTTCGGAGACATCAATGTCCAGACGGCCGGATCCGACAAGCTATTCATGTTCGAGCAGATCGGCAAGCCGCAGGAGGTCAAGGATCAGATAATGGAGCTCGTCGCCACAAAGAAGCACGAATTCGAGCACGAGCTCGGCAAAGGGCTCAGAGAAGAGCTATTCGGGGAGATATAAGAGGGGCATGAGAAAAAAGAAAGCGCCCGCCTGGCATGCCAGGCGGGCGCTTTCTTTTGCTTGAGGGTCGTCGGGCTACTTTGAAGTCGCCTTCTTTGCCGCTGCGGCAAGTCGTGACTTCTTTCGAGAAGCCGCGCCTTTCTTGATAAGGCCAACCTTTGCAGCCTTGTCGAGAGCCTTGTATGCAGCTGAAAGAGCGCCTATTACGGCCTTCTTTTCTCCCTTTACCATTAATTTCTTTACGTCCTTGACCGCTACCTCGATGCTCTTCTTTCGTCGAATATTGACGACTCGCTTCTTGTCAGAGCTTCGTAGGGCCTTTTTTGCTGATTTTGTGATTGGCATATGTAAGAAGCAGATTAACATATGACTCAGGGTTTGGCAATCGGAACCGAGAGGGGGCGTTGACAAAACAC
>JACCDZ011205374.1_pt1 | contig 11079 bp, 8 predicted proteins | sample 7449551 | NCBI WGS metagenome assembly JACCDZ01 (sample SAMN15323452, study PRJNA562643) | freshwater metagenome | isolation source: river surface water | place: USA:Blue River Watershed | collected 2017-08-18
GCGAACGCGTTCTTTTCCGATTGCAGGAACTTCGCCAGCGCGTTTTTGTAGTCGCTCATTTCTGAAACACCCCGCCCCACTGCGGAACGTCGTCCCGCTTCTGCGATGGTATTAACGGCCACGGCTGCAGATGACTCTGCCACGGCGGTGATTGACGGCGCTGCTGTGCCGACATCGGCAATCGTGCGGACACGGCAAACGCCTCGTTTTCTGCAGGCTGATTGACATATCCAGCCGTCGCATCGCGGTTGTAGTCGAGATATTTCATAAGCTCGTTGCGCATTCGAACTTCGTCACCGAAAAGTTCTTTCGTGAGCCCCGGCGCGGCGGAGCGTTCATTCTTCTGATTCATCAGTCTCGACGCCGTGGCCCGCCTTACCAGCTCGCCAATGTCAGCTTTTTGCATTGGGTCAGCATCGATATCGCCCTGTATCGTCTGGACGCCGTGCTGCGCTTCGTGAAGCAACGTTGAAAGCACAGAGCCTCCCGGACGCTTGCCAGCAACGAACATCTGATTGGATCGCGGGTCGTATTCCGCGATGTGACCGCCATCCAGTTTGTCGCGATCCTCTATCTGCACCATGGTGCTCATAAGGGCCGGATACGCCTTGAACAGCTCGGGATGGTCCAGAACTTCCGACATCGGCCGCCCCTGCGTCGGGCTCAGGTCTCTCGGCCGCGCCTTGCTGTCGTCGATCTCGTAGCGCCACTGACCAGCCGGATTTAGAAACCACCCGGTGTCATTCCATATCTGGGATCGCTGCCGCCCCGCCTCGTGCATTTTCTGGGCGGCCGCGAGGGCTGCGAGATCGGCACTGGTGGCGCGGTCACCACCGAACATGGCGGTTTGGTTGCCGGTTAGCAGGGTGGCAAGTGCGTTCCTGCGTTCGTTCTCAAAGAGGCTCATGTGCGGTCTCTCAGTGCTGCGAATTTAGGAGGCGACGCACACCAAGCCTCACGGGACACATTGTTACCGACGATTTGCTTTGCTGTATCGATGGTGAGTGCATCTTTTCGTGACGGGCGGATTTCTTGCCACGACTGGCAGACGCGGGGATCAAGGCTTGTCTCGATAGTATTTTTCGAGCATCCGCTTAACGGTGTCATCAGTAACAGTGCGGCGATTGGCGCTAGCTTGCGCATTTTTCGTCTCGGCTTCTTTAGCTACGCTCGCACGCTCTTCAAGTTTTCCAGACTGTTTCGCGTTCGCCAACACACCGATGACGGCAGCAATGGCAACGGCGGCAACGGCAAACTGCCACATCAGAACCGCTCCTTGAGCTTCGGCCACAGGATTGCAGCGGCGGCAACCAGCGTCAGGGGGACAACCAGCATCCACTGCTCATAGGCAGCGACCGCAATGCCCTTGCCCCATGTGGCGTAGTCCTTGGCCACCTCTACCGTTTCCCTGATCTCCTTGGCCTGTTCCTTGGCCTTGGCGACCTGCTCTTTTGTTGTCGGCTTTGGTGCCTGTGGGGCTTCTGCCTTCTGTGTGGCAACGGTTGCTGTTCCAGCGCCAGCAGTCGCAACCGCAATTATCGACTTCAAGTTCTCCGCTGCCTGCACTGCTATTGGCCGCTTTTCTTCCGCCGCTTGCGGCATGTCATCCGCGCCCGGCATGTCCGACACGAACATTGCGCTTTCAGCTTTGCGACGACGTACCAGACCCCGAAGCTCGACACGCTTTCCGGTCTTCGGATCATTCGCCTTCGTCCAGTAGCGGAACTCGTTTGCCGCCCCGTCGTAGTCACCCTTGTTGAGCTTCTTCAACAGCGTCGATTTCGCCAATCCGCCGCAATTGTATGAGAACGATACGAGGCTATCGAACTGGCCTTGCGTCATATCGACAGTGACCAAGCGGGAGACGATTTTTTCATGCTTCGCCAATTCGCGCTTGAATGCCTCGTCTGCCTGCTCACGGGTCCAATGTGTGTCAGGGCCTACGCCCTCAGTGCAGCCGAAGCCAGCCGTCCAAACACCGGCAGGGCACTTGTAAGCCTTGCATGACCCGTCCGGCTGCGCTTTTAGGTATCCCTCGAACGACGTGATCAGGTCATAACCTGCTTTAGATAGGTTCATCATTCCCCCGTCAGAGTTCTGCGGTCAGCAATATTCCGCCGTTCGCAAAGCAGAAAAAATTCGCGTTCGGGCTTCCGACCGGTAGGCCGTGCGCCGCCTTGAGCGCGACCACAACAAGCCCTTGTGGTCCGACATTCTGCGTCGAAATCGTGAAGCCGGACTGAGCGGTGCCGCCATAGATGACACCGTAGTCCGTCCCGAGCGTGCCAATAAACGCAACTGTTGGGGCAGCACGCATCGCCTGATCGAATTGCACGATGAAGGAAAATTGCCCGGCATCATTGTAAAACCCAGGCATGAAGTACCGGACTGATCGACCAATGACGGTGCAATACCGGCGACAGCTTGCAAGCTCGTCTTCGATACGTTGCGGTTCCCACGGCGTCGCCATGCCGCCCAACTCGAGTTTTGGCCGGTAGGTAACAAGCGTTCCCGACACGGGCTTGATCTTGACCGAGATATTGCCGGTCTCACCCGCCCCAAGCGTTGCCGTAAAAGATTTTCTGCCGCTGCCCGCCGCGATCGTCCCGGACTGACTGCCGATGCTGACCGTTGCCGCAACAGTAGGGCTATCGATCGACAACGTGACCGTTCGTGACGCCAGCGACGTGACGCCTACGGCGGACGGCTCCACGACCTGCTCCAATCCGCCCGACGTGATCGTCACGCCCTCATTTGCAAACGTCAGGTTGGACGACCCATCGGCCTTCCAGCGGTCAACGGTGTACGCTCCTGACGACGCCGCGCCACCTGCAAACGCCCGCTGATTGACGAGGAAGGCGGAATTCATGAGCAGGTTTTTGCCGGCAACGCCGGGCGGAACGATAACGGACCCGTTTACGTCGTTTGCAATATCGTTACCGTTAGCGACGTTGAATGCAGAGTTCGACCCGAGCGCGATACTCGCAGGAGATACCGCGTTGTCCATCGCCAGCCAGTATTTCGTCTGCCCGGCTCCCGATGCCGAGCTTACGGCATTGCCGTCAATCGTCGTCCAGATCACTTTTCCGGGCGTGCCGGAATAGATACCGATCGCCGACAAATCGAGATCAGTCGTATTGCCGCCGCCGCAACCGCAGCTCAGCAACCGGTTGCCGATAACGGCGTTTCCAACAACCGCCCCGGACCCGCTGTCATAACCGATGATAACCCCGGTTTTCCCGGTGCTCTCAATGACGTTGCCACTGATCAGGTTGTTTGACGACGACAGGGCTGAACCGCCAATCGACGTGACGACACCAAACGACACGGCGTACCCGATGTAGTTGCCAGAGATTACGCAATCCGAGGATGCGCCAATCCCGACGCAATCGCCGCTGCCTATAGAGGCCGGAACATTCGTCATCGTGGCAATCGACGTGTCGATGACGAGTTCAGTGTTCGAATTCTTCGCCGTGACGACGTATTCGGCACCGGCATTGATCACGAGGATATAGCCAGGGACAACGGACGCAAAGTTTGTCCCGGAAACCCACGTCACGACATTGCCTGACACAGAGACATTGAGCGTACCGCCGCCGCCGATCAGATGCCCGAACAGGATGTTGCCACGGAAATGGGAGTAGCTGGCCTGTCCCAGCATCACCCCGCCCCGGCTGTTGCGGGTGAAATAGTTGTCTAGGATCTGGTGGTGCCCCTCGCCAGCCCCGGCCGTGAACACGCCGTGCATGTAGTTGTCGGAAATGTCGCACCGCGTAATCCGGGTCCGCACCGCGTGCGATATGGCAACGCCGAAACCGGGAGAGTTGGTGACTGAGCAGCGGTCTATTCTCACGTCGTTGGCGTTGCGGACGTGAATGATCGTGTCGTCCATCGACACCGCATTTGCAGCGCGGTTGCCGTCAAAATACAGGTTGGTGATCCTGCACCCATGCGCCGTTCCGCACTCCACCATCACATACATCGCCGTCGCGCTCTTGCGCTTGATCGTCGCGCGCCCATCGCCACGAAGCTCAACACCGGCCTGCATATTGATTGCTGACCCGATAAGAGCCGTCCCGCCCGGCACGAATACGACGCCTATATTCTGCGCCACAGCCGCACTGATTGCCGCGTTTAACGCAGCGGCATCATCGGTGACGCCATCAAGCTCAGCAGCGTAATCCCTGACATCGATAAACGTCGGCGTTCCGCTGCCACCGGCAACAACGACATTGCCAAGCGTATCAGGGCCAACCCCGTTGACCTTCTGGACGTAGCGTCCATCCAGCCCCATCAGGCCACGCGCTTCCGCACTGTCGAGAACACGGGAAGCACCAGACGCAGAAGCGCCGACAAGTCCGGCACTGGCCTGCGTCAAGGCGTGTCCGGCATCCCAATCGCTTGGGTTGATGAATGCACGCGGATCGTCAGGAATGGAGCCGTTGAATAGCGTGGTGTGCTTGATCGATACCGTCATTCCTGGACCCGGCTCACAGTGTTGACCACTTCGATTTTTTTGATCGCGTCAAGTTCCGCCCGCATGACAGCCATCTGCTCAACCATCGCTTTCAGAATGGCGGAAACGTCGGATTGGCTCGAAATGTCTTCGGCCTTTGGCATCGGCTCAACGCGCCGCGCGGTGCTGATCTCGATTGCCTGTTCTTTTGTGATCATAACGCCGTTCTCAGGCGGATGATCGATGTGAGCGTGGACGCTCATGGGCTGTCCGTTCTCATCTGCGACAGCAAAATAGGAGTAGGTCATGCGTCACCCCAGATGTGGAGGCAGAGGATTGAAGGGTCGTAAAGAGCGCCGGCTGAACGCATCTCGACAGTCAGCGACGTTGATGTCCGCGTGGTCTCGACAAGAAGAATGCGGCCATCAGACCCGGTAACAGGTATATTCGTTGATCCGCACCATGTGAAATTGGCAAGCGGGACAGGCCATTCGAGCCGCACGACACCCGTCGAAACGTCAACGACCGCAGAAGTTCTGAGGCCGTACACAATGCTCGCCGTGCCAACGCAATTGATCAGCGCGACCACTTTTGGATGCAGAGGATTGTAGATCTGCATATCAGCCGTTACGGCGCGCCCTGCCGTCATGGCTTCCATTGCGGCCTGATCAGCAACGAGAACAGTGCCCGGTTGCGCCGTCGTCGCCACGGTCACATACCAGGCCGTCCCTCGATACTCGTAATCGATGCTCTCGTCTTTGACGTAGGCCCGCCAACCGCTGTTGGACGGAGGCCGTGTCCGCACCCATGTCGATCCGACGCGCTGGACAAGATCACCATCCGAAAACGACGACCAATCCCCGGACGGCGACGACGTGACGATATACCAGCCACCGGCTACGGGTGATCCAGGTGGAGACGGCAACCGGTCCTCTACAGTGATGAGACCCTGACCGGATTTGACGTGCGGAACCGTGTGCGAGATCACACGCCAGTTACCGCCATCCGAGACCAGCGTCACCTCTTCGCCGCTGCGGGTGAGCGGCAATGACGGCCCGTAGGAGATATGGCCGGAACTGATGGACTGCGTGGAGACCGTCTCAACGGTCGCGAGGTTGGCAGATCCGGCGTGCTGGACCGTCACGAACCAGCCGCTTCCGACCGTAACCGCGCTCGGAAGCGTCAACGTGACGCTGCCACCGGAACAATTGACGGCGATCACCTTGGACTGGTCGCCGGCAACAACGGTGTAGTTCAGGGATTTCGTCGTGACCGGACGGGCGAACTGCACCGCGATGTCGGTGGCGTCCGAAACTTCGACAGCGCCCTTGATACTGTCGTGCGTGGCAATCTCGACACCGGCAGAAGTTTCGATGCGGATCTTGTACGGGCTGGACCCGACATACACCATCGTTTTGGTCGTGCCGTTCGAAGTCGGGTAACCGAGGCTATCCGTCGTGACGGTCGTGCCGAGGGCCGTCGTCAGGTCAGCATCGGCGTAGACGGTTTTCGGGTTTGTCGTCCCGGCATCGTAGAACCGGAGAACCGCCCCGTTGATCGGCGCTCCTGTGGATGTATCTGTGAGGCGATAGCCGGGAGGGAAGACGGCGACGGAATCAGTCATTCGTGTAGTCCTGCATAAGAGCGTTGAGGCCCACACCGCCACCGACGAGCGAGAACAGTGCGTTGCCGTTGCCTTTTTTGTTCCGGTACGCAGGATGCGAATTGAGTTCGTCTATGACCGCCTTCAGTACCTTCGGGTCTGAAATATCGAGACCGTTTGCGTCAGCAATTTCGCGCAAGTTTTGCAGCGCAGTTTTGGTGCGCGTCGGCTTGTCTATGCCGAGGTCTTTTGCGGCTTTGGTGCCAACTAGTCCGAATGGAGACTGACCGCTTTCAGCCTTGCCCATAACGTAGGCTTGCATATCAGCGGAGTTCTGCTCCCCGTATGTTTTGTTGACGCGGTTCTTTGATCCTGTGATGCTGTCTGGTATGATGAGTCCGGTGTTTTGAGGTGGCTGCGATGGATTTCCAGAAGGTGCGGTCTGAGGCGGTTGAAGCACAGGCTGGGGGGGCTGGGCCTGCGGAACGGGTTGTTCCGAAACGGGCGAATTCGGTTGATCCGCGCCCCTTTGCGAATTTAAGCGACCACGCTCTTCATGAGCTTGGGCTTGAGCTCGATCAGCAACTGCTTGAGCTCTCGCGGTCCTACCGCGCTCGATAGCCGCGACGCCTTGGCTTCGGTGGTATCCGGCGTCGACGCGCCCTGGAATACCGCCAACGAAATCGAGCAAGCTATTCCCGCCATCCTTCAATCCGCGTCCTATAGACTTTGCAGCACCAACAGGGTTAGATCCAGATATTGCCATAGGCACGCCCTCAAAGGCTGCCATGCCGATACGCTCCGCAAATTTCCACGGGCTGTATAGTTCATCTTGGGCGGCTGCTCTGACCGGGTTTGCAGCAGGAAGGCTCTGCGCCATCTGCGCCGCCTTCGTCTTCATCGGGTGACCATCTGGAAGCTCGCGAGCGTAAACCTCCTGCGCCCGGCGTTCTGGGTTATCGGCCTCAGTCGAAAACGCATCGAATGCCAGAGGCGCATTGATGCCAAGCGAAGCGGCACCCGTCCCTTCCGCTCCTAGACGAGCGTAGTCCCAACCTGTTTTAGGAGCGCCCTTCGCGAGCCTGTCGAGTAGGCCAGCGCCACCAGCTAGGGCAGCCGCCATGACCGGAGCACCTCCCGTCTGGTTGTACATCTTCCCGACTTCTGTATCGCTCCACCGACGATCACGCTTGCGCTCGGCATCCCGCATCGAAGTTGCTGTATCAACCGCTCGGTTGTATTCGCCCTGCGCCTGCCGATCCGCTTCGGACTTGCGTTGTATCTCCGCTGCGTTGGCCCCCTTGGCCGCTTCGGTCTCAATGTTGCGCAAGTCGTTAAGCTCGCCCTCGACAGCGCGACGTTCCGGCCCGGACTTCCACGCCCCTTTGGCGATCTTGGCTTGTAGCTCCGACTTCCTCGCTTGCTGCTCCGGCGTCAGACCGGCGGCTTCAGCAGAACCCCAAAGCCCAAGATCACACGCTCCGGCCATGCCATAGCCAGCGCCAAGAATCCCAAGGGCCTTTGTTGGCGCCATTAGCGCCATTGCCGATTGAACGCCAGCGTTGGTAAAACTGCCAAGAGACGGGTTGGCGAGCGCATTACCAACCGCTTCGCCGGCCGTTACAGGCTGCATGGCCATTGCAGTCGCCAACTGTGCCGGCATGGGGCCATAATCAAGAAGGGCATTCCATGCCCGCTCACCAGTTGTAGGTAGGCTACCAGCAGACATTTCACCCGAGGGATGCCCGCCAACTGTCGTTGGCGTCATTGGCCCATAGCGCTGATTGATCATCCTCATGGGGTCTGACGCGTAGAGGTCGATAAGTGCGTTGCTGTATCTGCTCATCTTGGACCACCGAATTGGAGCCTGCTGCCGACGCGCTTCATCAGGGCTGAAAGCTCTGCCTCATCCATGCTTGAAAGTTGTTTCGCCAACTTCTTGACGCGCGGATCGCGCCGCGCGCTATCATCTTCAGCTTGAAGCGGAGCGGTTGCCTTTGCACCGTAAGCAAAATCAGGCGTCGTTCTCGGCGCTTCGATCTGCCGAAGCTGCTGCTCCTGCTGGCGCATCCGATAGAGATGCTGTGCGACCTGGGCGGTATCGCTGAGTGGCGTGGTTGCGATGTCCGCAAGGGGACGATTGCGATGCTCTGTCAGCAATTGCGCGGCACGATCCATGAGCCAATTTCTGACGTTCTGAACGCTGCCCTGTTGAAGCGCGGTGACGATCCCAGTTTCCGAGTCCTTCTGCTTCTGCGTCATCCCGCGCATGTGCGTGCGGGAGTTACCCATCATCGCGCCGGTTGACTCGGCAACTCTCTGGTTACGAACCGCGCGCGCAAATGCGACAGACGCTTCTGGCCCAAAGAGGTCACCAATCATCCGGCGGCTCTGATCATTCGTGAACAGCTTTGAGACGCCGTTGGTGTCCCCGAGGTTGTCAAGCTTGTCGAACAGCTTTTGCAGGACGTGCACGCGGACGATGTTCTGTGCTTGCGGTGCGAGCGAGCGGAATTCATCAATTTGTTCTCGGTAGCGCGGTCCTGCCTTCGTTGCGAACGCGTCCCCAAGCTCTTGCGCCATTTCATCAAAGTTCATGTCCGCCCAACGGCGGTTGGCCTGCGCCCACTGCGGGCTCATCCGGCTCATTAGGCGCGAAATCTGCTGGTATATCGGTTGCACAGCATTAACGAGATCGTCACGGCCAGACCTGCGATACTCGGCTATCTGGCCTCGGAGAGCGCCGCGAGCGTCTTGCATTTGCTGCAACGTCTGCATCACAAGGCGCTGGCCGTCTGGGCGCTGAATGTAAAATTGGTTTAGCGCCCGTTCGATTGCTGCACGCGGCTCTCCAGCGCGCATAAGCGCTCTGTTCGTGTTTGCCTGAATGATCATCGGCAGAAAATGCACCGAATAGCGGTTGTTGACAGGACTCTGGTAGGCAGATCGATACTCGTTGCCTGCGACCTGCCGTGCCTGCTCCACAAGTTGCGATGTGTCTTCGATCGTCGCTGGCCGCGTCGTTCTCGGCCCGGTTTGTGTCTGCGGGCCAATATCCTCAAGCACCTGGCGCATTGACGGAGACAGGTCCTCCTGCCGACGCGCGACGGCCTGCCTCGTGTTCTGCGCTGATTGTGTATTGCCGTTGTTGGCGAGGTAGTCGATCGTCGATTGCACAGCATTGGGCTGCACGCGCCCAAGCTCATCGAGATCGATATTTTGAGCCTGACGCATCCGTTGGGCTACGTCGGATTGAGCTACGGCCGGGTATTCGCCAAGCATCAGAGGGCTGTCTTCGTGCACCGAGGTCAGGCGTCGGACGTGCTGCTGTGCTGCCTGCGGCGTGATGTTGTTTTCGGCCGCGATGCGATCGACTGTATTTGTAAGCGCAACCTGCCTGTTGCCGTTCGCCCGCTGCATTTCCTCCCCGAGAATGTCCAGCGTTCGACTGTTGGCATTGACGTTCATGCGCGACCCACCAGCGGCGATGTCGTCGGCGAAGTCACGAACCGGCCTGCCGAGATCATCGACGAACGACCCGTAAGCACCGGCCTCGCCTTGGTTCGCACGCGCCCGCTGGATCATCCCTCTCGTGCCGGCCGTAAGACCAGCGGCAACGCCTGGCACCATGGCAGCGCCCATGCCTGCGATCATCTGTCCGGTCTGTCCGAACCCTGCCTCTTGTGCCGCCTGTGAGCCAACACCGGACGCAACGGAGCTTGCCAGATCGTATCCGGCTGCCGACATAGGAGATGAGGCAATGCTCTCCGCGACCTGCTGAACTGCGGCGCGCGTTGGCGTCATTGACGCCATTGCCTGACCCGCTGCCGCAACGCGTGGAGCGGCAGCCAATAGGCCAGCCGATGGAATTGCCGAAGCTCCCACCGCGTGGCCGATGGCTTCACCGTAACGGCCTGCCGTCGTTGTCGGGGCCTGTCCGGATGTGAGGGCCTGCGAGACAGGATTGTTGAATCGGAACTTGTCGGCGGTCTCTTTCGAAACACCCAATTTTTCAGCACCCCAAGCCATAACGTCACCGGGGGCGCTCAGAACCGCATTCAGTCCCTTGTTGAAACCAACGGGGATTTGGTAGGCGAAATCCGATGCCCTAGCAGCGGCCGAAGGTCCGCTGTTGGCATCAGGAAACTGGTCCCAAGGATCAGCCCTCTTGGCGTCTGGGAATTGTGCCCAAGGATCGCTCATGGCCGCACCTTCACGCGCCCGTCAGGGGTCACAAATTGAGTTCCTGATGGCAGTGCCATAGCCTCATCCGGTGTCTGAACCTTCACAGGATCGTTCGGCTTGGCGGTTGGGAGCGCGCCCCACCCCTTCAACCTCTCAGCGTGCTGCGGGCTTGAGTGATCAAAGTATCCCCTAGTCTCCATCTGGAAAGAACGCATAGCGTCGAACCTTGCGCGCTCTTTTTGCCTGACGACTTCTGGGGTGTCTCCGGCCTGCGGAAAGTAAACTTTGAAGTCTCGTGCGAATTCGTCCTTGCCGATGGCCGCACCAGATTCCTTGCGTAGGAATGCGCGTATCCATTGCTCAGCCCCCTGCTGGTAGCGCTGCAAGTCGCCAGACCTTACAAAATAGTTACCAATTCCTTCTGGAACGGCCCGCGCCGCTGCTGTGCCAATTGACGTTGGGTCAAAGTTGTTGCCCATCACGTCGCGTACGTTCTGTTCAGCCTCCACCATACGAGACGTAAACCCGGCAGATTTTGCCGCGAACTCAGGCAGCTTGTCGAAGTTTGGACCTCCGTCATAGATCACTCTGGCGGGCTGGCCGCTGTTCGGTATGCCGATGACCTTGCCGTTTACTTCCATGGTTTTTTCGGCTGGCTTTTGGCGAGCTTGATCGATCTGCGCTTGCAGCATTTGGACCTGCAACGGACTCATCTGCCGTTGATGCGAAAGCTGCTGCGCATGAAGGGCATTCGACGTGTTCGCGCCCTGCAACTGTGCGAGCTTGATCTGCTTATCCATCGGATCGTTGAACCGGCCATACTCAGCAGCAACGA
>JACCDZ011840332.1_pt1 | contig 11073 bp, 9 predicted proteins | sample 7449551 | NCBI WGS metagenome assembly JACCDZ01 (sample SAMN15323452, study PRJNA562643) | freshwater metagenome | isolation source: river surface water | place: USA:Blue River Watershed | collected 2017-08-18
CCCACACGTCTTGCGGCGAGCCGATCTGCTCGATGTTGCCCTTGTTCATCAGCACCACGCGGTCAGCGACTTCCAGCGCTTCTTCCTGGTCGTGCGTCACAAAGATGCTGGTGACATGCAGGTCGTCGTGCAGGCGGCGCAGCCAGCGGCGCAGTTCCTTGCGCACCTTGGCGTCGAGCGCGCCGAAGGGTTCGTCGAGCAGCAGCACCTTGGGCTCCACCGCCAGCGCGCGCGCCAGGGCAATGCGCTGGCGCTGCCCGCCCGAGAGCTGGGCCGGAAAGCGGTCGGCCAGCCAGTCGAGCTGCACCAGCTGCAGGAGATCCATGACCTTCTGCTTGATGGCGGCTTCCGACGGACGCGTGGCCTTGGGGCGCATGCGCAGGCCGAAGGCCACGTTGTCAAACACGCTCATGTGGCGAAACAGCGCGTAGTGCTGGAACACAAAGCCCACATTGCGCTCGCGCACATGCACGTCGGTGGTGTCTTCGCCGCTGAAAAGGATGTTGCCTTGGTCGGCGGTTTCCAGCCCGGCGATGATGCGCAAGAGGGTGGTCTTGCCACAGCCCGAGGGGCCCAGCAGGGCGATCAGTTCGCCCGATTCGATGTCCAGGTTCACCCGTTGAAGGGCGTGGAAATCGCCGAAGGTCTTGCTGACGTTGCGGATGGCAATACTCATGGGGTGCTCACTTCACACGGCGCGGGGCGCCAGGGGTTGTTCCGGGGGCAGGCTGGCAGCGGCCTTTTCGGCGCGCTCGAACTGCCATTCGACAAAGGACTTGATGGCCAGCGTGACCAGTGCCAGCAGCGCCAGGAGGGACGCCACCGCAAACGCAGCCACCGACTGATACTCGTTGTAGAGAATTTCCACGTGCAGCGGCATGGTGTTGGTCTGGCCGCGGATATGGCCCGACACCACTGACACCGCGCCAAACTCGCCCATGGCGCGTGCGTTACACAGGATGACGCCGTAGATCAGCCCCCACTTGATGTTGGGCAGCGTCACATGCCAGAAGGTCTGCCAGCCGCTGGCACCCAGCACCTGCGCGGCCTGCTCTTCTTCGGTGCCCTGGGCCTGCATGAGCGGAATGAGTTCGCGGGCGATGAAGGGGAAGGTGACGAAGATGGTGGCCAGCACGATGCCGGGCACGGCGAACACGATCTTGATGTCGTTGGCTTGCAGCCAGGGGCCAAACCAGCCATGAGCGCCGAACAGCAGCACGTAAATGAGCCCCGCCACCACCGGTGACACCGAGAACGGAAGGTCCACCAGCGTGGTCAGGAAGGCTTTGCCACGGAATTCGTACTTGGCAATGGCCCAGGCCGCTGCCACGCCAAACACCAGGTTCAGCGGCACCGCAATGGCGGCTACAGCCAAGGTAAGGCGGATGGCCGACCAAGCGTCGGGCTCCTTCAGGGCTTCGAGGAACACGTCGGTGCCCTTGCGCAGCGCTTCAGTGAATACGGCCGCCAGTGGCAACACCAGGAAGAGAAACATGAAGCCCAGGGCAATGCCGATGAGCGTCCATTTCACCCACGCGGGTTCGGTGGTACCGGCGCGCTCCGAGTTTTTGGTGGCAACCTGGCTCATGAAGTAGCTCCCGAGCGTTTGCGCTGCCACGACTGCAAGGCGTTGATGACCAACAGCATCACGAACGAGAAGAACAGCATGACCGTGGCCACGGCGGTGGCACCGGCGTAGTCGTACTGCTCCAGCTTGCCGATGATGATCAGCGGGGTGATTTCCGACACCATGGGCATGTTGCCAGCAATGAAGATGACCGAGCCGTACTCGCCCATACCCCGCGCAAAGGCCATGGCAAAGCCGGTCAGCAGCGCTGGGGCAATGGTGGGGAAGATGACGTGGCGGAAAGTCTGCCAGCGTGTAGCACCGAGGCTGGTGGCGGCCTCTTCCAGTTCCTTCTCTGCGTCTTCGAGCACCGGCTGCACCGTGCGCACCACGAAGGGCAAGCCGATGAAGATGAGCGCGATGACCACACCGTTGGGGTTGAAGGCGAGTTGTATCCCGTGGGGCTCCAGCAGGCTGCCGACCCAGCCATTGCCCGCCAGCAGGGCGGTCAGCGCAATGCCGGCCACGGCGGTGGGCAGGGCAAAGGGCAGGTCCACCAGCGCGTCGACGATCTTCTTGCCCGGAAAGCGGTAGCGCACCAGCACCCACGCCACCAGCAGGCCGAACACGGCATTGACCATCGCTGCCAGAAACGAGGCACCAAAGGTCAGCCGGTACGAGGCCAGCACGCGCGGGCTGGCCACGGCCGCCACAAATTGCTCCCAAGTCAGCGTAAAGGTCTTGAACAGCAGCGCCGACAAGGGCAGCAGCACGATCAGGCCCAGGTAGAACAGCGTGTAGCCCAGCGTGAGGTGAAAGCCCGGCAGCACGCGTTTTTGTGCGCGCTTCGCCGTACCAGAGCCGGACGCAACGCCCGGGGAGAAAACCGCAGCCGCCATTTACTTGACGGTGTAGAGCTTGTCGAACTGGCCGCCGTCGTTGAAGTGCACCTTCTGTGCCTCGGCGAAGGAACCGAAGTAGTCCTCCACCTTGAATAGCGTGATGGGCTTGAACGTGCTGGCGTACTTCTTCAGCAGGGCGTCTTTGGTGGGGCGGATGGCGTGCTGGGCCGCAATCTCCTGCGCCTCGTCCGAGTACAGGAAGTTCAGGTAGGCCCGGGCCTGCTCGGCCGTGCCTTTCTTGGCCACGGTGCGCTCGACCACGGCCACAGGGTTTTCCGCCACGATGGAAATGGAGGGGTGGATGGCGTCTACCTTGCCGGCACCGAACTCCTTGTCCACGGACACCACTTCGGATTCGAAGGTGACCAGCACGTCGCCGATGTTGCGCTGCAGGAAGATGCTGGTGGCATCGCGCCCGCCTTTGGCCAGCACCGGCACGTTTTTGTACAGCTTGGAGACGAACTCCTGCGCCTGGGCGTCGCTGCCGCCCTTCTTGCGCACCTGGCCCCAAGCCGCCAAGTAGGCCATGCGGCCATTACCGCCGGTCTTGGGGTTCACCACCACCACCTTCACGTCGGGTTTGATGAGGTCGTCCCAGTCCTTGATGCCCTTGGGGTTGCCATTGCGCACCAAAAACAGCATGGTCGAGCTGGTGGGCGAAGCCGCGTGCGGGAACTTGGCGCGCCAGTCTTTGGCCACTACGCCAGTGCTGGCCAGGAAGTCGACATCGGTGCTGGTATTGAAAGTCACTACGTCGGCGTCCAGGCCGTCGTTGACGGCACGGGCCTGGGCGCTGGAGCCGGCGTGGCTCTGGTCGACCTTGATGTCCTTGCCAGTACTCTTTTTGTAGTTGGCCACGAAGGCGGTGTTGATGTCCTTGTAGAACTCGCGCGCCACGTCGTACGACACATTGAGCAGTGTCGTTTGTGCCGCTACCAAATTTGTAGCTGTCAGCGTAAGGGCGGCGAGGGCCAACTGGGTTTTTTGTTTGAAGTGCATGGATCAATCTCCGCAGAATTCGGGGAAACGGCACAGGTTTGTACCGACGACGGACCCATTGTGGATTCAGTGCTTCAAAACACAAACGAATAGATATTTCTTTGCTTATTCAATATTCGACATAAAGAAAACCCGACTGGACGCCGAGTACGGCGACGGGGGTGGCTGGAGCCCGTGTTTCGTGCTGCTGGTCTGCCCTCAGGCCGACGTCGGCAGTGGCATGTGCAGCAGGTCTGCTTCGTTGAACTGGGGGTTGCTGCGGCGCAAGATTTCCTGGCACAGCGGAAGAAACAGGGACTCTTCTTCGGTCGCGTGGTCGCCATAGTCCAGCACCAGGCCCTGGATATGGGTGTCGATCGCGGTATTGCTGGTGCCATTGAGCATGGCGGTCAGCATGCTTTCCAACGATGCCCACAGCGTTTCAATCTGGCGATGCTCGGCCGTCAGCTTCCCCACCAGCGTTTCTACATAGGCCCGTTCGTCCCCCGGCTCGGCCTTGGCCAGTACCAGGGGGAACAGACGCCTTTCTTCGGCCTGGTGGTGGGCCAGCACGGTGCGCCGGAAAAACGCCATGGTGTCCTGGGCCTGCTGGCGCGCTTCGCTACTGAGCGGCCCATGGGTTCCCAGCCCGGAGAGGTGGAACAGGTGCGCAATGATGTCGGAATGCGCCTTGGATATTCCAGCCAAGGAGGGGTCGTGGGGAGCCGTGTGCATGGTGTCGAGGGCCTGTTCAGGAATAAGCACATTATTGTGCGCCGCGTCATTTTGAAACAATTTGATACATATCAACGACCAAACAATTGTCCGCGGGCCGTGTCCGTGATCGCCACCACGCAAGGGTGGGTGATGCGGCGCTCTACCGACACCGCGAAAAACTCCTCGCCAAGCTCCTCGCTGCGCCCGATCAGCTCTACCGCGTATTGGTCCTGCGTGTCTGCTTCGAGCGCGGTAGGCGCCATGAAAACGCCGCGGCCTTCGCGACCGAAAGCCGACATGAGCGCGCCATCGTCAAACTCACCCACCACCCGGGGCTGGATTTGGTGCCGCGTAAACCAGGCCTCAAGCTGGGGGCGTACGCTGGCCTGGGCGCCGGGAATGAGCATGGGGGCATCGTGCAGACACCGCGGAAACGCGCCTTTGAGCTGGGCTTTGAGGGAGGGCGCTGCAAAAAAGGACATGCCTGACTTGCCCAAGGGGTGGTTGAACGCCCGCACATTGAGCTTTTTGCCCATGGGCTCGTCGGCCAGCACCAAGTCGAGCCGGTTGAGCGCGAGTTGGGACAGCAGTTCGGGAAACTTGCCCTCGTGGCAGATGAGCCGCACCGGCACATCCAGGGAAAGTGCGGGCTCCAGCAGGCGGTAGGCCACCGACTTCGCCACCGAGTCCGCCACACCCACCTTGAAATCCAGCGCGCGCGTGGTCCCGGGGTCGCGTTGCAGTGCCTCTTCGAGTTCGGCCCCGAGGGTGAAGATCTGGTCGGCATAGCCCAGCGCCACGCGCCCGGCTTCGGTCAGCTCCAGGTTGCGCCCGCTCTTTTTGAACAGGGCCCGCCCGAGGCGCTCTTCGAGCAACTTGATCTGCCCCGAAAGCGTCTGTGGCGTGGTGTGCAGTTGCTCCCCGGCACGCAAAATGCCGCCCGACGTGGCCGCAACCCAGAAGTAATGCAGGTGTTTGAAGTTCATGGTCCGGTGCTCCAATGCGTCGCCGAGATTCCAATACTTCGAAAAAATCGAAGTAAAAAACACAAAAATACGAATTTACGCGAAGCATTATGGACCCTACATTTGCGTCTCCCAAGTGAAATTACTCGAAAGGAGTAAAGCGATGCGACTCAGTACCCGTGGACGTTTTGCCATTACCGCCATGATTGACCTGGCCCTGCGCGAGGGCGGACAACCCACCCCGCTGATCGAGCTGGCCCAGCGCCATGGCATCTCCCTGTCTTACCTGGAGCAGGTGTTTGCGAAATTGCGCCAACACGGTCTGGTGCAGAGCACCCGCGGCCCAGGCGGCGGCTACACCCTGGGCTTTCGCGGCGACGCCATCACCGTGGCCGACATCGTGGTGGCGATTGAAGAGGACGACGTGCTGGCTTTGGGCAACGGCCATGCTGGCCAAAGCGAACTGGCGCAGGACATGACGCGTTCGCTGTGGGCGTCCTTGCACACGGCGGTGATGTCCCACATGCAGACCATCACGCTCAAAACGCTGGCACAGGAGCAAAAGGCGCGCGGCGTCGCCGTGCCGCAGCCCAAGAAGCGCAACAAGGGCATCCTCAAGCAGCCTTCCATCCTGCAGCGCCGCCCTATGGTGCCCAACTCGGTGTTTGCGCTGGGGCAGAGCCTGATGGCCAATGGTTAAGGCCTTTTTGGCCGCTAGCCCCCGTAGAATATGCGCAAGGCGCTACTAAAAACGTAGCGTTTGCGCTCAGGTGCTGGCACTGTGGCTGCGCACGAACGCCACAAACTGGTCGCAAGGCAAGGCAGGTGACCAGTGAAAGCCTTGCCCGAATTCGCAGCCGAAGGCCTGCAACTTGGCCAGCATGGCCGCGTCCTCCACGCCCTCGGCTACTACCTCCAGCCCGAGGCAATGGGCCATTTCAATAATGGCGCGCACGATGCCCTCCTCGTGGGCACTGGTTTGCATCTGGCGCACAAAAGACTGGTCAATCTTGAGCCGGTGCACCGCAAAGCGTTGCAGGTAGCCCAGGTTGGAGTAGCCGGTGCCGAAGTCGTCGATGGCGAATTTGACCCCCAAGGCGCGCAGACGTTGCAGCACTTCGCTCACGTGCTGGGCGTCCGCCACCAACAGTGACTCGGTGAGTTCGAGCTCCAGTGCGGCTGCAGGCAAGTCGCATTCGGCCAGGGCATTGGCCACCTCGCGCTCGATGTCGTCGCGGCGAAACTGCAGCGGTGACACATTCACCGCCACGGCCAAATCACCCAGCCCCGCCTGGCGCCAGGCCTGCGCGTCCCGGCATGCCTGCAGCAGCACCCAGCCCCCCAATTCGTTGATCAGGCCCGTGCGCTCGGCCACCGGAATGAATTTGTTGGGTGGAATAAAACCCAGGCTCGGGTGCTTCCAGCGCAAAAGCGCCTCGGCACCAATGACACGCCCCGTGCCCAGGTCGAATTGGGGCTGGTAGTACACGCGCAACTCGCCATTGCCCAGCGCCGTGCGCAGCCCGGAGGCCATGTGCAGGTGTTCCACCACGCTTTCGTTCATGGCGGCATCAAAGAAGCGGAAGGCGTTGCGACCGGCATCCTTGGCGCGGTACATGGCCAGGTCGGCATTCTTGAGCAAGAGGTCCATGTCGGCCCCGTCGCGCGGGTACACGGCAATGCCCAGCGAGGCGGTGGCGGTGACGTCGAGCCCGTTGATGGAAAAAGCGCGGCCCAGTTGCTGCATGACCTTGGTCGCCGCCGTTGTAATGGCTTCTTCGTTCTGGATTTCACCCAGCAGCAGCAAAAACTCGTCACCCCCCAAACGCGCCACGGTGTCGGACTCGCGCACACAGCCCAACAGGCGTTCGGACACCATGCACAGCAGCTGGTCCCCCGCGGCGTGGCCCAGGGAATCGTTGACGGTTTTGAAGTTGTCCAGGTCCAGAAACATGACCGCGGCCAGCGTCTGGTTGCGCTTGGCCTGCAGCAGCAACTGCTCCAGCCGGTCCTTGGCCAGCGCGCGGTTGGGCAGGTTGGTCAGGGTGTCGCGGTGGGCCAGCACCTCGATGCGGTCGCGCGAATCCATGAGGGCGCGCTTCTCCGATTCGAGTTGGTCCATTGCCTGGCGCAGGTCGCCCGCCAGCAGCCATACAAAAAACCCCGTGACCGCCAAGATGGCACTGAGGATGATGGGGCGGCCAACCCCCAATACGTCTGCAACCGAGGGCAAAGTACCGTGCAGGTGCAGTGCATACAGCAGGCCAAAGGCGCCCAGAACGGTACTGAGCAGCGCCAAAAACAAGCGCCGCGAGCCGAACATGCTGGCAAATACCAGAAGACCGGGAAAGGCCATCACGGCCTCGTCGTACAAGCCTTCCCCGCTCGCCATGAGGGCACACAGCACTGCGAGCAGCGTGGCCAGCATGACGCTGGTGGCGCGCCCCACACGGTCTTGCGCATTGAGCTGGAAGGCCCACCCCAGCAGCGCGAGCGCCACCACTTCAACCGCCACATTGCGCCAAGCCCCTTTTTGCACACTGAGCAGGGTGATGACGACAAACGCGGCCATGATGGACCACAGAATCTGGCGCAGGCGCCGTTTTTGCAAAAGCAACACCGTCGCCGGGCGTGGCGCGCTGGAAAAGTCTTCGGTAGTCGGCAGCATGGTGATCGCGGAGCTTCAAGGGTGCCAGGGGGCCGGTCGGTCCGTGGGGTCTTGCGGTACCTGGCGTATCCTTGTCAGGCCCACACCATGCCATAGGCGCTGGTTTTTGTGAACTGCCATTTCCACCATGGACTTTGAACTGTTGTTTTTGCTCGCCGCGCTGTTGGTGGCTCTGGCGTTGCGCCCGTGGCGCCAGCTGCGCAATACCGCGTTGGCCACGCCCGTGCTGGCAGTGCTGGTGTTGCTGCCTTGGTTGTGGGCCATGCCGCGCATGCACAGCATGCCCATACCGCTGCAGTGGTCGGGCGCCTGCCTGGTCATGCTCATGGTGGGCTGGCCCTTGGCGGTGCCCTTGCTGTGCGCAGTGGCTGCGCTGTCGGCCTTGTGGGTCGACGCACCGCAAGAAGTGCTGGTGCAACAGGCCTTCTGGCAAGGGGTGTTGCCCGCCACGCTGGCGCTGGGCTGGGGCGCACTGCTGCGCCGCTTTGCACCCGACCACATCTTCGTCTACACACTGGGGCGCGGTTTCTTCGGCACGGTGCTGAGCTTGTTTGCCGCGCAGGTGCTGGGCCATTGGGCAGGCCAGGCCCTGCCCGACGTGGGCGACGGCACTTCGCTGATCGCGCGCTGGCTGGTGGCCTGGGGCGATGGCTTCATGACCGGCCTGCTCACCGCCATTTTTGTGGCGTACGCCCCCCAGTGGCTGGCCACCTGGTCGGACCAGCGCTACCTTGGCCCCAGGCGCCACCCGTAATCACGAAGTGGGCGACAATCCTCACTGCAATATTAGGGTAAACGCTAGGTACTTGATACCCCGTGTAGTACCATCAAAGCGTGAGCATTGAGGCTCCAGCCGCAGTAGCGAAGGAAATTGTTGTGAGTACGTCTGACCCCGAAGGCCGCAAAGTCATCCCCATCAAGAGTGTTCCTGTGGAAACACCCGCGGCCAATGCCCCGCCGCAATTCGACGTTTCCAAGAAGCTCTATCCGCGCAGCGTGCAGGGTCTTTTTGCGCGCTGGCGTTGGGGCATGGTGTTCCTCACCCAAATCATTTTTTATGGCCTGCCCTGGCTGCAGTGGGGCGAGCGCCAAGCGGTCTTGTTCGACCTGGAAACGCGCCGCTTCTTCCTCTTTGGGTTGGTGCTGTACCCGCAGGATTTGATCTACCTCACCGGCTTGCTGGTCATCAGCGCGTTGTCGCTGTTTCTGTTTACCGCGGTCGCCGGGCGCTTGTGGTGTGGCTACGCTTGTCCGCAGACCGTGTACAGCGAAATTTTCATGTGGCTGGAGCGCAAGACCGAAGGCGACCGCGCGGCCCGCATGCGCCTGGACAACGGACCGTGGAATTTCAACAAAGTGTGGCGCAAGACCGCCAAGCAAGTGCTATGGGTCAGCGTGGCCTTGAGGACCGGCTTTACCTTTGTCGGCTACTTCACGCCCATCCTGACGCTGGCGTCCTCGGCCGTGGATTTGTCCTTTGGCCCCTGGGAATTTTTCTGGGTTTTCTTCTACGGTTTTGCCACCTACGGCAACGCAGGCTTCCTGCGCGAGAAGATCTGCCTGCACATGTGCCCTTATGCGCGCTTCCAGAGCGCCATGTTCGACCGCGACACCCTGATCGTTACCTACGACCAGGAGCGTGGCGAACCCCGTGGCGCTCGCTCCAAGAAGGCCGACCCCGCCACCCTGAATCTGGGCGACTGTGTGAACTGCACCCTGTGTGTCCAGGTCTGCCCCACGGGCATCGACATTCGCGACGGACTGCAGTACCAGTGCATTGGCTGTGGTGCCTGTGCCGACGTGTGCGACACCGTGATGGAAAAAATTGGCAAACCCAAGGGGCTGGTGCGTTACTCCACCGAAAACGCGCTCGAACACCACTGGAGTCCGCGCGAGGTGCTGGCCCACGTACTGCGCCCACGGGTGCTGGCCTACAGCGGCATTTTGTTGGCCATTACGGTGGGCATGTTTGTATCGCTGGGCCTGCGCACGCCCTTCAAGGTGGACGTCATGCGCGACCGCGGCGTCATGGCGCGTATCGCCGAAGGCGGCAAGTATGAAAACGTGTACCGCCTGCAGATCATGAATGCCAGCGAGAAAGTGCAGCATTACAAGCTCAGCGCAGCCGGCATTCCCGGCCTGGCCGTCATGCCCGACGCGCCGATTGAAGTGGGCCCTGCCGAGTCGCGCTGGGTCGTGGTGCAACTCCAGGCCTCCCCGGATTCGGCACCGCCCGGCACCACCAAGGTGGACATAGAAATTGCACTCGATGGCAGCGACCACAAAATTGTGGAAAAAACAGTCTTTATGACACCCCGATAAACCGCTAGGATTGGTGGTCATGGATAGCACAGCGTCTGCGCCCACCCCCCACCAATCCCCAGTGCCCCCCGCCAAGGGCTTGGGGGATGCTGCCTACCAGCGGCGCTTTCGGCGCGTCGCATTGCTGTTTGCGGCGCTGGTACTGGTCATTCCCTTCACGGCTGGCCTGGTGGTGAAGCTCTATGGCCCCGAGGTACAGCGCGACGCATTTGCCAACCTGGAGTCCATTGCCAAACTCAAGGCCGAGCAGCTGGAAAACTGGCTGCAGGAGCGCGAGGCCGACGCCTTTGTGCTCATGCAGGACCCGCTGCTGCAGACCGAGGTCGATGCCTTGCTGCGCCAGCCCCACAACGCGCAGGTGCTGAAAAAACTGGAGCAACGGCTCGAAAGCATACGCAGCCAACACCACTTTGGCAGCGTGGCCCTGCTGGGCGCGGACATGCAGCCCTTGCTGATGTTGGGTGAAGACGGTGGGGCTGACGCTGTCACACAAGCGATGGTGAAGGGCGCACCGCCCTGGCGTGTGGCACGCAGCAGCCTGTACCTGGCCCCCGATGGCCACCCGCATATCCAGTGGGTGGCGCCTATCGGCAGCGGCAGTGGTACGGAGGGAACCAAAAAAGCCTACATCGTCTTGTGGGCCAATGCGAACGACTTCATCTACCCGGTGTTGCAAACCTGGCCGACCGCGAGCCCCACGGGCGAAACCTTGCTGGTGCGTCGCGAAGGCACGAACATTGTGTACATGAACGATCTGCGCCACCGCCAAGGGGCAGCGCTGACCCTCAAGGTACCCGCAGACAGCCTGCAACTGCCCGCAGCAACGGCTGTGCGCAGCAGCCAGCCGGGCCAGGTCGAAGGCAGAGACTACCGTGGTCACAAGGTGCTCACGGCCTACCGCGGCGTGCGCCATACCGACTGGCATGTGCTGGCCAAGCTTGACCACGACGAGGG
>JACCDZ011465593.1_pt1 | contig 11063 bp, 11 predicted proteins | sample 7449551 | NCBI WGS metagenome assembly JACCDZ01 (sample SAMN15323452, study PRJNA562643) | freshwater metagenome | isolation source: river surface water | place: USA:Blue River Watershed | collected 2017-08-18
GCCCACGAGCAATGTCAGCGCCAGCATCACCATCTCCTTGGGTGCCAGGCCAAGCTGCAAGGGCTGTCCGGTATAAATGAAAACAGCGGCTACGGTAGGGATGGTGAGGCCTATGCTGGCCAACGCCGATCCCAGTGCCAGATTGATGCTGTTCTGCAAGCGATCCACGCGTGCTGCGCGCAGCGCCGCGAGACCCTCCGGCAAGAGCACCAGCGCTGCAATCACGATACCCACTACGGCCGCCGGTGCACCAGCACGTGCCACGGCTGCCTCGATGGCCGGCGACAAAAGCTTGGCCAGCATCACCACTGCCACCAGGCAGACCAGCAACAAGACCAGGCTGAGCAGTGCCATGTGCGTGGGCGGCGGCGAGGCATGCTGGCTTTCATCCGCACTGGGCACCAGAAAATAATCGCGGTGGCGGACCGTCTGCACAAACACAAAAACGCAGTAGAGCACCAGCGAGGCCATGCCGATAAAAGCCAGCTGCGAGGTTGCCAGCAAAGGACCTTCTGCCGAACTTGTGAAGTTGGGCAGTACCAGAGTCATCACCGCCAGTACGGTGAGCACACCCATGGCGGCGCTGGCTCCCATGATCTGGAAGCCTTGCTCGCGGTGATGCCAGCCACCGATCAAAAGACAGATGCCGACGATGCCATTGCAGACAATCATGACAGCCGCATACACCGTATCCCGCGCCAAGCCGGCTTTTTCCGGCCCGCCGGAGAGCATGACGGAAACGATCAGCGCCACTTCGATAATGGTTACCGCCACCGCCAAGACCAGGGTGCCGAAAGGCTCGCCGATGCGATGAGCAATCACCTCGGCATGATGCACGGCGGCGAAGACCGCCGCGCCCAGCACCGCGCCCACCACAAGAAGAAAGGGCACCGTGGCCGAGAACCAGAGCGAGAGCAGCAGGACTAGCCAGGCCAGGAGGGGAAACAGCCAGGCCCAGCGCGGCAGGCTTGCAGACGAGAGGGTCATGTGGGAACGCTCCATGAATGAATGCGCCACATTCTGCAGCAGGATGCTCGTGATGTCCGCTGCTCTCCCGCACGCAGGCGCGGACTGCGCCCAGGAAAAAGCCCGGTCTGGCCGGGCTTTTTCCTGGGAGTAATTGCGCTGCTGATGCTTATTCGTCATCCATGATGCATTCCGCATTCGCCGGCTCATAACGGCAACGTACGCGCTTGAGGAAACGCATCATGTCCGCATCATATTCACCGTCTTTGGTCAGGCGGATGCGTGCTTCGCGCATCAGGCCGAAATAGCCATCTATCTCTACCTGCGGCACCTGCGCCCAGTATTGCGCGGGAATGTCATCTTCCGACTTCTTGATGAGCTTGAAAGCGGGATCAATCATCTTGATGGCTATATTGCGCAGCTTCTGGCCGTCGCCTTGCTTGAAGCGGTCGTGCCGGATCAGCGCCACCGCCGTGATCTGCATGAAGGGCATATTGACGATGGCCCCTTTGGTGCCCAGGCCGCGATGCAGTTCCAGAGGACGGAAGGCGATGGCCGGAGCAGCAATGATGTCGACCTGGCCGTTATTGAACTTGCCGGCAAAATTGGTGATATCAGAGGCGATGGGCTGGGCGCCGATTTGCTGCACCAGACGGGCCTGAGTCTTGTCCCACTCCAGAACCGCAATCTTTTTGCCCGAGGCCTTGGCCAGGGTATTGATGGCACGATCATCGACAAAGGGATAAACCGGGCCCAGGGGAATGATGGCTGCCACCTCATAAGGGCCACTCACCATGCGGTCGGCGCTCTTGGGACTGAGCAGAAGATTGAGCACGGAGCGCAAGGCATCCTGCGTCGGCACGGCGCCGATGGAGTCCACGCTGCCAACAAACTTGTTGAGCTGACGGGCACGCAGATTGGTCATCATGACCGCATCGCACTGACCAGCCTTGAAGTCCTCGTAAGCCACACCTTCATTGGTATAGGGCCGCAGGGTCATATTGATGCCCTCACGCTTGGCCTGCAGCGCAAAGTCACGCGCAAGCTCGTAGGTATCGCCCTGCTTGCCCACCAGATCGAACACACAAGTCACCTGGGCCTGGGCAACACCGCTGGCTAGAACTAGTACGGCAGCCGCCCAACGACGACTGAACCTGGAAACCATATTCATCTACTGAACCTCGAAACTCGGTGACTGCCGAAGCATGACAGTCATGCATTAACGCTCCCGGGCTTCCTTTGCGAGCTGACAGCATCCTGCCGCTTGTTAGCGGGGGCCGACCTTGTCCTGATTCAGCGGCAGCGACATTGGCTGCACTGCCAAAGCCTGATGAGCGGAAGGCCTGAGTGCATGAGCGGTCATGCACCAGGCTGATCAGCAAGAGCTCCGCAAAGCCGGAAACTCACTCGTCGGTCAGTGAGCACTCGGCCGCATCCGGCTCACGCTTGCAACGCACGCGTTTGAGCATGGTCATCATGCGCGGATCGTAATAGCCGGCTTTGGTCAGGTGGATACGCATCTCGCGCATGACTTTTTCATAGCCATTGCGGTCTGACAGCGGCACATGCACCCAGTGCTTGGGGTCCACCTCTCGCTCGGTATTCCGGATCAGGCCAAAGAAACGCGGCACCTGGCTGGACACATACTCACGGCTTTTCTGGCCAAAGTTGGCCGGAAACCTGTCTTTACGAATGATGATCTGCAGGGAAAGCTGGATGACGGGGAAACGCGCAATACCGCCCTTGGTACCCAAGCCTTTATAGAGCTCCATGGGCTTGTACATGGGGATGGGCGCAAACAGGATGTCGACCTGGCCATTATTGAATTTGCCGGCATAGGTGGAGAGATCAGAGGCAACCGGCACGGCACCCACTATTTTCACCATCTCGGCCTGTGACTTGTCCCAGTCCAGCACAGCCACTTTCTTGCCCGCCGCTTTATCCAGGGAATTGATGCTGCGATCGTTAACGAAGGCATAAGCGGCACCAACGGGCACCACACCTGCGGTTTCATAAACACCGCTGACCATGCGCGGCGCCAGCTTGGGATTGGCGAGCAGGTCGATAACATCCCGCATGTGGGTATAACTGGGCACGGCCCCCACCGCATCCACCGAACCGGTGAACTGGTTGAACATGCGGCCGCGCAAGCCGGTCATGAGCACGGCATCACACTGGCCTGCCTTGAAGTCATCAGCAGCCACGCCCTCGTTGGTATAGACCTTCATCTTCAGATTGGCGCCCCAGCTGCGAGCAGCCAGCACATAATCTTTCATGGTACTGGCGGCATCACCCTGCTCACCCAGCAAGTCCCACACACAGATTATCTGCTGCGGAGTCTGAGCCATGGCGACGGAGGAAAAGAGGAAGAAACCAGCGAGCATATGACCAATGCGACGATGGGCAACTGCGAGCTTCATGACTGCTCCCTATTCTTGTTTTTATGAGTTTTATTTTTTATCGGTATGAGCCCGCTGCCTGCTGCAGGCCTGACACATGACTCTGTTCGCATTTTAACCACAGACAGGGGGGCGGAGATAAGCCCCAGCGGGGAGTTTACTTGTGTTTTTCACCGTACGGACACACCCCGCGGATGCCAAACAAAAAAATCAGGGCAGCCTGAACCGCCCTGACAAGTCGATGCACGGATTGCCTGGCGATGCCCCTCCACCAGACGAGCCCGGCTCTTGCCACGATCCCGCATGCCACCACTTCATAAGCCCCTTGCACCAGATGGGGCGTCAACTGCGGCCTGTTGAGCATGCTGGACAGCGCCTTGAGCGAGCGGATTTCCGGCAAGCCGCCAAAAGCATCCACCGAACCCGCAAAAGCATTGAGCTGACGCGCCCGGAACGTGGAAACCGCCAGGCCATCACACTGGCCCGCCTTGAAGTCCTCCACAGCGATGCGCTCATCGACATGGCTGCAGGGCAGACACCGGACTATGCGCCAAAGGCATGCCGTTAACTGTCAAACAAAAATACAATTCATACGCCTTGATTATCAGGCCGGGAAATGACGCCCTGCCGGCATCACAGCGCAAGGGTCATGAAGGGCACCGGAATCGGCAGCCCAAGAAAAAACACGCAAAAAAAAGGGGATGGCCAGAGGGGGCCATCCCCAAGAGGGTTACCACAACAACAAAACCCTTAAAACAGAAGCTCAGCGCTCTTCAGAAAACCGGGACAATCAAGCGGCCTTGCGCTTCTCACCGGCAGCGACCAGCTCATCAAACAGCTTCTGGGTTTCTTCCTTCAGCTTGAGACCGGCCAGGCGCTGCTTGATGGCATCGACCTGCGGCTTGAAACCTTCAGCCTTGAGTTTTTCAGCTTCGGCCTTGAGCACTTCCACCACACCAACGGCAACCACAGTGGCCTTGCTGGAGGCTTCACCACGGGATTCGGTGCCGGCGGCAACAATCTTGTCGTACTGCTTCTTGCCTTCTTCTTCCACCTTGCTGGCAAGGCCGAGATTGGCGAGATAAATCTGCTGGCCGAGGCTCTTCACGCGCTCCACCAGGGTCTGCTGCTGTTCAGACAACTGCTTGAGTTCACCCATGACACACTTCCTTGAAAATTGAGACGAAACGGAAACCGGACAGCCCGGAAAAAAACGACCCGGCAAATACCGCCACTCCAGGTCAACGGTGGCGATTGTATGAAGGCACACGCAAGTAAATTCAGTTGATTGTCAGACAAAAAGACAATTAGCGAAGCAGGCGACGAACAACCACGCAGGCTAGAGCAAGCTCAACAACTCACGCCGTATGCGTATGCGCTCGAGGTATTCATCAGGGGTGGGCAGACGCCGGACAAGGCTCAACTCGTGAAAGCGGGCAAGCCCCTCTTCCAGTTGCAAAATCTCTTCGCTGAGCTTCACAAAGAGCAGATCGGACTCAGCCCCGGTGAAGGGCAATGGGGAAGCAGACATCATGGCACTCTCCTTGTGCGTTGATGAAAAGCGGGGGAACTTACTCAACACAGCCCCCTGAAAGCCCCCGCTGAGGGCTTTCAGGGCCGGCAGACTTACTTCTTGGCCGCTTCTATGGACTTGAGGATGTCGGCCTTGGCAGCGTCAGCACCTTCCCAGCCGGTGAGCTTGACCCACTTGCCCGGTTCCAACGCCTTGTACTGCTCGAAGAAGTGCTTGATCTGGGCCAGCAGCAACTCGGGCAGATCCGTGTATTCCTTCACATTCTTGTACAGCGGGGTGAGCTTGTCATGGGGCACGGCAATCAGCTTGGTATCCACGCCGGCTTCGTCTTCCATATTCAGCTTGCCGACCACGCGCGAACGGATCACGGAGCCCGGCTGCACCGGGAAGGGCGTCACCACCAGCACATCCAGGGGATCGCCGTCTTCGGACAGGGTGTGCGGGATGTAGCCATAGTTCACCGGATAGGACATGCCGGTGCCGATGAAGCGGTCTACAAAGAGCGCATCGGAGTCCTTGTCGATCTCGTACTTGATGGGATCGGCATTCGCCGGGATTTCGATGATGACGTAGATATCGTTCGGCACGTCCTTGCCGGCCGGGACATTGTTGTAGCTCATGGCTTGCACTGCTCTTGGGGAAGGGGAAAAGAAAACGGGGCGCATTATAGCGCCCCGCTCCCTGCGGCCCAATGAGGTTTTTACATCATCAGGCGCAAGCTGCCGCGACAAACAAACCGACCACGCAGGCCAGAGCGCCCGTCCAGACCAGAGAGCGCAGCAGGGCCTTGTCGGCGATATAAAGCAGGCCATAAACAAGGCGCAGGACGATATAGCTCACGGCCAGACCATCGACCCAGTGCTGCGGCGCGTGAGCGATATGGGCAATGATCACCGCTGCCATGAAGCCGGGGATGGACTCGAAAGTATTCTGCTCAGCCCAGACAGCGCGTTTGGCAGGGCCTTGCAGCCCTGCCAGATACTCACGCGGATTGTGGTTGTCGCGCGGACGAAAACCCGAAGTCAGCTTGGCGGTGGAGGTCCAGATCAAGGGCAGAAAAACAGCTATCAGCACACACCAGAAGGCAATCGTCATCACTGCACCATTTCCTGTTCCGTGAAAATCCCGTCAAACAGCGGCGTCGAGAGATAACGCTCCGCCGAATCCGGCAGCACCACCACTATCATCTTGCCCTTGTTCTCGGGCTGATCGGCAATACGTGCGGCAGCGGCAACGGCAGCACCACAAGAAATCCCGGCCAGAATGCCCTCTTCGCGCATCAGGCGGCGTGCAAATTCGATGGCCTCTTCATTGCTCACGGTTTCCACGCCATCCAGCAGGGAAAGATCAAGATTTTTCGGCACGAAATTCGCGCCTATGCCCTGTATCTTGTGGCCGGAGGGCGTCAATGCCTCACCCTTGCGTGTCTGCGAAATCAGGGGCGAAACAGTCGGTTCGACAGCAATCGACTTTATCGCTTTTCCCTGCGTCTTCTTGATGAAGCGCGAAACGCCGGTAATGGTGCCGCCCGTCCCCACACCCGCAACGAAAATATCGATGCCGCCTTCGGTATCACGCCAGATTTCCGGCCCTGTGGTTTTTTCGTGAATCTCCGGATTCGCCGGATTCTCGAACTGCTGCGGCAGGAAATACTTTTCAGGCGCCGATGCGCGGATCTCTTCGGCCTTGTCGACCGCCCCCTTCATACCCTTGGCCGGCTCGGTCAACACCAGCGTGGCACCCAGCGCTTTCAGCACCTTGCGCCGCTCCAGACTCATGGACGATGGCATGGTGAGCGTGAGCGGATAACCACGTGCTGCTGCTACAAAAGCCAGGGCAATACCGGTATTACCCGAGGTGGGCTCGACAATTTCCATACCGGGCTTGAGCAGGCCACGCTTTTCCGCATCCCAGACAAGATTGGCACCTATGCGGCACTTCACCGAATACGCGGGATTACGGCCTTCTATCTTGGCGTAGACCACGGCATTACTGCCGCAAACACGATTGAGCTTCACCAGCGGCGTATTGCCGATGGAAAGGGAGTTGTCGTCGAAACGCAGGGTCATGGCTGAGCCTCTTGTCGGTCGTGGCAGGGCTGTAATCAATGGGCCCACAGCATAGCGCAAACAGGTTTGCGGGAAAGTTGCCACTTCAGGCAATCTCGACAGCGTCCGCCCTCATTATTCCAACCCGCAGGGAAAGCCCATGGGCTCGTTACACCAGATTGCCCTCTTCCTCGGCGCCGCACTGCTCATCGTGCCCCTCTTCAAGCGCTTCGGTCTCGCTGTCGTCATCGGCTATCTGGCCGCCGGCATCATTATCGGGCCCGATGTAACAGGCCTTGTGAGCGACGGCCGCAGTGTGCTGCATGTCGCCGAATACGGCGTGGTGATGCTGCTCTTCCTGATCGGTCTGGAGCTGGAGCCCTCGCGCCTCTGGGTCTTGCGAAAATCCGTTTTTGGCCTGGGCTCATTGCAGATGCTGGGCACCGGAGGCCTGTTCACCGGTCTCGGCATTTTTTTTGGCTATCCGCCAACGGTGAGCGTGATTGCCGGCTTCGGGCTGGCCATGTCATCCACCGCTTTCGTATTGCAGTTGCTGGCGGAAAAAAACCAGCTCACCAGCCAGCACGGCCGCCAGGCATTTGCCATCCTGCTTTTTCAGGATCTCGCCGTCATTCCCCTGCTTGCCATCATTCCCCTGCTCTCAGGACAAAAAGGGGAAGCACATGACCTCATGGACCTGCTACGTATTGCTGGCATTTTTGCGGCGCTGATCTTTTCCAGCCGCACCCTGATCCGCCCAGCCTTCCGTTTCATTGCCAACAGCGGTGCGCCGGAACTTTTCACCGGCGCCGCCCTCTTCATCGTGCTCGGCATCGCGTCGCTGATGGAGTTCCTCGGCCTGTCCATGGCCCTTGGCGCTTTTCTGGCCGGCGTTTTGCTGGCCGACTCGGAATATCGCCACGAACTGGAAGCCAGCATCCAGCCATTCAAGAGTCTGCTGCTTGGCCTTTTCTTCATGGCCGTGGGCATGACTGCCGACCTCGACCTGCTGGCCGCCGACACCCTGAGCATCGTCGCAGCCGCCATCGGCCTCATGCTGGTGAAATTCGCGATCCTGCTCATTATCGGCCGCATTTCTGGCAACAGCCTGCTCAGCTCGGTGAGCCTGGGTGTTTCACTGGCACAAGGCGGTGAATTTGCTTTCGTGCTGTTCACCACGGCGGCCGCCAGCAACAGTATCGACACGGCCCTGATGGAAAGACTGGTGCTCATCGTCACCGTCTCCATGGCATTGACGCCGTTAGCCTTCATGGTCCTGGAACGCTGGCTTGAGCCACGCCTCAAGCCGCAGAGCAAACGCGCTTTCGATGTCATCGAAGAAAGCGGCAATCCCGTCATCATTGCCGGCTTCGGCCGCTTCGGACAAATCGTGGCGCGCGTACTGCGCATGCACCGCATCGGCTTTACCGCGCTGGAAGCCGATGCCCGTCAGGTGGACTTTGTCCGCCGCTTCGGCAACCGGGTGTATTACGGCAATCCCGCACATCATGAACTGCTGCGCTCAGCCGGCGTCGGCAAAGCAAAAATCTTTGTGCTGGCCATCGATGATGTGCGCGACTCGGTACGTACTGCCGAGGCGGTGCACCGCCATTATCCGAACGTGAAGATCTTTGCGCGCGCGCGTGACCGCGCCCACGCCTACCAGCTCATGGACATCGGCGTACATGTCATCAACCGCGAGATGTATCTGTCCAGCCTTGACCTGGCGCGACAGGTTCTTGAAGGCCTGGATTTCACGCCCGAGCAGGCACAACAGGGCGTCAATACATTCCGCGACTACGACGACGAACTCATGCGCCGCCAACACGCCATTTATCAGGACGAAGCCAAACTCATCGAAAGCGCGCGCGAAGCCATGAAAGAACTGGAGAGCCTGTTTGAAAGCGACCAGAAAGCCGCTGCAAAGCAAAAGCCTGACGAGGGCCCGCGCTCGATGCATATCGATCAGTGATTGCGGTGATTACGCAGAGGCTTCAGCCATGGCGCACAAGCCGGATGCTGCCTGTTAAATTCGTGACTTTATTCAGTCTTTGGACACGGAGCCACACATGAGCAACCCTTATGCATCACCACACGCCAACGTCACCGACTTTGACGAGAATGAAACCTACCAACCCCGGATATTCAGTACACAAGGCAGACTAGGCCGGCTCCGTTATATGGCTTACAGCTGTATTGTGCAGTTCGTCCTGCTCTTCTTTTTTGGCGTCGCTGCCGCTGTTCTCATGCCCGCATCCAATACCGGCACTGACAACGTGCCCAATAGCTTCATCATGATTGTCATCCTGTTCTATATCCCCATCATTGCAGCCGCCTTCATCATGGCCAAACGACGTCTCAACGACCTCGACAAAAGCGGCTGGCTTTCACTATTGCTGCTGGTTCCTCTCGTCAATTTCTTCCTTGCCATTTACCTCCTGTTCGGGCCCGGCTCGCCCGGCAGCAACTCCTATGGCCCCAAAGCCATCCCCAACAGCTCCTGGCTCTATGCATTCATCATCCTGCCAATACTGATCGGCATACTCGCTGCCATCGCCATTCCGGCCTATCAGGAGTATGCAAAGCGCGCCCAAGCCGCCCAGATACAACAGGCGCTGCCGCAGGAAACCTGGCAACAATCACAGTAAAACTCCCAATAAAAAAGCCGGCATCAGCCGGCTTTTTTATGACACGTGAAATTACTTCACGTAGTAGGTTTTCAGCGGCGGGAAGCCGTTGAACTCCACCGAGCTGTAGGAGTTGGTGTAAGCGCCCGTGGTCATCCAGTACAGACGATCACCGACCGCCAGATTCAGCGGCAGCTGGTAATTGGAGTTTTCGTACATGATGTCGGTGGAGTCGCAGGTCGGACCGGCCAGCACCACGGTGCCGGTCTGCGGATTGCCTTCCAGCTTTTCCATGTAGATCGGGTATTTGATGGACTCGCCCATGGTTTCCATCAGCCCCTGGAACAGACCGACATCCAGATACACCCAGCGATTGAGGTCGGTACGCGACTTGCGCGAAATCAACACCACTTCCGAAACCAGCACACCGGATTCGCCCACCAGCGAACGGCCCGGCTCGAGAATGATTTCCGGCAGATCATCGCCGTAGTCATCATGCAGATAACGCAGGATTTCTTCGGCATACACATTGATCGGGTTCACTTCCGAAATGTAATTCGCCGGGAAGCCGCCGCCCATATTGATCATCTTGAGCTCGATGTCCTCTTCCAGCTTCATCCAGTCGAACATGTACTTCACTTTCGACAAGGCCGCATCCCAGACCGCGATGTCCTTCTGCTGCGAACCCACATGGAAAGAAATGCCGTAAGGAACCAGGCCCAGCTGCTTGGCCATCACCAAGAGGTCAATCGCCATGTCCGGGTGGCAGCCGAATTTGCGCGACAGCGGCCACTCGGCGGTTTCACCGCCTTCGACGAGGATGCGCACGAAGACCTTGGAGCCCGGTGCATTGTCGGCAATGGACTGCAGGTCAGCTTTCGAGTCGGTGGCGTAAAGACGTATGCCCTTCTCGTAGGCGTACTTGATATGGCCCGCCTTCTTGATGGTATTACCGTAAGAAATACGATCCGGAGAAACGCCAGCGTCCAGCACGCGATTGAGCTCGAAAATCGAGGCGATATCGAAATTGGAGCCGACATCGCGCAGCAGTTCGACCACGGGCACGCCCGGATTGGCCTTGAGCGCATAGTGCACCTTGGCCATGGGGAAGCAGCCGGTCAGCTCTTCGAATTTTTGCTTGATGATTTCAAGATCGACCACCAGGAAAGGTGTTTCCTTGGTGTCGGCAACGTCGCGGATTTTCTTCCACTCGGCATCAGTACAGTAGTCAGCAAGGCGCATGGCACCACCCGTTCAAAAACAGATGAAAGAATGAAAAGAGCCTCTGGAAACCACCACGGCACATCTTGCTTCTGTGACGGTTTCGAGAGGCTCTCCGACCTGCGTCAGGTTGCTGCGTGTTGCGCGTGGCAAGCCGCCCTGGCACTGACAGCGCGAAGGGTAAAGGCAAAGGGGGGGTCAATCAAGACGCCACTCCCTTTCCTTCACAAGGTGGCGCACAAAAGCAGACAAAAGCCCTCAGGGCCGA
>JACCDZ011855094.1_pt1 | contig 11063 bp, 4 predicted proteins | sample 7449551 | NCBI WGS metagenome assembly JACCDZ01 (sample SAMN15323452, study PRJNA562643) | freshwater metagenome | isolation source: river surface water | place: USA:Blue River Watershed | collected 2017-08-18
GCACGTCTGCGCCCGTAGAGTTACCGCGCAAGTTAAATACATTGTTGCTGGCAAAGGTGGTGGGGTTGATGGTGACCGTTTTGGCACCAGCTGAACCAGAGTCCAATAAAATTTCGTCTACGCTGGTGAGAGAGACAACTTTAGCGCTGAGGTCTACATCCACATCAAATTTCAGCGAGTCGTAGTCTGCACCGGCGTTCCACGAGAAAGGCTGCGCAATGGACACTGTTAGGCTGTCGGTGCCTGCGCCTGTGGCAAGGGTGTAGCTGCCAGAGCTGTTGCGAACAGCGCTGTAAATGCTCAGCACGTCGTTGCCCAAGCCCGTGGTGACGCTGCCCACAAAGTCCAGGCCTTTCAAGCCGAGGGTGATGGCGCCAAACGCGCTGCTACCCAAGACGGCAGTTGCAGTGACATCGCTGCCCAAATTGACAGCACCCGAACCAGTGACTGTCAAGTTGCCTGCATTTAAATTGATGGCAGAGTTGGCCACCTGCGTAAAGCCCTGTGTGCCTGCGGCAATTGTGAAGTTGGTACCCAGCGCAGTAACGGGACCCAAGGTGGCTTGTCCGTTGGCATCGTTGTTGGTCAGTGTGGCCGTGGCAAACGTGGTGAGCTTGATACCGCCCGCCAAATTGCCGACCACACTGGCTGCTGCATTGTCTCTTACTGCAATGCTGACAGCATTGTTGGTGGCGCTGCTGTTTTTGGCAATGATGTCCAAGTCGCTGGTTTGATCGAACGCGTTCACAATCAATGCACCGCTTGCCACCGTCAGATCATCCGTCGATGTCAGGGCTGCGCCCACAATGACGGAGCTCACAATGGCAGCAGAAAAATCGGCATCGCCGCCTGTCGTTTTAATCCAGATGTCGGTGGTGCCAGAATTTCCTTTGATGACGGTCAAGAGGTTGTCATCGGCTGTGGTGCCCGTGGTGGCGGTGCCCAAGCCATCGATGGCCACCAGACTGACTTTCAAAGTCACGTTGGGTGTGCCTGTGACATTAACCCGCTCCACATTGGGCGCACCAGAAATATCGACCACCGTGGCCGCATTGTTGCCCGCCACGTTCACCGTCATGGTGTTGGCGTTGGTGGATGTGATGGTGGAGTCAATGGCATTGGCAGACAGCGTGTCAATGCCGTCGCCAGTTACAAACGTAATGGTTTCCGCAGAGTTGGCCGTGATGATGGCTTCCTCGGTGGATGTGACGCTAACCGTGTTGGCTGCGCTTGCAATGATTGTGGCTTGTCCGGCAGATGTCACGCGAACAGTGTCGGCAGCTGCTGCGGTTACTGTGGTGTCGGCAGATGTGGTGATGGTTGCCACTGTGTCTGAGTCTGTGGAAATGGTTCCCGCTGTGGTGGCCGTTACTGTGGCAAATACATCGGTCAAGGTGCCACTGGAATCGAGTGTTAAGTTGGTTGCATAGCCCGTGTAATTGACCACTGCGTTGTCGTCAGCAGAAATACTCACCTTTGTAAATTCAGTTGACGAGGTGACTGGCACGGCAATAGGCAGGTTGGTCACGACCAACTCTGTCACCACCGAGCTTGCATTGGTCACATCAAAGTTGAGCTTGCTGCTGCGCACATTGTCGGCATTGAAGGCCAAAGAAACTGGCAGCGTGTCACCCGCATAAACAGATGTGACATTGATGTTGAAGTTTTCCATACCCACAATCACGGGCGTGGCTGTAATGTCGTTGGCGGTGGAGAGGTTGAGCACATCGCTGTCTACCAGCGATGTGTCCACCACCATGTCATCTGTTGCGTAGGTCAGGTTGGTGGCCGTGACGGTATCGTTGCCACCAGAAACTGCCAACACAGTATCGTTGTCCAAGCTGAGAGAAAAGGTACGACCTGTGAGCGACGTTAATTCGTTGATGCGGGTGGTGAGGTCTGCCGTGACTTGCGCGTCGTTGGCCGTTTTAACGGCATTGAGCAATTGCGTTTCTGTCATGGTGCCAGAACCCGTAATGCCAAGCCCTGCAACAGTGGTGCGCAAATAGGCCGTAATGGCAGCCGCGTTGTCGGTGGTTCTGTCTACTGCGGCTGCAATGGTTTCATCGTTGGATGAACGAATGGCCGCTACCAACTGCGTGTCGGTCATGGTGCTGTAACCCGATACACCCAGGCCAGCTGCCGTTGCTTTCAAATAAGTTGTAACAGCCGTTGCGTTGTCTGTGGTTTTGTCAACGGCTGCTGCGGTGCTTTGGTTGTCTGAATACTTGATGATGTTGACCAACTGCGTGTCGGTCATGGACTCGTAGCCAGTTAAACCCAAGCTCGCTGCCGTGTTCTTTAAAAATGCAGTGATGGCTGCTGCGTTGTCCGCTGTTTTGTCTACGCCTGCAGCTGCCGCCAATTTGTCGGCCGCGGCTTTGATGGCGGCTTCTGTTGCCAAACTGTCGGCGGCTCTCAGTGTGGCCGCTGTGTCTGCAATCACTTTGTCGAATGCGGCCTTTGCAGCCAGTGCATCTGCATTGGCTTTGTCTTGGGCTGCCTTCAAATCTGCGGCGGCTTTGTCTGTAAGGGCCTTGGCGGCGGCATCAGCAGTGGCTTTTTGTGCAGCCAACGCAGCCGCTTTGTCTGCCTGCAATGTAGCGGTAGCTGCGGCAATGGCAGACTGCAAGCTGGCAGAGAAAGCTGGATTGGTAGAGGCCAATGCCTCTGCAATGGCCACTTGATCGGTGTCTACGCCGGTAACGCCCGATACCAGTTTGGTGATGTCGCGCTCAATGGGATGGATGGATGAGTACAAGCTTGCTTCACTCACCTTGACCGAGAAATTAAGCGCCACCAAGGCGTAGTCATTCCAAGCGCCTTCTTGCGACTTCAAAAAGTCGATGGCCACAACCACAGCTTTACCGCGACCTTGCGTAGCCACCAGGTTAAACAGCTCGCTGCGCGCTTGGGAATAAACCGACATGTAAGGCGTGACACCAAAATTGGTCAGCAAATGTTCGACAAACAAAGCATCGTTGCCAATGTCTTTTTCCAAAATTAAGCCAACGGCATTGGCTAGGGAATTGGGATCGGCTGCAATTTGTGCTGTGTATCCACCTGCGGCCGCATTGAAGAGAGCTACGGCTATTGCGTTAGGGGTTGCCATTTGGACGATTCCTTATAGAGGTGACTGACAGACTGAGCAGCTCCCTTGCATGGCACCAGACCAAAGAGGGAGTTCGATCACCGTCTATCGACAGATCTAGGGGGAACTTGAGGCATTGGGCGGATTAGCGGTTTGAAGCTGGACATGTTTGCAAATAAATACCTCATAAGTATTCATTTAATGGATTGCTATTGGGTAAAGCCGCATTGCCAAAACACGTCCACCACGGATCTAACAATTGCCTTGTCACCTTCAGGCAGAGACATGTAATCGGCAACAAACGAGTCTTTCTTTAATCCACCGTATCGAAGCCACCCAGGCTCCGAGAAAGCTTGGGCTTCTAGGTTAGCCACAGTACGTTAGAGCCAGCCATCTCTGCTTTAGCTAGGCCTACAACTTGAATGACTGGTGTATCTGAACCTACATGAAGATAAACACCTTCATTCAAAGGAATCCAGCCGATGGACTCTGCTTGGATCTGGACCAGTTCTAGCCAGAAGTCTTCTTCAATGGAGTTCATTGTGTTTGAGTAACAGATTGAACGATGACGCTTTGATTGGGAAAATCATTCAACCCATATTGCATTGATGTTGGCGTAATGGCCATTGCATCCAGTACCGATGAGCCACTGATGACTTTGCCAAAAACCGCATAGCCGCCATTGGCAGTGTCGAGTGCTGTGTTGTCTGCCAAGTTAAAGAAGAACTGAGATGTAGCGGAGTTCAAGTCAGAGCCGCGGGCCATGGCTATCGTGCCCTTCACGTTGCTCAGCCCCTTACCCACCTCTAAGGCAATGGCAACCCTTTGGCCAACTTGTACAGCAGGTGCAGGTGTAAGCCAGCCACCTTGGGCCACAAAGATGCCGCTGGTGACGATTCTGTGAATGATGGTGTTGTCGTAGAACTTGTCGTTCACGTATTGCAGAAAATTAGTAGATGTAACTGGCGTAGCTGCTGGGTTTAGCTCTAGGGTTAGCGTGCCTAGATTGGTCACCATCTTTACTTGCGGGTTAGGTACATCAAAGGAGGCGGTCTTTAAAACCGTGCCGTCTGCCATCTTTGCCTCAAAGCTGATGGCGCCTGTGCCCACTGCTCCCACATTGCACGTAACAGATTTGGAAGTGGACGAGCCACCACTTACAAGGGCCAAGCCCTTGCAGTTCTTGGTAGAGACGTTGAAGTCTTTGTCTAGCGAGTAGCCCGTCATGGTGAATTGCGCTGATTTGGAGTACATCAAGCTATCTGCCTTGATGCTTAGCACGACAGGGGTAGCTGGGGCTGGGATGTCGAAGGATTTACTAAGCAGCACTTCACCAGTGGCTTTGCTCACTTGAACCACAACTGCACCAGTGCCTACTGCATCTACTACGCAATTCCAAGTGGAACCAGAGCTGGTGGCGGCGCTAGGTGTGGTGAAGCTCTTGCAACCCTTAGCCGTTACGTTTAAGCCTGCGTCTAGGTATGAGCCTGTAATGCTAAATTGAGTTGTTTGTGCATAGGCAAGTTGGTTGGCTTGGATGTCTGAGACATACGGCGCAGTGGAACTTCCGCCACAGCCAGAAAGCACAGCAAGACTCAAAAGCAAAATGAAGGATTGTATTTGTGTGTGCATGGATGCCTGGCTGTAAACGTGGTGCCGCTTGTCGGATTCGAACTGACGACCTACCGCTTACAAGGCGGTTGCTCTACCAACTGAGCTAAAGCGGCGAATTTAGAATTTTAACTGGCGACTGAAGAGTTGCTTGAATACTGCGAGTATCTAAAATTAGAACGACCGCAGTACAGAAATACCAGCCATCTCTTCCTTGGTTATCCCCACCACTTGAATAAATGGCTCATCTAAGCCTACGTGCAGAAGTGCCTTACTCCAAGTGTATTCAGCTAATGGTCTCTGCTTGGATTTGGGGTTTTACCAGCTGTAGTCCTAGCTTTACTCTGTACTACTCACAGAACTTGCAATGCTTTCAGAATCGGCAATCTTTTACTTTCAAATTCTTGAGCTTGTCGAGTCAATTCAGCCAAGTTACCTTCTGCTGTCTCAATTACTTTTCCATCTTTAAGTAACCGTTGGTTCTGAGATGCCAGCAAAGTCCAAGCAGCCTGCGCCCAGTCTTGAGGCTGTTTCTTCCCTAGCGTGATTGAACTTATGAACAACTGCTGAAAACGGTTAACTGCAATACCGCCACCTGTTACAGGGCTGGCTAAGAAAGTAATTTCGCTACTAAATCGAGCTTTATCGATCAATAGACTGTTTAGTTTAGAGACCTGTTCCTTAGCCTGTTTAGTTTTCTCATCTGACTGCGCAGAGGCCATATGCCCAGAGCCAATCAACACCATAGCAACTTGCACAACTTGTGCAAAAGATATTTCTTTGTTTTTTACATGCACTGCAATTTCTTCAATGCTTCTGATCTTGTGGTCAGCTATGAAGTCAAGCACAGGCGCATAGATAGCCTCACTTAAATTCGCCTCTCCCAGAGCACCTGTAATCTTCAGTGAGATTTCTCCCCGTGAGCTTGTCAGTACTAACTTATGCTGTTTGATCAGCTCTGTTTGCTCGATTGCTGATAGTTTTCTTGCACCTTTGATCCAATAGTCTCTTCTGAACTGCTGATTCACCATGAAGTCTCTAACAGACTCTTTGAAATTTTGATCAGGTATCTCTTTTAGCAACGCTTGCTGTTCAGTAGTCAAATTCACTGCATCGATGTGATCTAGATAGTGTGCTGAACAAGCAAAACTGATCTTTGCAGGCGAGAGACATTCGCTCATCGTCGCAAAGTGCATGGGGTGCCAGTCTTTGTTGAAGTACTCATGAGCAAGGTAGTGACGATTTTGCTGAGATACCTTTTTAAGGCGATCAACAATCGCTGGATTAGCTCTAGCAAAGAGAGGATTTGTCTCTAGAAGTTTTTGAGCGAATGCTAAAGAGTCATCTACTCGGCTGACCACTCCTTTACCAGCCGAACCCATTACAGAAGCATGTTCTGTCATCAGGTGGCGCATTGGGGCAAAGGTGGCCCAGCCTGGGAGTGTGTTGTACGAAATATAAAGTGAACCACCTACTTTGAGTTTGCGACGTATGAAGTCAACAATCACAGCACGATTCTCGTCTGATATCCAACTCCAGATGCCGTGAAGTCCTATTGAATCAAATTCAGGAAGATCGGAGCGATTACAGAAATCGGCAAAGGCTTCGTCGGTTAGGTGCGCATCTGCACCAGAGGCGGAAGCTAAAGATTGAGCGAAAGCTGCTTGAGATGGATTGAAGTCTGTGGCGTACCAAGTAGAGCCCGATGCAGCCGAATGAACGTTGACGCTCAATCCTTGTCCGTAGCCAAGTTCACAATGGACACCAGATGATGGAGGCATATAGCCAGCATTCAACAAGGCAAGGCTAGCTCTATTTGGATTGAGTTCGTTGTAGTAGCCGTATGTGTAGCCAATATCGGCTACATAGCCAGAAGTCCAGTCAGACATGTTTAGATCTACTTGAATTGATAGAAAAGGGCCTTTGCTTAATGCAAATGAAATGCACTAAGAAAAAACCCCACCCCCTTTAGAGGGGTAGGGTAATCGACACTTAATTAAAAAGTGAATTAGACAGTGATAACACCATCAGTCATGCTGGTCAATGCAGTTACACCAACCAAAACTATAGATTGTGCAGCAGCTGTACCAGCAGCGGCGTCATCATAGTTGATGATCACAGCATTGGCGCCAGCAGCAACTGTCGCTACTGTGAAAGTATTAGTTGTACTGCTATAAATACCACGCGTCACTTGAACGTTTGCAGCTGTAACTGTATTTGACAAGTTACCTGTTTCAGCGATTGCTGTAAGTGTGTCGTAGCTACCCACAGTATCAACTGATCCACCCAACTTGATCAGATCACCAGCGACTACATTGAACACGTCAAGCGTAGTTGTTGAAGTAGATGCCGCACCAGCAGTCAACAGACCGGAGTCAGTAACAGACAATTGCAAGAATGTATCTGTTCCTGTACCACCGGTGATCACGTCAGCACCAGTTCCGCCGATTAACAAGTCATCACCAATGCCACCAGAGATTGTGTCAGCTCCTGCATTGTCACCAGCAGTTGTAACTCCAGCTGTTGCTGCAGATGTCACAGCGTCAGTAGTATCGTTAGTTACAAGGGTAAATGCTCCTGCTGTACCAAAATACTGGTTGTAAGTCACTGTAACCACTGCGCCATCACTTGTAGCCGTAGCGAATGAAGTTGCAGAAGTTGCATTAATTGCCGTTACCAATTGAACAGCTGTAGCTGCTTTGTGTGCGGCATCGTTATTTGCTACAGCTGCAGCAGCAATAGTAACGTTTGCAGTATCCACACCGTTAACAGTTAGTTTGATAACGTCTGCATTGTCAGTTGCGGTGAATGTAAATGTCTCAACACGACCTGTAACACCAAAGCGATCTGCACCATTACCACCCGTCAAAGAGTCAGCGCCAGCACCGGTTGAAATTTCACCAGCACCAGTAGCAGTCAAAGGCAGAGAAATAGTCGCAGCAGTTGTTGCTGTAGAGCTTACTGACAATGAATCAGCATCTGTCAAACCAGAAGCATTGAAAGTAACAGTAGAACCAATTACGCGGATGTCTGGTGCAATTACTGAACCAGTCTTACCAGCATCAACATCACCAGTACCTGTCAATGTAATGCTTGTTACAGCACCAGATCCACCAATAGTGTTGACGTGCCACTGTGAACCTGAAGACATTGCTACAGTACCTGATGTGACGGCTGTATCTAAGTCCAAACCAATCTTTGAGTTTGCACCCAGATTCATTGCCAATGAAGCAACTGTTGTAGCTTCAATGTCAACTGTAGATTGGTCAGCATTGTCATACAACTGAGCATCAGCCAGCAAATCAATGTAAGCATTGCGCACTGAAGAGCCAGTCAACACGAAGTCACCGCCATCAACGTTGATGATTGCAGAAGCTGCAGCGTCAACATCAAGAGTCTGTACAAGTCCGCTTGTGGCGTTCACGTCTTGAGTGACCGTCAAAGTATCATAAGCACCTGCGTTGACTGCAACTGTCAATGCGTTATTTGCATTTAAAGAATCAACTGTCAATGCACCAGTGTTAGCAGAGCTAATTGTGCTACCACTTGTTCTAATGGTGGCTGAACTAGCTGAGTTAGCAGTAACTACACCCAATGTGTTTGTAACATTAGCACTGTTGATCTGAGATTGACCAGACACAGTAACAGCTTCAACACCAGTAAACACTGTAGCTTCAGTAGAAGCTGTTGCGTAGCTACGGACATTAACAGTCATTGCGGCTTGAGAAACACCATCAAGAGTCAAGGACTCTGGATTTGAATCTGTAGCACTTGCCAAGCCAGTTAGGTTGATAGTAGAACCAGCAAAGTTCTTAACAACGATGTATTCGTCACCGTTGGCTGTACCGTCATTGACGTCGAGCCAAAGTGTCGTCATGCCTGTTACACCTGTCAAATCAGCTGTCAAAGCAGTTGAAGCAGATGTATTTGAACCAGTTGTAGTTACCTGTATGTAACCAGTTTCAACGCCAGAAACCTTTGCTACTACTGAATCAGTAACGTCAGTGTACTGAGCTGCTGTTGGACCAGCACCAGTAGTCGTTGGAGCAGAAGCAGACAATGTGTCTGTGCCAGCGCCACCATCAATGCTGTCGTCGTCATTCAGTGTAGTTACGTAAATAGCATCATTGCCATCACCACCAGAAACCGTATCGTTACCTGTGCTTGCCAAAATAGTGTCGTTACCAGCGCCAGCTGTCAAGCTGTCGTTACCAACATCACCATCAACCAAGTCATCACCGTCACCACCATCCAAGACGTCGTTGTTTGCGTTACCGTACAACTTATCGTTACCTGCGCCACCGATGATTGTGTCGTTACCTGTACCACCAGTTAAGGAGTCATAGAATGCACCACCGGTGATGCTATCGTTACCAGTACCAGTTGTAATTGTGTTAACTACAGCGCCGTCTGTTGCATTTGCACCAGCAGAACCAGTAACAGTCATGTTGGCAGCTGAGTTAGATGCATTGATGTTGAAAACAGCACCAGTGTGTGCACCAGCATTCAAAGTTGCCAGAGCAGTTGCACCAGCCAATGTTCCAACTGTCAATGAACGAGCGCCAGTTACTGTCAGTGATGTAGCATCAGTTGCAGTCAAAGTAGTAATTGTGTTGTCGCCAGTAGCTGTACCACCAGAAGCCAACGTAATTGTTTCTTCGTCAGCAATGCTCACTGCTGTGTAAGTGCCAGGCGTTGTTGCTGACAAGTTAACAGTCATTGCGTCTGTAGTGCCGTCAGTTGCACGAGTCACAGTTACAGTACCGCCAGTTGCTTTTGCTGTAACGGTAGCAGCGGCTGTTGACAAACCAGACAAAGTTGCAGAAGCGCCGGCAGCTTCAAAAGATACCAAACCTGTGTTGCCTGAGAAAGCACGGACGTCTGCGCTACCACTAGCTGCAACGCTCAATACTTCAAAGCCTGAAACGTTTGCTGCTGTTTGTGTTGTAGCAGTTGAAGAGTAAGCGGCAGCAGAAACTGTAATTGTGTCAGTACCCTCGCCACCAGTTACGGTCTGATACTTAGACATTGTGCCAAGCGTGAATGCATCATTACCTGTACCGCCAACAATGCTTGCATTGCCAGAAGAACCAACGGTAATGGAAGCGTTGACACCACCAGTAGATTTGCTTGCATCCAATGTTGAAACGTCTGTGCCAGATGCACCAGCAAAGTTAACTGTCAAGCGAGCATTTGCCTCACCAGTTACAACCAGTTTATCCAAAGCATCGCTAGCAACAGTAACACGTGTAGCATTAGTAGCATTACCAGATGCAGCGCCAGTTGATGTCAAGTTGATTGTTTCAATACCATTCGCTGTCACAGTAGAACCAGCAGATGTACCAGCGCCGTTGATTGTCAGAGACATTTCGTCGGCAGTACCAGTTGTTCCAGATGCAGGAGACAATGTCAAGCTACGTGATGTAGAAACCAAGCTTGCGTTCAAGATAGAAGCTTGACCAGAAACTGTTACGTCATGCGCACCAGCTGTAACTTGAACAGTTTTCAAGCCAGACATCAAAGATGAATCTATTGTGTACAAACCTGTGTTGTTGTTTGTAACATTAAGTGTTTCAATGCCAGATGTAGATACCAAAGGAGCAGAAACAGCAACGCCGCCGGAGGCTGCAATTTGCAATGTGTCTGTACCAGCACCACCAACCAAGCTATCGCCCGATGTCAATGTCTGAGTTGTTGCAGACTGCGTATCAACTGATACGAAGGTGTCATCACCAGCGCCACCAGTGAATTTAGAGCCTGTGTCAAGACCTGTTGTCAACGAAATTGTTGCATTGGTAATTTCAACCGCATCAGCAGTAGCGTATGCACCACCAGCAGCGCCAGTTGTTTGTGACTTAACCAAGCCAGCAGCAACTTTAGCGTTGAAAGATGTAGCATAAGAGCCGTATGTAGCGTCAGATGTCAGGTTTGCGTAGTCGTTCAAGATAGAAACGAGCTTTGCGCCTTTAGCAGCAGCTGTAGAACCAGCAGCTGTCAACTGAGCTGACAACCAGTTGTCGAGGCCAGTGATGCTTGTCAAACCGAGGTTTGTCAAGATTGTTGTTGCAACTTGCAGATCTGTCTTGCCTGCGAAGTCGTTTGACAAGAACTTAGCAGCAACAGTAGCTGGCGCTGTGTCTTTAACTTCTGTGTAAGAAGCATTGCTCAGGTACTCACCGTACAGAGCACTCGTGACGCGTGTGATGATTGCGCCGTTTGTGGAGATTGCCATTTGATTTTCCTTATTAAGGTTTATGTAAAAAACTGATTTCTTTGCAAAGAAACCGAGTGCGAGCGGTTAAGCAAAAAGCCCACACTCGACAGAGCACACTGTTGCCAATGCGCTCTGCGGAATGCAGGC
>JACCDZ010465679.1_pt1 | contig 11062 bp, 6 predicted proteins | sample 7449551 | NCBI WGS metagenome assembly JACCDZ01 (sample SAMN15323452, study PRJNA562643) | freshwater metagenome | isolation source: river surface water | place: USA:Blue River Watershed | collected 2017-08-18
CGGTCGCGATGCCAAATTAAACCCGCCTCAAAACGCGGCTCAATGGTCGCGATTTGCGCCAAAGAGACAGTCGTCCCATGCGTGGTTGGTACTGCTAAACTTGACAAGGCACTCACTTCTGCACGTTCAGATTGATCACCGCGTAAACGAATTTCAATCAATTCACGTTTTTCACGGTATTGATTCATCACCGTGCCTGTTACCGAAGCATTAAGGAAATTGGCCAAATCTGAACTAGACACACCCATTTGTCGCGCACGGTCTTGGTCGATTTTAATGTCGATGATTTTGCTTGGCTCACCCCAATCCAAATGTACATTGGTGGTATTTGGGTTCTCACCCATGACTTTTGCCACTTTTTGTGCCCATAAACGCACAGTGGTTAAATCTTCACCCGACACGCGATATTGCAGTGGATAACCCACAGGCGGCCCATTTTCTAGTAGCGATACGCGTGTTCTGACTTGGGGTAATAACTGTTTGATTTGTTGATCTAAAGAACGTCGAATTTCATCACGATCATCTAAAGATGACGCCAGCACCACAAACTGAGCAAAACTTGCTTGTGGTAACTGTTGATCTAAAGGCAAATAAAACCGTGGAGAACCCGTGCCGACATAAGCGACATAATTATCAATACCTTTTTGCTTCGATAAGAACTTCTCGACTTTCTTCACCGCATTTTCAGTGGCAGTGAGCGACGCGCCTTCTTCCAATTTTAAATCGACCAAGATTTCGGCACGATTAGACGGTGGAAAAAATTGCTGTGGCACGATTTTAAACATCGCCACCGATAACACAAAGATGCCGACCGTTACAGCAATTACTGTTTTACGGTAGGTAATGCAGACTTCCACGATATTGCGAAAAGATTGGTAAAACTTGGATTGATATGGGTCGTGGTGCTGTCCATGCGCTTGTACTACAGGCGCAGGCTGCTTACGCAATTTTGCCCATAAGCGTAGATACCATGCCGCTTTTTGATTCTGCTGTGTAAAATCTGGTAATAATTTTTCGCCCAAATAAGGTACAAATAAAACGGCGGCAATCCAAGACACAATTAACGCAATGGTCACCACTTGGAAAATGGAACGTGTGTATTCACCCGTACCTGATTGCGCTGTCGCAATTGGTAAGAATCCTGCGGCGGTAATCAGGGTTCCTGTCAACATCGGAAATGCGGTGGTTTGCCAAGCAAAACCTGCGGCCTTCAGTCGGCTATAGCCTTGTTCCATTTTAATGGCCATCATTTCAACGGCAATAATCGCATCATCAACCAACAAACCTAAGGCAAGAATCAACGCCCCCAATGAAATCTTATGCAGTCCGACATCAAATAGATTCATCCCTGCAAAGGTCATGGCAAGCACCAGTGGAATGGACAATGCCACCACCAATCCTGTGCGGAAACCCAGTGAGAAAAAGCTCACCAACAGGACAATAATCACGGCTTCAGTTAAGACTTTTAAAAACTCATGAATACTGCGCTCCACCGCAACAGGTTGATCAGACACTTTTTGCAGTTTCATACCCAAAGGCAAGGTTTTTTGTAGACTGTTAAATTCGGTTTCGAGGTTTTTACCCAGTGCGATAATGTCGCCGCCTTTACGCATCGACACCGAAATACCAATGCCGTTTTCGCCCATAAAGCGCATACGTGGCTGTGCAGGTTCACTAAAGCCTCGATGAATCTCGGCGACATCACCCAATTGAATGGTCTTATCACCGACCAATAACGGCATTTTTTTCAGTTCATCGACATTGTTTAAATGCCCACTCACGCGAATTTGAATGCGGTCTGTCCCAGTTTCAAAAAAGCCTGCACTGACCATCTCGTTTTGTTTCTGAATGGCTTCTTGAATTGCCGTCACAGGCACACCGAGTTGCACCGCTTTGGTATTGGACAGTTCAATCCAAATTTTTTGATCTTGTAATCCGACGAGGTTGACCTTGCTGACATCTTTCACGCGTTGCAATTGCAGTTGCAAACGGTCGGCATATTCTTTCATTACCGCGTAATCAAAGTCTTTGCCAGTGAGTACATAGATATTCCCGAAGGTATCGCCGAATTCATCATTGAAAAAAGGGCCTTGCACGCCACTCGGGAGTTGATGCCGAATATCATTGACCTTTTTGCGGACGTTATACCAAACATCAGGAATTTGACTGGAACGGTAAGAATCTTTCGCCACAAAAGTCACTAAAGACTCGCCCGGACGAGAGTACGCCATAATACGTTCGTACTGACCTGTGGTCATAAGTTCCTTTTCAATGCGATCTGTGACCAGCGTTGAAACTTCTTTTGCCGTCGCCCCAGGCCAATAAGTTTGTACCACCATGACTTTAAAGGTAAACGGCGGGTCTTCACTTTGCGATAGTTTGGAATAAGAAATCATTCCGACAACACTGAGCAAAAGCATGAAATAAAGCACTAAACCTTTATTTTTGAGTGCCCATTCAGAAAGGTTGAATTGCATGCTTAAGCTCCTTTTTTAATCGAAACTTCGCGATTTTCCCGATCAACAGGATGAATTTTTTGTTGCTCACGCAATAAATGTACACCACCGACCACGACCCAATCGCTGGCTTTTAAGCCTGATAGAATCGGTACACTCTCACGTCCGTATGCTCCTAATGTCACAGGAACTTTACGTAAAGTTTGATTGGCACTGACCACCCAAACATAAGCATTTTGATCGGTTGCGGTCACACTGGATAAAGGCACATTTAATGTACTGTTAGCCTTTTCGACAAAAAATACCCGTGCACTTTGTCCTAGCTGAACGGTCGATTGACCTTCTAATAAAGACACTTTGACGCTAAACGTTTTCGATTGATCTGCCGCAGGTGAGACTTCACGAACCCGTGCCGTAAGCCGAGCTTCAGGTTGCGACCATAAGGTGACCCAAGCCGATTGACCGACTTGAATGTGATTGACTGCTTGTTCAGGTACGCCAAAAATAACTTCTCGTTCGCCATCAATCGCCAATTGATACGCTGCTTGTCCAGCAGCCACCACTTGCCCTACTTCAATTTGACGCGCAGTGATCACACCGTTTTTATTAGAGATTAATTGGTTATAACCTGTTTGATTGGCAGAAACTTGTTGATTGGCACGCGCCTGTTTTAAGGTGGCTTGTGCAGATTGATATTGATTTTTGATTGCATCGAATTGCGAACGACTCACTGCGTTTACAGGCAAGAGCTGCTGATAACGCTGATACTCTTGAGCTGCAATGTTCGCCGCAGCTTGTGCGCTATCCAGTTGAGCTTGAGCTGCATTCAGTTGTAATTGGGCATCCTTCACATCCAATTTGGCTAAGACTTGCCCAACTTTGACGCGATCACCCACATCAACATAGCGTTCGGTAATTTGTCCACCAACCCGAAATGCCAAAGCCGTTTGTTGTTTGGCTTGCACATTGCCCGCATAACTTTTTTGATCAAGTTGATTTTGACTCGGTTGTGCCACCATCACATAAGGAATTTCTTCAGTTTTGGCAACATCTTTATGGCAAGCGGTTAAGGTGATACTGCTCAACACCAACAGCCCCACAACAACAGGATTTAGCAGATTCATGGTTTTTCGCTCTTATTCAAATTGGTTTTTTAAGGCACAATATGTGTATCATCATAAATTGTTTATTTTTTAATTAATATACCCGCAAGTACATTAATTGGAAATTAAATCTATCCACCTAATTTTTAAATAAATTAATAGGAAAATGAAGCGTGCAAATCAGTAGTGGTCGCCCGAAAGATTTAGAAAAAAGAGCCAAAATTTTACAGGCGGCTACATCTATTTTTCTAAAAATGGGCTATCACGCTACCAGTATGAATCAAATTGCTTTGGAGGCAGGTGTTTCGAAATTGACGGTGTACAATCATTTTCAAGATAAAGGTAACCTATTTATTTGTGCCATTGAAAGAAGTTGTGAAGAGTCTATTTGCGCCAAAGAAATTATTCTGACTGCAGAAACAAATTTTGAACATGCTCTGTATTTAATGTGCGAACGTGCATTAGGGATTATTTATTTGCCCGAAGCCATAAAATTAGATCGATTATTGTTTGATTTGGCTGCCGAGCAAAGCCCTTTAACCGAACAATTGTTCAATGCCTCTCACATGCGTATGCAAGTGGTCTGGTGTGATTTTTTCCAGCAAGCCATCGACCTCAAGTTTATTCGCGCAGATGACTGCACAAAACAAACTGCATTAATCATCTCCTTGCTGCTGGGCGTCTATCATCATCGCGTCTTGCTTGGGCTAGCAAGCGTCCCTTCCGCAGTTGAAATTGAAAAAACTATTCGCGATGCCGTTGAAATTTTTCTCCTTAAATATCACCTGTAATTTGTTTTATTTCATTTCTTTACTTGGAATGTGTTGCAATCGCGTTATAGTCAAAGCAGAACAAAAACTAGGACAATACAATGATTCAACACATCACGGCGCCTTTACGTGAAGATGTTCGACTCTTGGGCAATTTGCTTGGCGAAACCCTCAAACAGCACGCAGGACAAAATTTATTTAATCAAGTTGAGCAAATTCGTGCTTTAGCCAAAGGTGCGCGTGATGGTCAAATTGAAGCAGAAAAGCAACTTGAACAACTCTTCCTCGGCTTAAAAGATGAAGAAATTTTGCCACTCACTCGCGCCTTTTCTCATTTTCTCAACTTTGCCAATATTGCTGAACAATACCATGTGGTACGGCAACGTCGTGAGGCTGAGTTTGACCAACAATCACCTAGTCCAAATCCACTACCGCATTTATTTGAAAAACTCAAAAAACAACAGATTCAACCCCAAAAACTGTTCCAGCAAATTTGTGATTTGAACATTGAGTTGGTGCTCACGGCGCATCCGACCGAAGTCAGCCGTCGTACCTTAATTCAAAAATATGATGATATTAGCGATTGCTTATCGCAGTTGGATCAACAAAAGCTCACGCCCAGAGAACGCCAAAGTACACTTGCCACATTAAAACAATTGGTCAGTTCAGCATGGCAAACCGATGAAATTCGTCAACATCGTCCAACACCTGTCGATGAGGCAAAATGGGGCTTTGCCACCATTGAACAAACCTTGTGGAATGCTGTGCCGAAATTCGTGCGGGATTTAAATGAACTGACTCAACAACATTGTCAGCAAAGCTTGCCCTTAGAAATTGCACCGATTCGTTTTGCTTCGTGGATGGGCGGCGACCGTGATGGCAACCCCAATGTCACTCATGCCGTGACGCAAGAAGTGCTGTGGCTGTCTCGTTGGCAGGCGGCAGATTTATATCTACGAGATATTGAAAACTTGCGTTGGGAGCTCTCGATTCAGACTTGTTCCGAAGAACTCAACCAAGCTTTAGGCGGTAGCCACCCTGAACCTTATCGCGAGTATTTACGTTCCACGTGGAACCGCATGAAAGCCACGCGCGATGGCTTGGCACAATGCTTAAAAGGCGGTGAAGTAGATGACCGTGATTTCATTACGCATAAAGATGAGCTGTTACAGCCCTTATTGTTGTGTTACCGCTCGCTCGTTGAATGTAATTTAGCTGAAATTGCCAATGGGTCATTGCTAGACTTGATCTATCGAGCCAATTGCTTTGGCATTGAACTGTTAAAACTGGATATTCGCCAAGAGTCAGGACGACATCGCCAAGCCATTTCCGCCGTTACCGAATATTTAGGTCTAGGCAATTTTGAATCATGGGAAGAATCAAAACGTCAAAACTTCCTCATTCAAGAGCTGCAAAACAAACGCCCACTGTTGCCTCAATCTTTCAAAGCTGCTGAAGATGATCTGATTCAACATCCTGAAGTGCTCGAAGTATTTGCCACCATGCGTACTTTAGCTGCGCAACCAACAGAGAGTTTGGGTGCGTATATTATTTCTATGGCGGAATATCCGAGTGATGTGCTTGCGGTGTTGTTATTACAAAAAGAAGCCGGCATACAACAGCCTTTACGTGTGGTTCCCTTATTTGAAACTTTGAAAGATTTAGACGGTGCTGCTCAAACCATGCAGACTTTATTTGCAATAGACTGGTACAAACAGCACATTCAGTCGAAACATGAAGTGATGATCGGCTATTCAGACTCGGCAAAAGATGCAGGCTTTATGTCCGCTAATTGGGCGCAATATCGGGCACGAGAAGAACTGACCGCGGTTGCCAAACAGCATGGTGTGCAATTGACCTTATTCCATGGTCGTGGTGGGTCAATTAGCCGAGGCGGTGCCCCGACGCAACAAGCGCTATTTTCCCAACCACCTGGTTCAATTTCGGGTGCGATTCGTGTGACTGAACAAGGTGAAATGATTCGTTTCAAATTTGGCTTGGAAGGTGTTGCCTTACAAAATTTAGAAATTTATACCGCTGCTACTTTAGAAGCCACGCTTTTACCACCACCAGAACCCAAAGCAGAATGGCGGGATCTGATGACACAAATGACCGATTTATCGGTACAGGTTTATCGGCAAACCGTGCGGCAAGATCCCAATTTTGTCCGCTATTTACGCACGGTCACGCCAGAGCTGGAATTGCAAATGCTGCCCTTAGGTTCTCGCCCCGCCAAACGCAAAGTCGGTGGGGGCATTGAATCACTGCGTGCTATTCCGTGGGTATTTGCATGGACACAAATTCGCCTGATGTTACCTGCATGGCTTGGCACGGGCACGGCGATTCAACAGGTGCATGCGCAACATCAAAACACACTAGATGAAATGCTGGCTGAATGGCCTTATTTCCAAACCTTAATTGATATGTTGGAAATGGTTTTGTCTAAATCGGATAGCGATATTGCCCTGTACTATGAATCACACTTGACCGATGACCCTATATTAAAAAGCTTAGGCATTGAATTAAGGCAACGTCTACAAAATGCAGTCGACACCTTATTATCGCTTAAAGATGAATCGAAACTGCTCAGCAATAATGAGGTATTGGATCAATCCATGCAATTGCGTAAACCCTACCTCTTGCCCTTACACTTATTACAGGCTGAATTAATGAAGCGTCGCCGTGAATATTTAGCAGAACACCAAACTGAACACAGCCCTGTTGATCATGCCCTGATGGTCAGTATTACGGGGATTGCCGCAGGTTTAAGAAATACAGGTTAATAGTTCGGTGGATTCAAGCAATAATCTAAAAAATCGCTGAACACTGAAATAAGAACGCGTATCATAAGTCACAACATTGCATGAGCTTTATCTATGTCAAATTGGTTTCCAAAATGGCAACCGTATCAGGGTAAAAATGACAACCGCCCTGTTGCGACTAACGAATATTTACCACCTTTGCAAAGTGCGGTGTTGGGGGTTCAACACGCTTTTGCCATGTTTGGTGCAACCGTACTTGCGCCTTTGTTGATGGGGTTTAGCCCAAATCTTGCGATTTTGATGTCAGGCATCTGTACCATTCTTTTTTTGCTGATCACAGGCGGACGCGTTCCGAGTTACTTAGGTTCAAGTTTTGCCTTTATTGGCGTGGTGGCTGTGGCGACAGGTCATATCACAGGCTCAGGTGCAAACCCTAATCTGGCCGTTGCATTAGGCGGAATTATCGCCTGTGGTATTTTTTATGCCTTGATTGGCTTTGCCGTGATGCTGACAGGTACACGTTGGATTGAAAAACTGATGCCGCCTGTGGTCACAGGCGCGGTGGTTATGATCATCGGTTTAAACCTTGCACCTGTAACCATTAAAAGCGTGGCGGGTCAGCCTTTTGAAATGTGGATGGCGCTCATTACTGTTTTAAGTATGGGGATGATTGCCGTTTTCACCAAAGGACTCTTACAGCGGTTATTACTGCTCGTAGGCTTATTAATTGCCTATACGATTTACGCGATCTCTAGCAATGTTTTAGGTTATGGCAAACCGATTGATTTTTCTCAAATTGCAGCAGCCTCGTGGTTTGGAATTCCGCAGTTTTCCCAGCCCATCTTTGACTTAAAAGCAATGCTCATTATTGCGCCTGTCGCATTAATTTTAGTGGCGGAAAACTTAGGTCACATTAAAGCAGTGAGTGCCATGACAGGTGAAAACCTGACTCCTCAACTGGGTAAAGCCTTTGTCGCTGATGGTTTAGCCACGCCCCTATCTGGCAGTGTCGGCGCACCGGGCATGACCACCTATGGCGAAAATATCGGCGTGATGGCCGTCACTCGTGTCTACTCGACCATCGTGTTTGTGATCGCAGGTGTTTTTGCCATTTTCTTGGGACTTTCACCAAAGTTTGGCGCAGTGATTAGTACCATTCCAACCGCAGTTTTAACAGGTGCATCAATCGTGGTCTTTGGGTTAATTACCATTGCAGGCGCGAAAATTTGGATCGAAAATAAAGTCGATTTCTCTAACAATAAAAACCTGATTATCGCAGCGGTCACGATTATTTTAGGTGCGGGTAATTTTGAATTATTGTTTGGCAGCTTTAACTTGGGTGGCATTGGAACAGCAACATTTGCTGCGATTTTACTCAATTTATTGTTTAGTTTAAAAGATAAAACCTAAGTAATAAGGCAGCCGAAGCTGCCTTATTTTTAACATTATTTTTCTGAATGTAGAATGGTGTTGAGCTGCTCAAGGTTGTTCGCCCAAAGTTCGTATTCTTCTGACTCCTGCCACAATTCTTTAAGTTCTGAATGATCGGATGCGACCAAAGCCAAAACCTGCTCTGCTTTTTGTAATAAATCCGCACTTGGTTTTAGGCTAATGCGATCAACCCATTCATCTACTTTGTCGGTATACACATCCGTTTGTGTACCATGACCCAAGCTTTTTGCTAATACTTCAATTGCCGCAATTGCTTCCATAGCAAGGTCTGCATCCAAATCTTCCTGACCTTCATCCAATGCTGTTTGAAGCGTGGCATCAATCACCGAAAAATCCGTCGTATCTTCTAATTCATACGCCCAATCATTTGCCGTGTCATTGCCAAACGGTTCATGTGACCAAGTTCCCATGTCTATTCCTTTTTGATTCGTTTTTTAAATGGCTGTGATTCAAATTTTTTGTTGCTCAAGATCAACGAGATCTTGGCTTTGTTGCTTATATTTTTCTTCTAACACATTACTAATAATACTTTCGATCATCCACACTCGATACAAACTATTAAACACATAGCTTTGCCCATCAATCCGTAATTCTAAAACAGGCAAATCAGGCTGATGTTTCTGTTGGCATAATTCATCATTTTGCTTAAGTAAAGCGCTTACATCTTGCTCAGTCATCTTTTCAATTTCTAGGCGCTTTTGCATCCGTTGAAAATGTGCGCCAAACGACAAGTCTTTACCACGCGTCCATACCATTCTTAAAATTCGATGGATCGCCTCGATCTGTTGCTCTTCTGGCACACTATAAAACAGCCGCGCCATTTCAAAGGATGCTTCAGCATCTGGACGGCAAAATGGCGTAAATGCCACCTGCGTTCGCTTAGATACCCGCGTCGCTAACCCCCAGTCAAACCAGTCATGCCCTTGGTAGCTGAGCGGATAGACTTTGAGTTGAATATTATAATAATTCGCCAATTCTTCTTTAATATATGCGAGTAATAACCAACTCATCGGGTCTTCTAGGGCAATATACAAATCCAGTTCAGGATGCAACGCTTGGACTTCGTTCAGTGCCTCGCCATCATTAATCAAGTGTTCACGCCACTCGATATGATTAATTAAGAAAATTGGATTGCCTGTTAATAATTTCTGTTGCTTTAAACGGCGAGTCAGACGCAATAAATCATCAACCGCATGATATTTACGTTCGCCAAATTCAAAATAACTGGCTGCTACAGGCACATCATTAAAAATACGTTCAGCATAATCTTGCGCACTGTGTTGTTGGCTTGCCATCGCATACAGCGTTCTTAATTTGCCGTATTGTTGTTGCCACAACATATGAAATACATCTTCCAGCAAATGTAAGAAATTTTGCTCACGTAAAGGTGTATTTCTAAGAATCGTTTCCGCTTGCTGTAAGGCTTCTGCACTTGGAATTTCGGGGGTATCATCAAAACCAAAACGGTGCTGTTTGGCGAGAATCTTGGCATCATTTAAACAATAGCTTTGCCAATCTTGCTGCGACATACCGTTCGGTGCTTCGGCTGCTTGGCTAGAAATAATGACTTTAAGTGGTTTTAATTCATCGCTCAAAATGTCATTGAGCTGATCGAGTTGTTGTACCGCCAAATAGCTATACACATCATCCAGACGCAAATAAATACTGAGACCTTGTTCCGTCGGTAATACCGCCTGACGTGAAGGTTTCTGATAAAACCAACGCGATCGGATGGGATCAAACCAACGGCGTAACAAAGACATTTCAATAGCCTCTCAGCGTAATTAATTTATAGTATTGAAGATGATGTTCTCAAGTTGAGTGGTAAATGAGAATTAAATATATTTTATATGATAATCAAAAAAAGTCCCTCTTAAAGTAAAGAGGGACTTAATCGTGTTACAAAACTCGTACTGCACCTTTGGCAGCACTGGTCGAGTGCTGAGCATAAATTTTCAATGATTTAGATACTTTACGCTTACGCTCTTCAGCAGGATGCCAGCCTTTTTCTTCCTGAATGCGATGACGATGTGCCAAAATCGCATCATCTACTTTCAAGTGGATATGACGGTTTGGAATATCAATTTCAATAATATCGCCATCTTCAACCAAACCAATTGCGCCACCTTCAGCTGCTTCTGGTGACACATGACCAATCGACAAGCCAGACGAACCACCTGAGAAACGACCATCGGTCACCAAAGCACAGTCTTTGCCTAAACCCTTAGATTTTAAAAAACTGGTTGGATAGAGCATTTCTTGCATACCCGGTCCGCCACGTGGACCTTCGTAGCGAATCACGACAATGTCCCCTGCCACAATTTTATGATCTAAAATCGCTTCGACAGCACTATCTTGGCTTTCAAATACACGAGCGGTACCTGTGAAAGTCAGAATCGACTCGTCTACCCCTGCGGTTTTAACGATACAACCATCTACCGCAATGTTGCCATACAGGACGGCGATACCACCATCTTGAGAGAAAGCGTGTTCAGCACTACGAATCACGCCATGTTCAC
>JACCDZ010645405.1_pt1 | contig 11062 bp, 13 predicted proteins | sample 7449551 | NCBI WGS metagenome assembly JACCDZ01 (sample SAMN15323452, study PRJNA562643) | freshwater metagenome | isolation source: river surface water | place: USA:Blue River Watershed | collected 2017-08-18
GCAAGTGCATTTAAAAATTCTTGTCTACTTTGAAGTGAAGAAACTATTTGACTTCTAATAGCATCACTTGTACCAATAGAACTAGCCACACTTGTTGCTAATTCTGTAGAGTTTTTAGCAATATTTATACCCAAAGAGGTCATAAAAGTATTATCAATTTTTAATTTCTCAACAACTTGAGCTGGATCACTTACACCAGGAGGTCCTTGTGCTCCATCTTTACCTGGTGGTCCTTGCAGTCCTTGCAGTCCTTGCAGTCCTTGTTCTCCATCTTGTCCAGGAGGTCCTTGTCCCATATTATATATTATAACAAAATAAAAAAAAAAATTATTTTTTAAAAAATAACCAATCTAAAAATCCCCATTGAATATCTTGTTTTAATATTATTGAACTAGATTTATTAATTTTTTCCCACGATAAATCCATATCTATAACAGGACTTCTTATTATGTGTTCTTTCATCTTTTCATTTTTTATATAAACATTTTCTCTACAATTAATAATATCGGGTATATCTTTGAAACATAATATATTAGATAAATCTTTGTCTAAAGTATTTATTATCAAATCATCCAAACAATGACTATTAATAAAATCATAAATATCCTTTATATTACATCTATCTATATTTGTAACACGTAACATTTTATAAAAAATTTCACTAAATATGTTTGTTAAAACACATCTCCTCTTTATTTTCTTATCTATAACATTTTGAATATTTTCTAATTTGTAAAATTTTTCCAAATCGATAAATGTTTTAATATTAGAAAAAGGTAATAAATTAAACATCAGTTCGTATAAACATACAGCTAAACTCCAGACATCTATTTTTTTATCATAAATAAAATTACCTTTTTTAATATTTTTTTTATAATTTGCAATATTTTCCATATCATTAATATTAAGTATAATTTCAGGAGCCATATAATAAGGAGTCCCACATAATTTATAATATTTCTTATATAAAATATCTTTTATATCAATATCCTTTTTATTTATACTAGACAAATCATAACAAGCAAAACCAAAATCTGATAATTTAAACTGTATACCAGATTCATCATATTTTATCAAAACATTATGTAACTTTATATCTCTATGTATAATATTTTTTTTATGTATATAGTCTAATCCAGATACTGTTTGTTTGAAAAATTCATACATGAAAGAATTTGTAAAACCTCCACATTGATTCCTATATTCATTTAAATTATCACTCTTTAAAAAATCATAAACATCACCTCCATCACAATATTCCATACGCAAATAATAAATACCATCTTGTTTTGTATAACCATAAAATTTAATAATATTTGGATGATCTAAAATTGATAATATTTTAATCTCACTTTCTATTAATTCCTCTAACCTATTATAATAATATTCTTGCTCCATATTTATCATTTCATCATTATTATAAGGTGTGATATTTACATCAAAATTAGTATCTCTCTTACCAACACGCCTAATTGTTTTATGTTCTTTATTAATATTTCTTGATGTATAACTTTTAACCAATTCATTTATATTTATTTCTTTTATAATAAACAATTCCTCTTTAACACTACATAATGGATCCTCATATTTACATAAATATACGTTTGAAAAAGATCCTTTCCCTATATGTTTAATCACTTCATATTCATCAATAAAACTCATATTACTATTATTATTATTTATGAAAATAAAATTACTTATCAAATAAATTATACATTTTCAATATCGATTCTTTTAAAATAATTACATGCAGCATCGTAACCCACATTTATTATATATATCTTATCAGAATCTGTTAAATTAAAATTCATAAAATCTATATTGTGCGCCTTTATATCAATAATATATTCGAAATATTCACAAGAGCGCGTATTTGCTTCTTCTCTTTTACCAAAATAACAATTAAACACATTCATTGCATAACTCTCAAATGAATCTATTTGTATATTTACATCTTTTTCCAATTCACCATTATTCACAATTTTACAACCTAAAACATTTTGTATATCATTTTTATATAATTCAATTGGAAAATTATTAATTAAACCACCATCCACATAATAATTATCTTTATATTTTTCTGGAGAAAACAAAAAAGGTACGCTTAATGACATTTTTATGGCTTTTAATATCTTTAAATTTGGATTTTTTTCATAATCAAAAATTTCTAAACTATATTTATTTAAATTTGAAGCCACAATTTTTAAATTTATACCAGTCTTTAACCACAATTGTTTAAATGTTATATTACGAGAAAATCCCTTTTTAATAATGAACCCCTCAACCCACAACATAAATTTTTTACCACTATCTAAACCATATTTTGTTAAAAAATTACGCAATTTCAATTCCTTTAAAACTGACATATCACTTTTCATAATTTCTTGAAATAATTCTTCATAACTATATCCTAATACATACAATAATCCAACAACACTACCAATAGACACACCACATATCTCTTTTATATTAATTTTAATCAAACCTTTTGAAACCATCTCCTCAAAACAACGTATAACACCTATATAACATAAACCCCTTGATCCTCCTCCACTAAAAATTAATTTATTGATTTCTTTCATTAATAATAACAAATATTATTAAAAAAAATTTATACCATAATTTTATTAAATTCTGTATACATTATATCTTGAATATTATATGTATTCTCAGAAAAACATTCATCATTTTTATAAATTTTTAAATTATAAATTTTTAAATTATTTTTAATTAAATTACAATCATTGTATTTATCTTGTAAATAATGTAGAAAATACCCAATATGTTTTTGTTTATCAAAATAAAAACAAAATTTTCTAATTTCATCTGTAATATCCATTACAAAATTATCATTTATATCATTTAAACTTGCATAAACAATCATATTTTTTTTAAGAATATGATTTATTTTATTGTTATTAAATTCAACCAAATCATTATATATCTCTTTGTTTGTATCTGAAACAAATACTAAATTATAATCTTTATCTTTATAAACAATATTGGATTCAATATAGATGTTTTCATTTATAATCTTTGTTTTTTGTTTCAAAACACTATCTTTACGTGGTTTATAAAAATACATATAAAGACGGGATATATTTTCAAGAATTGTCATTATATTAAAATATAAAATAAATAGTATGAATATTATAATCGATATCGCAAAAAACATCTTATTTAAAAATGTATACTTTTATATTTTTAAATTACTATATGGATTTCTTTCAATTTTTACAAAATTCAAAAAATAATATTGATACATCAAAAATTAAAAAAATACAAGAAAAAAATACTAAACCTAAAAATATTTCTTATAAACACAATGAATCTGAAATAATAAAATCCGATGATAATATGAATTCTTTGTATAAGAATATTAGAAAAGGTAATTTTGTAAGAATTGTATATTTAAAAAATAGTCCTTTAAATGCATACAAGGGATATATAGGAGAAATTAAGGATTATAGATATGGTAAAGATGATGCAATAGTATTTTTACACGGTATTAATTGCTTAACTTTTGTAAAATTTCCTTTGGAACATTTTATATTAATTGAATAATTAATAACATATCATTTTTTGTTTATTTAAAAACATTTTTTTTAAAATTATATTTACAGATTTAATCATATTGTTTTTATCATTTTCTTTATGAATAGAATAAAAACATCGTTTTATACTTGGATCTTTATTGATTAATCCAATATATACATCTTCTATTATAGAAGTATTTGTTTTTAATGATCCTTTACCAATATATATAAACCATAATGGATTACTATTTTTTAATTTTAATTTATCAAACATGTTATGAAACATATCAGTACCTCGTTTTATAATATCATCTGGATGTTTTATATTATTTGTTTGTACTTTTATAAATTTATTTATATGAATGTCATTATTGTATTCTTTTAATATATCTTGAAAATGATGATCAAAAAATTCATGTATAATATCTTGATCAAAATCAATATGATAATAGACATCAATTTTTAATTCATGTTGGTTCAAGTTTGATTTATCAAATTTATGAATTATATCATTCATTTTAAATTAAATATAGTTTTTTTAAATATTTTTTAACCATAATTATAAACTTTTTTTAATAGTATATTGTAATATGAATAAAATTGATTATTCTAAATATCATTCTACATCTGGATTATCTACAAAAGCTTGGGGTCCAAGTGGGTGGTATTTTTTATTTTCTTGTATAATGGGAGGGTATCCTGTAAGAATTGATAAGAGAAAAAAAGAACATAGATTAATACAACGTCATTTTAAATATACATTATTAGGTTTGGCTTATACGATGCCTTGTATTTTTTGTAGAGAATCTTTTAAAAAATTTAGTAAAGAACTTCCTATAGATAAATTTATGTCTGGAAGAATTGAATTGATGCGTTGGTTATACGAAATACGAAATAAGGTCAATAAAAAATTAATAGATCAAGAAAAAAAATGTTATAATGATGAGAAACGTCGTCTAAAAAAGCTTTATCATAGCAATTCTTTATCTCGTTTTGATTATTATGATCAATTAGAAAAATTTAAAGAAAAAACATTAATTACAAAAACATCTCCTAGTTTTGAAGAAATTCTTGACAAATATGAAAGTATTAGGGCAGTTTGTTCAAAAAAATCAAAAACTTGCGCTTTACCTAATAAAAAATAAAATTTAAAATTTATATAAAATTTATTAAAATTTATATAAATAATTTTTACTTAATTTATACTCCTATTTCAAAAAAGCGTCTCATTTGAGCAGGACTTTGTTCATAACTACTTTGATTCCATGGTCCAATACTTTCTTTTGGAATTGGTGGCAAAGATCTTATATCGTGATAAGGGATCTTGTTAGATTGCATTACAGTATTAATACCAACATGATAACCACTAATCAAAAAGTTTTGTTCTTTTAACAATTGATTTACTGGATTTTCTCTAGCAAATTCACTTGCTTCATCATACTTTGGGAGTAAATCTTCTGGGACAACTTTATCTTCACCAGCTACAATCTGATCAATTTGTTCTTGTTCTTTATTTTTAACAACTGGTTCTTGAGGTACTTCAACAACTTCTGGTTGAGTTACATTTTCAAGACTTTCTGATTTTTGTGGATTTATATATGTTATAAACAAATAAACACCAACTAAAACCAATGCGATTTTAATCATATCATTTGATTGAATGTATTTCCAAATATTGTCTATCATCTTTTGTTTTAATATAGTATAATAAAATAAATTTTAATTTTGAAAATTAAAAAAAAACAGTACAAATTTAAAAAGAATTTAAAAACATTACAATTTAAAAACACTATAATCAAACACTATAATCAAACATTTAATCAACATTATAAAAAAATCATGTATACATCTTCTGACCAATTACAACTAGATATCATAAATGATATACAAGATTTTATATCTTTACATTTACCTGATATGTTATTAATATACGAAGAATTAAAACGTTTATATCATTATTCATCACCTTTTTTTTTAGATAAAATGCAATTTCATCATTTAGTAGATTTGTTTATATATCATTTATTCAAAGAACACACTTTACAATCAAAAACAACACCAACTCATTTTATTCAGTTTTATTATACAGAATTACATTTTTCTTATAATCTTGTTCAAAGTTTCTTTAAAAAACATTCTAAACATAATTTACCTATACAAGACTGGGATAATTTTTGTTACACTTTGACTGATTTATATGAAATACGCGATTAATTCGTAAAAATATTATTATATATTACTATACATATATAATATGAACTTATCTATTGATATAGGAATTCGTAACTTATCCTTGTGTTGTATGAGTTTAGTAGAAACAGATGATTTATATAATATACATTTATGGCATGTTTATAACACACTTGATACAGAAGATTATTATTGTGATTCATTAAAAAAGAATGGTGAAAAATGTGGTAAAACTTGTAATTTTAAATATAAAAAAGAAAATGGTTATATTTTTACTTGTAAAACACATTTTCCTAAAAATATCACAATCAAAAATGAAAATCATTATAAAAAAAAATTAATAGATAGTTATTTATTACAAGACATTGCTACTATCGTTTTGCAAAAATTACAATCTATATACAATGAAAATAAAGAATTGTTTACTAGTATAACTTCAATTATTATAGAATTACAACCTAAAATCAATCAAAAAATGAAATTTATTTCTCATATTGTTTATGGTAAATTGGTAGAATTATATTACAATACAAACACCACTATACGTTTCGTAAGAGCTTCACAAAAATTAAAAGCATATAATGGTCCCCAATTAGAATGTAAATTAAAAGGAGCTTATACTAAACGTAAATGGTTAAGTGTCCAGTATACAAATTGGTTTTTAGAAAATAAAGTATCTAATAAAGAAAAATGGGTTTGTCATTTTAATAATCATAAAAAAAAAGATGATATGGGAGATACATTTCTTATGGGTATTAATGCTACAGCATCAAAAAAAACAGATAAACGTGGAAAATGCATAAAATAAAATATTTGTTTATTTTATCTTTTTCAAAAATTTATTTACATAATATAAACTACTTTTATATATTGTCATTGGTGCATAATAATATTTATAACAAACTACATTTGAATTAAATTTTACATTGACATTTTTAACATTTGTATCATTTTTTGTGTCTCCAAAATTTGTTTTAATAATAGATCTCTCTGTCACTATGTTATATTGTCTCATAATAATATAATATACGTTTAAAATATAAAATAAATTCAAAACGAATTAATAAGAAAAAGATATGTTAATTAATGAATTTGAAAAATTATCATTAAAAAAATTCAAAATTAAAAGTATTTTACCAGATGCAACAATATTATGCTTAGGGAAAAGAAGATGTTTTAAAAAAGGAACTAAAATTTTAATGTACAATGGTTTAATTAAAGAAATCGAAAATATTAAAATAGGAGACGAAGTTATGGGCGATGATTCCACACCACGTATAGTTAAAGATATTCATAATGGTTATGATATTTTATACGAGATTACTAATCGAAAAGGTGATAAGTATACTGTTAATGGCGACCATATTTTATCATTAATATATAGTGGTAAAAAAGGAGTATATGATATAATATCAAAAAATAGTTTTCGAGCTGTATGGTTTGATAATAAAACAATTAAACTTAAAAGTAAACTGTTTTCATATAAAAATAAAGATAAAGATATTATATTCAATGAAGCTCAAAATTTTATAAATTCTATAAATGAAAATAGATATGTTGATATACCTGTAAAAGATTTTTTGAAACTTTCTAAAAAATATCAAGAAATGTTATTGGGATATAAAACAGGTGTGGATTTTAAAGAAAAAGATATACCCTTAGATCCTTATTTATTAGGATACTGGTTAGGTGACGGTACATCTAGAGAAGCAATTATTACATCAAAAGATTCAGCTGTTCTTAAATATTTTGCAAAAACTTTACCTTTTTACGATTGTTATTTACAATATAGACAAAGCCAACCTTATTCATATGGTATTAATGGTTTAAAAGTTACAGGTTGTAAAAATAATGTAAACTTTTTCTTAAATACATTAAAACAATATGATTTATTAAATAATAAACATATTCCATACATATACAAATGCAATTCAAGAGAAAAAAGACTTCAATTACTTGCTGGTTTACTTGATTCTGATGGAAATTTAGATAAGAATGAATTTGAATTTACACAATCATTAAAACATGAAAAATTAATAGATGATGTTATTTATCTAGCAAGATCTTTAGGGTTTTCTGCATATAAAAGAAAAAAGAAAACTTCTTGGACACACAAAGGTGAAAAAAAGACAGATTTTGCTTGGAGAATTTTTATAAATGGTTCAGGTATAGAAGAGATACCAACAAAAATTAAAAGAAAACAAGCTCGACCAAGAAAAGAAAGAGTAAATACATTAGTTAGTCAAATCAAAGTTACACAATTAAACTCAGATATTTTTTACGGGTTTGAAGTAGATAAAAATCACAGATTCTTATTAGATAATTTTACAGTTGTTCATAATTCAGGGAAGAGCTGGCTTGTAAGAGATATATTTTTTCATCATAAGGATATTCCATCAGGAGTAGTTTTTTCAGGAACAGAAGAAGCATCACCATTTTTTGGTGATTTTATACCGGATTGTTTTATTCATTCAGAATATGACCCTGAATTAATTGATAGTATAATGATTCGTCAAAAAAGAAAAATACGAGAAGGTAAATCAAAAGGATTATCTGAAAGTGGAAAACATCCAAGTAATAATTTGTTTATTGTTTTGGATGATATGTTACACGATGCTCAAAGTTGGAAAAAAGATAAAACAATTAAAAGTATTTTTTTTAATGGTAGACATTTCAATTTTCTTTTTATACTAACTATGCAATACGCACAAGGAATTCCACCAGAATTAAGAAGTAATATTGATTACGTCTTTATTTTTAACGAACCTTCTGTAGCAAATAGAAAAAAAATATATGATTCGTATGCCGGGATGCTACCGTCATTTGATCATTTCTGCAATATATTAGATGCTTGTACACAAGACCACGAATGTATGGTAATAAAAACATCTGGTAATAGTAGTGATTTACGAGATCAAGTTTTTTGGTACAAAGCTGAACATCATACTAATTTTAGAGTAGGTCATCCTAAATTTTGGAATTTCCATTTGAAAAATTACAACGATCATTATGAAGAAGATGACGATAAAGATAAAGAACATTTAGATAAATTAAAAAGAAAGTTTGCAAAAACAAAAAAACTCAAAGTTATTGTATCAAGACAGGGAGATATTGTTGGATATAAAGAAAATGATGAATAAAATTTGTAATTTTTGTCAATTATTGTTAAAAATTACAAATTTTAAAGATAAATGACTATACTAATTATAACAAAATGGATAACTCTAAAAGATTAGATATAGTAAATCTTATCAATAACAGTCCATTAACAACATTATCAAATAATTTTCAAAGCACATTACTCAAAAAGATACAAGGGTCATTTATAGATGAAGACCAACGCATCTTTGTTGCTAGTTTCTATAGTTACTTGAACTACAATTCAAAAACCGATTTTGTCATTGACTTGGATGATGTATGGAAATGGTGTGGTTTCACACGAAAAGACCATTGTAAAAGAACTCTTGAAAAACATTTCACAGTAGACGTCGATTACAAAAAGCTGCTCCCCCGAATTGGGGAGCAGGTATACGAAACCACAAAAGATACACATTCTAATAAAAAATTAGGTGGTGCAGGTCTAAACAAAGAAACTGTTTTAATGAACATTGAAACATTTAAATCACTATGTATGTTAGCAGGTACATCGAAAAGTAAACAAATACGTCAATATTATCTAAAATTAGAACAATTATTACAGGATACTTTACAAGAACAATTGCGAGAACAAGAAAGATTATTACAAGAACAAACACAAAGATTACAAGAACGTGAACGTCAACTTGAAGAACTTGAAAATAAACCAGAAACAATAGGATTTTTAACTAGACGTGCAGGATATAATTATATTATTAAAGATGTTTCTAGACAAGGTCATTACAAAGTAGGTTTTGCAGAAAATACAAAAGCTAGATTAAGTGCATTAAATACAAGTTCAAGTACTCATTCTTTGGAAATTATATTTAGAATATTCTCAAAAGATAAAGAATTATCTGAAAGAATGATTCATAACGTTTTAGAACCATTTAGAATTAAAAACAATAATCAACGATTAAACGAATGGTTTTATTTAAAAAATGAAACAGAACTTGCATTTGCAGTCAAATCACTTAAAGAATGTATAAATTTTATAGATAAATATATTTTTCAAGATCAAACGAGTTTCAAAACTGATGAAACTATAATACAATTAAATTTAGAATCAGAATTATCGAATTTAACGAATAACGACAATTTCTTTACTGACGATGTAAATAAAGGTATATTAAATAATTATATTACAAAACAAAATGAAATAGTAACATTCCGTGGTGTATCTTGGATAGAAGAGAAGAAAAAATGGAGAGCTGAATTTCAATACGATAAAAAACGTAGATTTTTAGGACATTTCATTGATCAAATAGATGCTGCAAAAGCATATAATGATTACGCTTTATTTCTAAACCAAACTGAAAATGCTAATTTAATATTAAATGAAATTCCAGGTTATATAACAGTTGCTAGAAATATTCCAGAAATTAACAGATTAAAAATTACAGATAATAAAACATCACAATACAATGGTGTTAGTTATGATAGTAAAAGAAAATTTTATGTTGCTGGAATAAAATTTGCAAAAAAAACATATAATTTGGGGAATGGAGATGAAATTGAATGTGCAAAGTTATATAATCAACAAGCATCTTATTTTAATAATACATTTGGTACAACATATATTCTAAACCAAATTCCGGATTATATAACAGTACCAAATGACATCCGTGATCAATTAAATACACATAAAAAAACAAGTAAATATTATGGTGTATCACTAACAAGAACTAACAAATGGGCTTGTAGTTATGTACTTAATAGAAAAAAGATTCATATTGGCACGTTTGATACAGAATTAGAAGCGTGTCAAGCATATAATAATAAAGTAATAGAATTAAACAAAAATGGTTGTAATTATAAAGTTAATGACATATAAAAAATAAATTTTTAATACATTATTATACCATATTTTGATAATATTTTGTTCATTTTATTTAAATTGTGTTTTAAAATGACCATATCTAACCAGGAACTACCATAACTATAATTATGAGAGACTAATTTAGATAATTTTTTTTTATATTTGCGAACTTTGCGTAATTCATCGTTTGATAATTCATTTAAATAATTATCTAATAATTTAATATCATCAAGTTCTATCAAAATTCTACTCAACATAATTTTTATTATTTATTATATACAAGTATTTTCATTTTTTGTTATATTATTTTATTATTATATTATAATGCAAAGTAATTTATTTATAAATGATTTAGACAAATTTTTATCAGAATTATCTGAAA
>JACCDZ010689933.1_pt1 | contig 11061 bp, 8 predicted proteins | sample 7449551 | NCBI WGS metagenome assembly JACCDZ01 (sample SAMN15323452, study PRJNA562643) | freshwater metagenome | isolation source: river surface water | place: USA:Blue River Watershed | collected 2017-08-18
CAAGTTTTTCCCCTGCCCATCCAACACCCCAAGGCTCACACGCGTCGCTTGTAATAGGCCTGCCAGCAAATTAACCAGCGTAATCCCGGTTTCTTGCAGGGAGTTTTCTTTCAATAAACTTGCAGTGATTTGTACCAGCGCCGTATTCAGGGCTTCGTTTAATGGCGGAATAGCGATCTGCCCGTTTGCAGATGCAACATTGCTTTGGGACGCTGATGCAACCGCCCTTTGATCAGGTTCAAGCGGCGCCGTTTCAATTGATGCCCTGTCGTTTGGCGAAGAATCGTTGGTGGTGAGATGTAAAATAAATTGCAGCCAAAACTGCCCCAGCTTTAACCATTTGAGGATTGATGGCAGTTCTTTTTTATCCGTCAGTGCCAGTGTACATACCAACACTCCCCACTGCTGACCATCAATTACCAATGGATAGCCTAATAAATAGTGCTGCGAGTCCAGAAGCTGTAAATGCAAACGTTGCTTTTCCAGCACAGGTTGTATGGCACCGCGCAAGAACGTTGAATCGATATCCGCACTGGGCCATTTCGCCAAAATTTGGGGATTTTCCGGCGCGCACTGCACCAACATGGCGGCTTGCACGTTGCCCAGCATTTGGCATTGCATGCTCAACCAGAGTTTAAAGGCCTTTAACGACTGCATAACAAAGACAATATATTGTTGTGAGTATTCAGATTATGCGGTTACTTCGCCTGCCATGGCCCGACGGTATATATTTCGTGGTTTTTATCGATAAAAATTCTTATTAAAGCCACGCAACACAGAGCAAGTCTAGTTCTAATAATTTAGAAACGTATAACAAATTGCTTTTTATTTTTAGGTGGCGCAGGGTAAACCAATGCCCGGAGAGGCGCCAGCGACTTGTAACTGTTGTGCTGCTATTGGCGTCGCACTTTTTGCAGATAGTCTTTTTTGCGTTGGGCAACTGACTCCAAAATAAGCTGTTTCCCATGGTCGTCCAGGGTTCCCCAACACGTAATTTCCCGCAAACTACGAAAGCAGCCCAGGCAAATATCCTCATCATTTAAACAACAATTCCGTACGCAGGGTGATTCAATAACGGGCTCCATATGACGCCTTTTCATATATGACTTAAAAATATAAATAACTCAGCAGGCTAATTATTTCAGCGCAAGCCGCGACTTTATAAGAATTTTTGCTAAGTAGAAACTACACTCAGACTTGCTGTCACCACTGGGAGCTACAGGTGTAGGGGTAGCTGATTGCCGCTTGTTCCGGGAGATGCAAACTCAAGGGTTATGGATTGAACGAGATATGAACAGCACCAACTCCAATTTATATCGCCACTTGGCTCCCAATGCCATAGCGTTGTTGCTGTGCTCGCTAGGTATGCTCGTATTAATTAGCTGGCACAGCCCGCACCTATTTAAAAGCATATACCCTTACGCCACCCTCATGGCTTATAACACGGCAATTGGGTTCTTGGGCTGCGGCATCGGGTTGTATGCAATAACTATTCGGCAATGGCGTTTAACATTACTCGCAAGCCTGGTGGTAGTTTCAATAGGCTTATTAACACTACTAGATCTGTTTTCTAATACACCAATCAATACTTCAACGTGGTTTATCACTTTTCTGAGTGAACCGCCTCTTCGTCTACAGCCAAGCTCACCCACAACAAGCCTCGTTTTTATAATCTCCGGCGTAGCAATTTTACTGAGCTTTAGCGAGCTGGGTGTAAAAATGGTTATCGCCATGTTGCTTTGTGTTCTTATATTGTTCCTTACGCTCACCGCAGTAATAGGGCAACGTTTTGGAGTCACACCCGACTCCGCGTGGCTAGGCATAAAAATGGCTCCCCAATCCGCCATTGGATTTGGGTTGTTTGTTTCCGGTTTGATTTTCTTGCGCTTTAGCGCTGCGACACTTGCCTTCAATCGTTTGAGTGTATTCAGCCGCTTGGCCACCGGCTACGTATTTCTGAGCGTGCTGTTTATTGGAATTGGCTCTATAGGTTCATCGCAAATCAATTCTGTAGCACTTTTCACCCAGCAACTCTACGAAGAGCCAATCCAGGTGAATAACGCCCTGCTACGACTCAAGGGACATATCAACAAGCTAAACAGGCAATTGAAAGACATTGCGGTAAACCCTCACTTGGCAAATGAATTTAATATCCCTGAAAGCCTGATAGACACTCGCTTTGCCGTTACACAGGAGATAGACCTCATCAGCAGAAAATTAGGTGACGATAAACCAAGAAAACTGCACGCAACATTTAACCTTTGGCAAAAGGCGGTAGGCGATACCGATGCACAATTAGTTGCGGGCAACGTCGAACTATATCGGGAAAAAACGCTCGTTGATACACAAAGCCTTACACTCGAGATAGAACATCAATGCGAAGAGTTGATTCAACAACAACAAGATCGTGTACAGACATTGAATAAACAGGTCAAAGGTATTACCGACAATGCGGGCTATTTAATGCTGTTTATCTTGAGCGGCTTTCTTATTTTGGGCTTCTTGGTCTCCGCAATAATTACTCGCAGCCTAAATGGCCAATTGCAAACCATCCGCAATACCATGGAGCAATTAGCGAGAGGCGATTCCTCCGTTTCAATTCCCTTTCACGACGCCACCCATGAAATGGGAAGCATGGCAAAAACGCTAGTGGTCTTTGCAGAAAATATCGAGGCAAGAAAGCGAAGCGCCCAACAACTAATCCAACATCAAACGGAGCTGGAGTCCAGCAATAGTCGTTTGGCGCAAACCAATAAGGAATTGGAAACCTTTGCCTACGTAGCCTCGCACGATCTAAAGTCACCATTACGCGGTATTGCCCAACTATCCACATGGATTGAAGAAGATCTCGCTGAAAAAGAATTCGCCGAGGTCGGTAAACACACACAGATGTTGCGGAATCGCATTCAGCGTATGGAAAAGCTCCTGGACGATATGCTGATTTTTTATCGGGCAGGCAAAACTGACGGCAAATTTACCGTCATCAATCTGGCACAGATGGCTGCTGAGTTGTTTGAAATTCAAAACACCAAAGCGGGATTGCGTTTGGAGCTGGGGGATAATCTCCCGACGTTTGAGACGCTAAGCACCCCCTTCGAACAAGTAATACGCAATTTATTTTCCAATGCCATCAAACACCATGATCTAGACCAAGGCGTGATTCGTTTGGAATGTACCAATATTCGCGATAAATTTTACGAAATTAGTGTGAGTGACGATGGCCCCGGCATTCCCGAAAAATTCCAGGAGCGCGTCTTTGGCATGTTTCAAACGCTTAAACCACGCGACGAACTGGAAGGCAGCGGCATGGGGCTTGCGCTCATCAAAAAATTGGTCGAAGCCTATGGCGGCTCCATAAAACTATCGTCCCAAGGGCGAGGCTGCCGCTTCACATTTACCTGGCCGCAAGTTATCAAGGAGAAGGCAAGCTTATGATCGATAAATTACATCCACCCGGTGCTAACGAACATTTTCGTACCGTAAGCCTGTTAATCGTCGATGATGATGATATAGATGCAACCGCGCTGCGACGCGCGCTGCACAAACTGAAATTATTAAATCCTCTGTACCGCGCCAAAGACGGTCAGGAAGCGCTCGAAATATTGCGTAATGGTGAAATCCCCAATCCTTACATAATCTTGTTAGATATCAATATGCCACGCATGAATGGCATAGAGTTCCTGGAGGTCTTGCGTTCAGATCCGGAACTAACCCACGCCGTAGTATTTGTCCTGACGACTTCAAAATCGGACGAAGACATTATTGCGGCCTATCGTGAACACGTAGCCGGATACTTGCTCAAGCAACGCATGGACAGCGACTTCCTGCAAGTTGTTGGCTTGCTTGACCACTATTGGAAAATTATTGAATTACCCGTGAAAGACAAATGACACAAGGGTGGAGAGGTGAATGCATGAAGCTGTTGTTGATCGACGATAACGACCTGGATCGGCAAGCGATCATTCGTACCTTTCGCAAAACCGAATGGGATATCACAATATCCCAAGCGAGCTGCGCCGCCGAAGGATTGGAACAGTTTGACTGCAACGATTTTGATGCGGTTTTGCTTGATTATCGCTTACCTGATATCGATGGAATGGAAGTACTGCAACTACTCAACAAACACCCCCAACATCACGCCGCCATTATTATTTTGACCGGTGCATCAGCCGATGAAGATCTGGAACGCGAATTTATTGAAGCGGGTGCCCAGGATGTTTTATTCAAATCAGAAATTGCCCACAAGCATTTGACACGCGCCATTACCCATGCACGTTCGCGCCACATCCTTGAGCGACAATTACAGGAAAGCCACCAACGGTTGCGCGCATTGGCAGAAAATGATTCGCTGACCGGACTAGCCAACCGTTATTACTTTGATGAAAGCCTGCGTGCGGCTATTCCCCGCGCCAAACGCCAAAACGATCAACTCGCCCTACTCTTTTTAGACTTGGATAATTTTAAAATAATCAACGATAGCCTTGGTCATGTGATTGGCGATCAGGTATTAAAAGAGGTTGCACAACGTCTGCTGCGCGTAGTGCGCGCAGGCGATATTGTCTGCCGCCTTGGCGGCGATGAATTTGCCGTGCTCGCGCACAATTTCGACACCCAGGAATCCATAAGCCAATTAGCGCAACGTATTCTGGATGACCTGCGCAAACCCATTATTATCGGGAAATTTGAAAACGCGATTTCAACCAGTATTGGTATAGCGACCTATCCGGATGCGGGACAAAACGCCAGTGATTTATTAAAGGCGGCCGATCTGGCGATGTATCGCGCCAAGCACGATGGCCGTAATAATTACCAATTTTTTTCCCCTACTATGCAGTCGCAAATGCAAGAACGGATTCGCATGGAAAAAGAGTTGCGCAATTTAATTCCTACTGATCATTTTATTTTGTTTTATCAACCGATTGTGGATGCACAGACCTTTGAAATCCGCGGCGCCGAAGGACTGATCCGCTGGGATCACCCTGAACGCGGCATCTTACCGCCGGCTGCATTTATCGCCCTTGCCGAAGAAATTGGCCTAATTGGGGAGATCGATTCCAAAAGCCGCTTGAAAGCCTGCCAGCAAATTGCGCGTTGGCGCAACGAAGGATTAGTCGATGATAATTTCAATATGAAATTCAACGTGTGCGCTCAATTACTTACCGATGAAGACCTCTATGAAAATATCATTAAAGATCTGAACACCACCGGCGTTCCTGGCCGTTGCGTCAGCCTGGAAATTACCGAATCAGTATTGATCGAAAACCTGCAGAGGACAGCGCAAAAACTTAAAAAAATTCAGGAATACGGCATTGATATCGCCGTGGACGATTTTGGCACCGGTTATTCATCCATGGCTTATTTGAAAGAATTGCCTGCTAAAACCCTCAAAATTGATCGCACCTTTGTAATGGGCGTACCGGAAAATGCGGCAGACTGCCGCATTCTGCGCGCGATGATTATCTTTGCCAAAAGCCTGGATTTAACCGTTGTGGTAGAAGGTGTTGAAACCCGCGAGCAGGCGCGGATTTGCCGGGACTATGGGGCAGACTACTTACAGGGTTACCTGTTCTCCAAACCCCTGTCCCCTGCTGATTTTGAGCAGTTATTGCGCGAACACAGCCCAGCCGAATGGAGCACACACATATCCGTACTGGGTGCGCTCGTCGGATAATACCGAACGGCGTAAGCACCTGCCGGATTCCTCAGCCCGAACGCCCGCTATAGGCAAACGCAATACGGCGCATTGAACGAGACAATTTTGCGCTGCCATTGCTATTCGCCTATCATGCCCCCACATTAGGCAACAAGCGCTTAGCCAAGCCCCTTTTAAATCCAATTTTTGTAGCCAAATCAAGGATTTCCTATGAGTGAAGTACAACATCACCAATTAATTATTCTCGGTTCCGGCCCTGCGGGTTACACCGCGGCCATCTATGCAGCCCGCGCCAACCTCAAGCCTGTGGTTATTACCGGTATGCAGCAAGGTGGTCAATTAACCACCACCACCGAAGTGGAAAACTGGCCAGGCGGTGTACACGACTTGCAGGGGCCAGACCTGATGGTGCAAATGCAGCAGCACGCTGAGCGCTTCGATACGCAGATTATTTTTGACCATATCCATGAAACCGTATTAACCGAACGTCCATTCAAACTGATTGGTTCCAACACTTACACCTGTGATGCGCTGATTATTTCTACCGGTGCCTCTGCACAATATTTGGGTTTGCCGTCCGAAGAAGCGTTTATGGGCAAAGGTGTCAGCGCCTGTGCAACCTGTGATGGATTCTTCTATCGCGGCCAAAAAGTTGCTGTGGTGGGTGGTGGCAATACGGCGGTGGAAGAAGCACTGTATTTGTCGAACATTGCTAGCGAAGTAACGCTGATCCATCGTCGCGACAAGCTGAAATCAGAAAAAATTCTGCAAGACAAACTTTTTGCCAAAGCGGAAACCGGCAATATCAAAATCCTGTGGAACCACCAATTGGAAGAAGTGCTGGGCAATGATTCAGGCGTGACCGGTTTACGCGTGAAAAGTACCAAAGATGGTTCCACTCAGGAACTGGATATTGCCGGTGTATTTATCGCGATTGGTCACAAGCCCAACACCGACATTTTTGAAGGCCAATTGGATATGCACAATGGCTACATTAAAGTAAAAAGCGGTTTGGAAGGCAATGCAACTGCAACGAACATCCCTGGCGTGTTTGCCGCCGGTGACGTAGCTGACCATGTATACCGCCAAGCAATTACTTCATCAGGTGCTGGTTGTATGGCGGCGCTGGATGCAGAGCAATATCTGGATGATTTGAAATAGTTTCGTAAAAAACCGGAACAACAAAAAAGGGTGGTCATTGGGACCACCCTTTTTTATTGTCAAGAAAAGCAGTTGATTTGAAAAAACGGCAATGTTTATTTGGAAAGACGATCCAGCTCATTGCGCAGCTTTTTTAACCAGGCATCGAATGCCACGCGCACCTGAACATTATTAGTAACGCGATTATTTTCTTCCCATATTCTTCCCAAATCACGCTGATCTGTAATTATTCCCAGCACTTTTCCAGAAGCAGAGTCATACAGGGAAATCTCCAGAGTCATAGTCCCCATTCCCTCGCTGTATACTTTCACATTGTTAGGGCGACCTTTAAAGTCATCCTTACTGCCGAGCGGTGCAATTTCCAATACCTTAGCCCTAACAGTCATGACATCAGCGCCGGCTTGCATCGCTGTGGAATAACGCCCATCGACAATCAGGTTATTCATCAACGCTTCGGTATAACGTTCCTGATAATAGCGACGATCATTATCGTTCAGCTCCCAGGGGGTATCATTACTAAAATTAGTATTCGACAGTTTACGGATTTTCACATCCGTCATATCAAGCTGTTCAACAAATAACTTTTTGTACTGTGCAAATTGGGCATTGGGCGCAACAAAAGTGCCATCAAATTTGGAATCCTTGACTACCGAAAGCCCCTCCTTATCCGCTTTAACTTGCGCATCCTTTTCATGTTTTTTAGTGACTGAGCAGCCAGCAACCAAAACGCTGGCCAACGCAATCAAACTTAAACGAAGTGCTGTATGTTTCAATATCGCTTTCATGGGATTACCTGCCTGTATAGATAAAACAGAGTGCGGCTTTAACCGCGGGCGCCGTTATGTAAACCTACATACGACAATGCCTATGACGTTATTCGTAATTCAGGGTTCATGACTACCGGCCAACACCTGCGGCCGCAGACCATAATAAACCTGGCAATGGAGTGTAAGTTATTGAAGCACAAAAACAAACTCGCGTGCGCCGCCGCTGCGATTATGTTTGTAATATTTTGTAGCGCTAGGGTTGTTCACCATCCTTCGAGTTGACCCTTCCGAGGCTGCTCGTTAGGATTAAGCGATGAAACTAATCTTCGATCACTTTACGCTGGATACGGATATCGCTGAACTGAGGCGAGGTACCACCACAGTTGCACTTGAACCTCAGGTATTCGATTTATTGGTATTTTTAATCGAAAACCGGGAACAGGTAGCATCCAAGGATGAAATTATTAATGCTGTGTGGGGTGGGCGCTTCACCTCAGACGCCGCCCTATCAACCTGTGTAAAATCCCTCAGAAAAGCACTGCAGGATGATGGTGAGCAACAGCGCTATATCAAAACACTGCGTGGGCGAGGTTTTCGCTTTGTAGCTGATATTATTGTTGCTGAGACCACGGCAATTCAAAATTTTCAGCCAATTACCTCACCAGTACAGCAATCGATTCTGCTTAATTCATTACAACAAAATCCGACCGAGTTTATCACTCAGGGTAAGCCGTCGATTATTGTTTTGCCTTTTCAAAACCTACTGGTCAATCAACAGGACTCCGTAATAGCCGACGCCATGGCGCACGATTTAATTCAATCACTATCGCGTTTGCGCTGGCTCAGGGTTATTGCGCGCGGCACTGCATTTCAATTTCGCGCGCCAACTCCTGACCTTAAAAAGATAGGACAGCAACTCAGTTTACGTTACGCCTTATGCGGCTCCATTGAAGAAATTCGAACAACGCAGATTATTTCCGTAGAGCTAAGTGATTGTGAAACATCAGACGTTATCTGGGCGGAACGCTTCGAGGCAACACCAGACACGCTCAATGAAATTCGTCACAAGATTATCGCCAATGTAGTTTCTTCACTTGAAATTTATATACCCCTGAATGAAGCGAGCCAAGCATACCTGCGCTCGTCAGACAATCTGGATGCTTGGGCCAATTATCATTTAGGGCTGCGCTACATGTTTCGTTTCACTCACACAGACAACTCGCGTGCAGCGCATTATTTTTCCCAAGCCATTAATCAAGACGAACAATTTGCGCGCGCCTACGCTGGGCTATCTTTTACACGCTTCCAGGATGCATTTTTAGGCTACGATCAGGATCACAATAAAGCGGTAACCGACGCGCGCCGACTCGCGGAACACGGTGTGGAACTGGACGCACTCGATCCATTTACGAATTACAACATGGGGCGATCTTTTTGGTTGAGTGGCGAAGCGGATGTAGGCTTGGGCTGGCTGGAGCGAGCTGTTGTGCTTAGCCCCAATTTTGCTCAAGGCCATTATTCCCGCGCCTTCTGCGAAGTGATGCAAGGACATATACATTCGGCCCTGGAAAATACCGAACGCTCATTACATCTGAGCCCGCTAGACCCATTGCTATATGGAAATTACGCCATCAAATCGTTTGGCTATTTACGCCTGGGTGATTTACCCAATGCAGTTTATTGGGCTGAAAAAGCAGCCTCTACGCCCGGTGCACACTTCCTGATTTTTATGATTGCCGCCGCAACCTACGCGCTTGCTGGAAACGTGGAAAAATCCCAGTATTGGCGCGCTCGCATTAAGGCCCGTAAGACAGATGCAAACGCGTTACATTTTTTCAGCGCATTTCCATTTGTAGACGAAGTGCTAAAAACCGCACTTAAACGCGGTTTACAACTGGTTGACTTATAGCGCACCCGTGTTGCGGCAAATTGCTTGGGGCGCAATAGATCACTGGAATCTATTACAGATTTCCCCAAACAATTCATGAGCCAATCAGCTAATTTTTACACACTGACCAATGCATTTTTACGCCGACTTTTTGGTAATCACAATTTCCAAATAAGCCGATGGTACTTTCACACTCGCGCCTTGCGTCAGATTAAATTCGTCGATCAGTTGAGTAATATCCTGAGCCAACGCTTGCTGCTGTTCATCGCTCAATGCCGCAAAGGCTTTGTGCACAGGGCCGTAGTAGTTGCGAAAAACATCCAGCCAATGATCGCTAGACAAATAGCGAAAAATAAAAGTCTTGGTAGTCACTTCTATCTTTTCAGCAGCACTACCAAAATGTTTTTGTAAAAACTCCTGCGTTCCCCAAGCCGCTGGCGATTGCACACCCGCCGGTGGTGCCACATAACGCCCCACAATTTTGAACAAGCGACCAATAAACCCATCCGGTGTCCAGTTAGCTAGACCAATCTTTCCACCCGCCCGACAAACACGCAGCATTTCCGCCGCCGCTTGTGCCTGATTGGGCGCAAACATTACACCAAATGTGGAAACCACATTGTCAAAATTGTCATTCGTAAAAGGGAGTTTTTCTGCATCAGCCTGTTGATAATCAACACGCAAACCATCGGCAAGCGCGCGGGCCCTGCCCTGATCCAATAACTCTTGCACATAGTCAGTTGAAGTCACCTGGCAATAGCGACGTGCAGCTGCCAGAGTTACATTGCCATTACCTGCTGCAACATCCAGCACAGTTTCACCACTGTATAAATCCATGGCTTCACACAGGCTTTCTCCGGTAATTTGTAATGTACTACCAACCTTGCTGTAGTCACCAGATGCCCACATGGCCTGCTGCTTTTTCTTAATCGCATCAAAATCCGGTGCATCGATTACGTGATTGGATAAATTCGCATTCATGTTATAGCTCCTTTGAGTTCGCGGTTTAACAGATCCATATCAGAACCTGTGTTGTATAAGTTAAGGCAACCTATACAACTGAACTTGAGGAGAACGTGGGGATTAGCTGAGGATTTATTGTTTTATTCTTTTTTCGAATGTATTTCAGGTGTCATGCTTTGATGCAATACAGCAAGAATAATAATGTGGTCTTTTTGTGTCTAGTAGTAAACCATATGACTCACATAGGGAAAACTATAAATTTGATCGGCTGAACATCGCAATGTACCCATTAAAGGGTTTTCAGCTAACTGATTTAACGCACTGCGCAACCATTTAAATATTGCTTTTGCTGTTGAACTCCCCACTTTTTGTGGGTATAGCTCTTGATAGGGTTTCCATATATGCGCCTCTCAGCTGAAACAGCCAAATTAATCAAATCGAACGATTTAAATGATCATAAACTGCTTGCTAGCAATTACCCACCCCATAAACAACAAAGGAGGCCGAAGCCTCCTTTGTTCAATCCATTTAAGCCCAAGCCATCCGGATCATTAACCCACAAACACCCGAGCGTTGCGGAACAAACGCAACCAGGCGCCGTCGTCTTTCCAGTCATCGGGCTTCCAGGA
>JACCDZ011008935.1_pt1 | contig 11056 bp, 22 predicted proteins | sample 7449551 | NCBI WGS metagenome assembly JACCDZ01 (sample SAMN15323452, study PRJNA562643) | freshwater metagenome | isolation source: river surface water | place: USA:Blue River Watershed | collected 2017-08-18
AGAATTTTTATGACTATAAAACTAAAGTCGATTGGGTGATTACCAATCCGCCTTATTCCGATATTAGAAAGTTTGTGCTACATTCAATGTCAATCTCTGACAACATAGTATTTTTGATTCCAGTTTGGAAAGCATTCAATGCATATGGTCTACAGTTAGAATCTAAGAAATACGGGAACATACATGAGATTCGTTGGTATGGCACTGGTGGGAAACTTGGGTTCCCAATGGGAAATGGCATCGGAGCCGTATATTGGAAAAAAAACTTCTTTGGTGACATGAAAACTTCTTATTATCCACATTCAAATAATGCGAATATCAGTAAAGTTCAAACATCGGAGTTGGATGCCTTTTTCTAAATTTATTGAAGTAAGGAATAAGGTGAATATATGATGACTATCCATGAAGAAAACCATCTTGGCGTAGAGTGTAGAAAACTGTCTAAGACAGACAGAATTTCCGGCATCCTTAGAACACTTGAAGAATTTAAGGATGATATTTTTCACTCATTCTACTGTAGCAACGATTGTGCATCATATTGGGCATGTGTGCATGGCGATGATGCATATAAAGGCGGTCTCGTCGACTTTGAGGAAGATTATGATACTGAGGAAGTTGAATGGATTAATAAACCCGATTGGGCTACGCATGTATATTGGTACTCAAAATGAATGACACCAAGGTGCGGCACTTTGTAGAACCGTCTCTAGCTGATGTTGCCCGCGCACGAGACATCATTAGTAAGTTTTCATTTGAAAACTTACCAGAACTGCCTGATATTGCTTGCGAGAGATGCGGCAGAGAAATCTACTGCGGCGCTAGCAAAATGTGTACAGATCCACTGTGCGAAAAGAAGCGCAGAGTAAACTGAAATCCGGCGGAGTAGCTTCAGAGTAGCTTTTATTCGAGCCTGTGTTATAATACATCCATAGACACACTCAGTGTCTACTAACCAAAACGGAGTATATTATGCCGGCATTCATCAATGGTTCTATGACTGTTCAAGAGTTCACTATCATCAGGAAAGATGATGAGACAGTTACGGTGTATCTCGGCGATCCAGCAGCCCCAGAGTCAGATGCTGAATTTATTATGCAAGTACACATCTCTATGCTGCCAAAACTGATTAAGGCATTTTCTGTGACGGCCGATGTCATCAACCAATCAACTAAGTGAATTCAAAATGAAAAACAAATCAAGTGGTTTCTCTCTAATCGAGCTCCTGATCGTCTTGGCTATAATCACGATCCTTGGGACTGTTCTTATTCAGGCATTGACTGGGTCATCTGGTAATTATACCTATGGCGCAAATGGAATGACTGAAACTCGGTGCATCAATGGATTGATGTTCGTAGTTGGCGAATCTGGATCAGTCCAGCAAATGATCGGCGAATCTGGTGGTGGTATTTCTTGTAAGTGATTCTAAGTAATAGAAAGAATAATATGATCGTCTATGTATGCTTCGAAGTCTATTTCGATTATTGCAATCAATATGATTCTCTCCACAAGATTGTTGCGTCTGAGCAAGATGCCAAAGATTGGGTGGCAGAATTCGTGCCAACGGAAACTGAGTGGCGCACATATCAACAATTTCAGGTGAAGGAGTCGGTAAAATGAGCGGAGGATGTTTCGACTTTCACCAATATAAAATCGGTGAAATTGCTGAAGATATTGAAAACTGGTTTAAGCCGGGCGCGACTGATGCTGGATGGTCAGAGCAGACTATCACTGAATTGAAGAACGCAGTGAATATTTTACGCATGGCTGCTGTCTATGCACAGCGAGCGGACTGGTTGTTTTCGGGCGATGATTCTGAAGATTCATTCCATATACGACTACATTCAGAGCTAGGCATGCTCAAATTACATGACACTATGCCCCTAACTCCAATTGGAGAATGATGCGAATAAATTTCCAAAGACGTCTACGCGTGAATTGACTGAGCAAGAACGTCTGACATATGACGGATTGAAGTTAGCCATGTTTGGCGCTATGTCAGGCGAATATCAATATGATTGTGGAGCTATCAAGATCTGTGATTCAGATCAATAAATACTAGGACGAGCGCATGGCAAAACAAAAGAAACAAGCGCCTGCTCAATATGCGCCTAGGCAACGAGAGATAGAATATCCAAAGTTTGTCAGGACTGCTAAGGTTTTTCTTCTACTATCACCCCGGTTCAATCCGGGGTTTTTATTAGAGAGAGACCGGTTATGCCCCTTCTAGGACCACGCCAGGTGGATCTACTCCAAAGAAGGATACTCCAGTACATAGCGGGGATTCCATGATCGGAAGCTCGGTTATCCATAAGACCGGCCGCGCGCCGGTATTCAATCATGAACATATCAAGGATATTGCAGCTATGCGCCGCTAATGCCGCGCTATTTTTATTTCTTTCTACTTAGATGCCATCAGAAAATATGGCATCTACAATACAGGTTCCATCTGGCCGCGAGGCTGTAAAGATGGAACCTGTATCCAGTTCGACCTCTCGTCTCTATGCCCAGTCAGACATAGAGTGTTTAGCCGAGACTATATATAGAGAAGCATACTCTGAATCAAAGATAGGCCAGATTGCTGTAGCACATGTGGTTCTAAATAGAGTGCGCAGTCAGAAATTTCCGACTTCTATCTGCGGAGTTGTATATCAGAAGACAGGCAGAGTCTGCCAATTTTCATGGGTATGCCAAAAAAGAGGTAAGATAAAAACTGACTATATAAACGAGACCAAAGTGATTGCACATAAAGTACTAGCGCAGAAAACGGAAGATCCTACAAAGGGCGCATTATTTTTCCACAACAAGACTGTTCGAAAGAATAAAAGGATAGTCACGAAAACTGTAATCGGTAACCACATATTCTATAGGTAACAAATGATACAATATATCAAATTGAATGAACAACGATTTACTTTTCTAGATTTTCTAGAATTGACGGAAGGTATTTCACCAAAAGAAACTAAATATGATTTTTAGAAAGATGTTGATAGTTTTTATTCTGTCTTCGATACGTCAGATGGTAAGATCTTATGTGTTATGTAGAAAACGCAACGGCCTGGGTGGTATGAAGTCGGATTTGGTAGACATATTGCAAATAGACCGTTCACACCAGATCCAAATAATTACACAATGACCGAACAACTACCGGCACAGAATTTTTTTGATGTGTTTGGCAGAGTGTTGTTTGTTGTATTGGATATGTGCAACAAACATATCACTGATGTCAATAGATTGCGATTTTCTGGTGGATACAAAGCAATCGCAGATTTTTACCAAGTATTAATGCTTAATACACGGTTTATGGCAAAATTAAAATCGGTTGGTTTTGAGATGGACGCAGAATCCATGAAAAGATATGGATCTGGTGTGTTTGTGCTTAAACGAGTAGATGCGAAATAAGGATGAATTATGAACAAAGACAATATTGAATCAACTGAACAAGTATACCAACCAGATGAAGCGGATGCACAACATGTGCAATCAGTAGAATCAGACGCAGGCCCAACGACTATTTTGTTGTATGGGCCAATCACAGATGATACCGTGGCTGAGGTGTAGAACATCATCATAGCTGAGCAATATGAACCGAACAGCCATGGGAAGATTCGGATATTCATCAATACAGAAGGCGGAGAATTGCATGCCGCGTTTGCTCTTGTCGAAGTCATGCAGGCATCTAGGATTCCAATCGAGACTATAGCAATTGGCCAATGCGCATCTGCTGGATTGATTATCTTTATGTCTGGCACTAAGGGTATGCGTACAATCACTCCATCATGCACAACATTGACTCACAACTTTTCTACCGATGTAGGTGGTAATTATGCGAATCTGATGTCTACATATAAAGAGCTGCGTGCAACGAATGACAGAATCGTAGCACATTATGTTGAATGCACTGGCCTGACGCCGAAAGCAATTAATGCTAAATTACTGAGCGCATCTGATATTTGGTTGTCTCCGGCTGACTGTGTCAAATATGGAATTGCAGATCAAATCGGTAGAGTCACATTCTAAATATGGTATAATAGAATTTTAAAGAAAGATACAACATATGCTAATTTTTTTAGATGGACAAGATAGATGTTCAAAAGATACTCTGATCGAGAAACTCAGAAAGCATCTGAAGTCACCATATATCCAAGTACTTCATGAAGGCAAACCGCCTTCAGATGTAGATCAATTTAAGTGGGCGATTGATCATTATAGCTATATGTTACGCAACGCTAGAATGACAACGGATGCAGAAGTCGCTATCTATAATAGATGCCATCTAGGCGAGGTAGTCTGGGGACCTAAATATCGTGGATATAATGCGGATTTTATCTTTGATCTTGAAAACCACTATCTATCGTCTATGGATGATGCATATCTTATTCTATTGACCGATTCTGCAGATAGATTGATGGCCCGCGATGATGGGAAATCTCTGACTAAATCTATCACTGAATTGGATGATGTTCGACGTGAATTTACCCATGCATTTGACAAATCATGTATCAAGAATAAGATGCACATCCGATTGGAAGAAGTTGCATTTGAAGATGTCTTCGATGTAGTTTTGAATTTTATTGCACGCTCGAGCGTGAAAAGTACTAGGTCTTTAGCCTAGTGCATGAAACGGTTAAATAAGTCATGGAACGAAAACCAAGTTCCATGACTTAAACAAAACTTCGGCAGGAATTGCCAAAGAGGGATAATACCCTATGCGTCTAGAGAAATACATTACTAAAATCGAGAGATCTAGTCCTTCTGGATTAGTTTGATGTAGGGACGGACGAAGATACTAGGTCTTAGCATGCTAATGCATTGGCCTAGTATTAATTCACTAATCAAGGAACAGATAATGCAAAATGTGCGTGATATTCGAAAACAACTGATTCAGAAATACAAGGCTGAAGATTTCGTTATTGATAAGTCTGGTGTACAAATGGTGGAACTAATTGGTGCCACATTTTTGGCAGATGAGCCCGCCATTTACGGTACACCCAATGAAAATTGGCATGCACGTGAATTAGCATGGTATCAATCTATGTCATTAAATGTCAATGATATTCCAGCGCCGATTCCGACTATTTGGAAGGAAGTATCTTCAAAATATGGATTTATTAATTCTAATTATGGGTATCTGATTTGGTCAGATGAGAATCACAATCAATATGATAATGTTCTAAAAGAATTGCAAAGTAATCCATTTAGCCGTAGAGCTGAAATGATTTACACTCGCCCATCTATCTGGAAAGAATATAATAAAGATGGAATGAGTGATTTTATTTGTACTGACTCGGTACAATACTTTATTAGATCTGGAAAATTAGTTGCACATGTGCGAATGAGATCAAATGATCTCGTCTTCGGATATAAGGGAGATTATGCTTGGCAACGATATGTGCAGACTATATTGGCACAAGAGCGTGAAGTAGGTATTGGTGACTTGATCTGGACTGGTGGTAACGCGCATGTGTACGAGCGGCATCTTCACATGATTGCTGCATCTGAAGAATAGGTGCAGCAATGAGGACAGTTGCATTAGTAATGGGCCGTGGATACGAAGGCTGTGGAGTCTCTGCGTTCACTGTAGAGCAATATAACTGGTACGTCAAACACGGGTGGAATGCCCGCGTTCTGGTCGTGAATGATCATAAGTGGCAGCTACGGAATTCTAGTCATGAATCACACATGTTTGAGTTCTTTAAGATTGCCACTCCGGCCGGGCTAGAAGCATTCTAGACTGCACTAGGATCATCCGATCTAGTAATCATCAACAGTATACCATCTACGTAGCATAAACCTATCTGTGTCTAGAATTTCTATGATGTTATAGATGCATATAAAGGCACTGTAGTATTAGTCCAACATGACCATTCCAGCATTTCTATAAAAAGAAATGCTGGAATGTTGCGGGCTATTAATAGAGCAGATCTTATCTTTGCACATAGCACTAAATCTGATTTTGCAAACTATGTGATAGAACACACAGCACCGGATGCGCTCGATATATTGACCGGATAGGACATCGCACTGAAAAAAGTATTTCCATTCCAACCCGGCCTTGATTTTGATTCAGTCAAATCACTATATTGGAAACCAGTAGAATAGCATGATGTAAAGACACATAGATGGATAGGTAGAAATACATCATGGAAGGGCGTCGATCAGATGATTTATTTTCACACGAGCCATCTGAGACAATTTGGTGCTATTACTATAATGGAAGGCGTAGATCGCAATCCGGCATTTATAAATTTTGCGAAAAAACATGAATTCATTAATTCTACTCGGGTAAATCCAAACGATCAAGTCTATTCACAAGATACTTTGGCCTATGTCCATAATATATTCAATAAAGCAGAAATGCTAGAAAGAATGTCTACATCTGGGTTTGGGTATCAATTGAGTCAATTACCTGAGAAATTTATTGATAGGTAGATTGAATACACACATTGCGAAATTGTATGCTCTGGCACTATTCCAGTTTTTAGAAAGAACTATGGCATAAGATGTACACATAGAAAAACTGGAAATAGATTATTCAATGATAAGAATACTGGAACTATCTGGTTTGATGATGATAATTTAGATGTGACATTTGAACAAATTAAGCAACTGACTGCTAGTAATACTATGCGAGATGAATTTAGGCATATGGCCTTTGAATATTACAGAGAACACCAGGATACTTGGTATACATTCAACGAAATGGATGATATAATTGGAATGTGTTGAAAACTTTTTATGAATGTGAGATAAATTATGGCTGAATTTAATAGCTGCTCTAGTCTGATTAAAGATAAATCTAAACTCGATGAATTGGTCGATATGTATGCAAAATCGTCAGACCCATTCCAGGAAATCTTGGATATGCAAAAGATGTTGCAATCTATGTTGGCAGATAAATTACCTGAGCGCAATATCCATCCAGATGATATTGCTACTAAAGGTCAATTGATTGATTGGTTGGATAAGAATTTTGATGCTATCCAAGATGAATTCCGTGAATTGAAGACATCTGTTGGCGGAATGTCTAATGGAGAAAAGGTAGCATCATCTGTCTGGAAATCCTGGAAAACTGATAATGTGTCACAACGAAATAGTAACATTGATGATATGTAGGAAGATGATAGACTTGAAATGGCATTCGAGTTCATTGATATTATGCACTTCATTGCAAATATGATGCTTTCACTTAAGTTGACCAGCAAAGATCTTTATATTCTGTATATGTTGAAAAATATTGAAAATGCTAGGCGGTATCAGTCTGGATATTGAAATACGTTGAAATTCTAATTCAGTGAATGTGTGAATTAATACTAGGCTAAAGACCTAGTACTTTTCACGCTCGAGCGTGCTATAAATAACTCTATCAGATATCATTTCTATATTAGATGGAGTTATTTTATATGCGCAGTTTAACAGAAGCAATCCGAGCAAAAGATTTTGATAAGGCAATTCAGACTATTGCTCGCTATCTAAAATCGAAAACTGGTGGTAAGGTATATGCTTACCCAGAACCAGAAGTGTTCAGGCCAGCCGGCGGACCTAAACTCGTCGGCATCCGTCTATTCATCTCTAATGGCGGATATAAATCAATGCGGTTCAACTGGAAGAATGTTGGTTCGCTCGGATCTTTCGGTCTGGTATCAATTGATTACTGGGATGGCTCAAAAACACCGCAGCCTATCCCTACAAAGCATGTTGAATTTGATGTAGCACAATAGCTCGTAAAAGTGTTACCAATCGCAGTCGACATTATTAATGGTAGTCTGACAGATAAAGGCTATTTTATCAATGAATCAGTTGGTCTGCAATATATTCCTATGATTACAGATTTTTCTGCAGTTCGTGAATTGAATGAGGCTAGCTATAGTTCAGGTGATATTGCAAAGACAGTCGCAAATGTGATCCATGCTCTGTCACAAGGCATCTCACCAGGTGATCAACATAAGGCAGGCGGCGCTAAGAAGTATGGCGCAGGCTGGAATAAAGTCATCGATGCTATCAAACAAATCTACCCAGGTGTGTTCCAGAAACAAGGTGTTAAGATTCTGATTGATACCGCAGCTGCATCCAAGATTGATGCAAATAGGATTCTGGCTGGGTTTGGTGCTGACTCTGAAGTGGTCGCATATTCTGCGTCAGCTGGCACTAAAGAAGAAGTCGAAGTTGAAGGCGCATCAGAGGCTGATGTTGAACGAGTTTCGTATGAAGAGCAAATCCAAAATCTGAAAACTGGCATTAAACTATTAGTCGCAGGCGCAACTCAGGCAATTATAGTTTAGGGTGCTGGTGGCGTCGGCAAAACGCAGACAGTAGAAGATACTCTGGCTGCAATGGGCAAAACAGATGGGGACGGGTTTTTCAAGATTTCTGGTTCTATTAGTCCATCCGGTCTATATCGCGTATTATTTGAGCACAGAAATGAATTGATTCTTTCAGATGACTGTGATGATTTATTCAAAGATCAAGAAGGTCGCAATTTGCTAAAAGCCGCGTGTGATACGAAAAAGGTCAGAAAGATTTCTTGGATGAAATCCGGCAGCAAATATATTGATCCGGATGATTATGATTATGATAATCCAGGTGATGAACTACCTAAATATTTCGATTTCAAGGGCAAATTGATTGCTATTAGTAATCTGAAATTAGATAAATTGGATCCGGATGGTGCCTTTAGAACCAGATGCTATATTATTGACATCAATCCAACTAACGAAGAACTGTATGAGTGGATGAAGAAAATCGCACCTAATGTAAAATTAGATGTCCAATATGAGCTTTCATTAGATCAAAAATTAAAATGTATTGATATTCTGAAAACGCGAAATCTTGGTGGAAAATTAACGAGTCTAAGAAGTTTTGTTAGAGCTGTTAATACAATGGCAGGTGTTTTACAGCAAGGCGGATCTGAATAGGAATACACGAAATTTATTAAACAATACGCCTAAAAACTCCCCATAATCGTGGAGTTTTTAGTATCAACCTTCAAGTTTAGTCTTTTGACCGTGTTTTAATCGCGCGTTTTGGGCGAGTTCAGACTAAAATCCGCAATGCACACCCGGCCAGTGTCTGGTTCGCTTCTTTTATCTGTTCTTTGGTTTTGCTTTTGAAATTCGTATATTAGATGGATTATCTTTACACTTATCACCGTGCCATCTAGAAAAATTCCTCTAGTCTCTAGTCCCATAGCCGCAATGTACGCATTTCAGTAAAGATGTTTCATTCTTCTGTTGGAGTCTTTTCAATTTTTCTCGTAATTTCTTTTCTTCAGCTTTCCTAAGTTTTTCTTCTAATGCGTGAACATTAGCCGGGTTTTGTTTGCAATTCTCACCATGAAACAATCTATGATTATGCGCAGTTAGTGTTCTATTACAATGATTGCATGCCAATCTTTTATATGGAGCCTTTTCTTTTTCTCGTTTTAATCTGCCATACGCCCATCCGCCGGTCTAAGTGTATTCTTCATGATCGATTTCAAATTTCTCTGAAATCCCATCATTAATCCATTTGCATTTAGATGAATGGTCTTTCTGTCGTTGTAATAACTCAGGCGTAGTCGGGCCCCTTGATTTCCAATGCTGGTTGCCCATATTACGAATAGATGAAGCTATAGCGTTTGCTTCTCTAATTGATTGAACTTTTCTTGAAGTTAGACGCAATGATCTATTCTTATTATTCTAGAAAATAGAAAATGCTTCTAACATTTTGTATTTCTACTGGCCATGACACATTTTTGTCAGTAACCAATGAAGTATGAAATGTTCTCTTGCTGATACAATCAGAAGATTCTATTTCCGGTTCTGTCCGCCTATTGATTTTGGAATAATATGATGTTTTTCAGTATACACGTCAGAAGAATGTAAATTATTTTGTCGATGATGTACGATCTTCAAGTACGCTTTAGAATATTTGTTGTCTAAGAAATGATCACTATAAATATTGATGCTGGACATGTGTTTTCTCCTTGTCTAGAAGTACTGGGAGGTAGGATTCCGCGAGTACGGCCTATTTATCGTTTCGACGGCACGACAATTAAATTAAAGGAATACAACTATGATGTCATTTAAAGAATTCTGTAATCAATTCTGCGATCAGCATGGATTAAATGAAGAGATCAAAGGCTGGAAACATGCCGGCCGTGATCTAAATAAAATGCGATCTGATAGAAGCAAAGCTGCTATGTCTGTCAAATTGGTCAAGCTAACTGCAAAAGGCGCCGAGAGCGGTATGCATGATGCAGCGAAACATTTTGACTCAGAAGAAGATGCACAACGACACGTAGACAATATGCATAATATGAACCCAGGAAAGAAGTTCAATTACAATAAGTATGTCGATGGTCAACATGTCGGCGTAATCACTAAATCCTCTTGATAAAGAACTCTTGATAAAATATAATGCCCGGAATGATTATGTTGTTCCGGGCATTTTTCACATCCAAATTTTAGATAAATATGATTATTGTAATCAATTAATAATTATCAAGATGGGTATTCGATTTAATGAACTGAATAAGCGATTAATTAATACTGTGCATAAATCAAATGCACATATTGTAGAATCGACTATTAAACCAACCGCTGATAGAGAACACTTTTTCCATTAGGATGATTATTCCATTGGAAAATTCGTCATATCTGAAGGTAAGCTATATGAGATCATAGATAAACGCAGCAACTATGTTGTGCTTATTGATGAATCTGGCACTATCTCTAAGACGTTTCCTAATTCAGTCAGCGCAACTAATGAATAGATCAAATATAGATCTGGAACATTTAAAGGTGTTCCAACACATAGCGCATTTATTTCTGTATTAGAATCCAGTGAAATCATTGATGTGGTCGCTGCAATTAAATCTATTCAGAAATTTGAAAAAGCTGATTTCAAGTATATCCAAGAGAATGCAAAACACATAGGGCTTAATATGGCAAAATTAGAAGAAGTTACGACAGCAGAACAACTACAAGCTGTAAAGATTGTAGCAAGTTCATTTAATGTAAACACATAGAGCACATCCCCAGCTGAGATTCTAAAAGACATTAAGAAGAAAGTATCTAGC
>JACCDZ010768689.1_pt1 | contig 11054 bp, 8 predicted proteins | sample 7449551 | NCBI WGS metagenome assembly JACCDZ01 (sample SAMN15323452, study PRJNA562643) | freshwater metagenome | isolation source: river surface water | place: USA:Blue River Watershed | collected 2017-08-18
AGCATCAGCTCGACGGTGAGCCCTTTTTGCGGATCACCCGCGACGAGATAGGGGATCAACGCCTTCTTGTTCTGCGCCTGCAATCCGGCAATTGTCTTACTGATACGGCTCATGAATTTCCGACCCTTGTTACTGCAGCAATTTCTGCTTGTGTTGGTATGCCAATATTTAGATTGTGATGCCGTCAATCGCCGCGACAGTATGTATATCCTTGTCACCACGACCAGACAAATTGACGACCACGAACTGATCCGGGGACATCTCTGCCGCCAGCTTGCACGCACATGCAACCGCATGGCTGGACTCGAGAGCAGGAATGATGCCCTCCAATCGGGTCAGCTCACGGAAGGCTTTCAGCGCATCCAGGTCGGTCACGGGGACATAGTTCACACGACCAATGTCCTTCAGCCACGCATGTTCCGGCCCCACGCCCGGGTAGTCCAGACCTGCCGATACCGAATGGGTTTCAATGATTTGACCAGCGTCGTCTGTCATCAAATAGGTTCGATTGCCGTGCAGAACTCCCGGACGACCTGCGCTCAATGACGCTGCATGACGACCTGTTTCTACTCCGTCACCCCCGGCTTCTGCACCGTACATGGCCACGCCTTCGTCACGCAGGAAGGGATGAAACAGACCGATGGCGTTGGAGCCACCACCGACACACGCTACCAGCGCGTCGGGCAGCCGACCGTACTCTTCCAGGGATTGTGCCCGTGCCTCCCGACCAATAATTGCCTGGAAATCCCTCACCATCATCGGATAGGGATGGGGCCCGGCCGCCGTGCCAATGATGTAGTAAGTATTGTCGACATTGGTCGCCCAGTCTCGAAGTGCCTCATTCAGCGCATCCTTGAGGGTACGGGATCCGGATTCCACAGAAATCACGTTGGCCCCCAGCAGCTTCATCCGGTACACGTTGGCAGACTGGCGTTTGATGTCATCGGCACCCATGTACACGTGGCACTCAAGCCCCAGACGCGCCGCCACCGTCGCACTGGCTACGCCGTGCTGCCCTGCTCCAGTCTCGGCGATGATCCGCGGCTTGCCCATGAACTTGGCCAGCAGAGCCTGCCCGATGGTGTTGTTGATCTTGTGAGCGCCGGTATGGTTCAGGTCCTCGCGCTTCAGCACGATCCTGTCACCGCCGTAACGCTTGGTCAGGCGCTCCGCGAAATACAGCGGCGAAGGACGTCCGACATAATGCTTGAGGTCTTTATCGTACTCGGCCCAGAACGCGGGATCTCGGGAGAGCTTCTGATAAACACGATCCAGCTCCTCGACCGCCGCCACCAGTGTTTCACCGACAAAGGCACCGCCATAACGACCAAAGTGGCCATGCACGTCAGGACCGCTGAACTGATCCGCTGAATGGGATTTATCGAGACCGCTGACTATATCCACGCTTGGAGACTTAGACACTGTATACCTCATTGAAAAAACTGCTCATGCGTTCTTTGCTCTTGCGCCCAGGTTCCGATTCAACGCCACTGCTGACATCAACCGCATAGGGAGCAACCAGACGAATTGCTTCGGCAACATTGCCTGCCGTCAGGCCTCCTGCCAGTACTATCTTGTTCTGCCCTTCCTCTACACAGCGTCGCGCGATACGCCAATCAAACGTAATGCCCGTCCCACCAGCCGAGTTCTTGTCATAACTATCGAGTAAAATCGCCGAACTGCTCGCGTACTTCGCCATTTCCTCGGTGAGATCAGACTCAGGGCGCACTCTGATCGCCTTCAGGTACGGAACACCGAAAGAGGCACAGAACGCGGCGGATTCTTCGCCATGAAACTGCAGACAGTCCAGATGTACGTGCTTCAACACCATTCGGACTTCCTCTTCCGAAGGATTGACGAAAAGGCCCACGGTAGTGACAAAAGCCGGCAATTGTCGACAGATCTCCAGCGCCTGCGCCGCTGTGACGGCACGAGAACTCTTGCTGTAAAAAACCAGACCAATTGCATCGGCACCACACTCGGCGGCCAATAGCGCATCCTCTGGACTCGTAAGTCCACAGATCTTGATTCGGGTTCTCTGCATCATGAAATTCGGGCCCCGGGTTGGGTATCCGCAAAAGCGACGGATTCTACCAAAGTTCCATGGCAGAGCCTACGCAAAAGGCTGCAAAAATGCAGGACCAATGGGCTCGGCAGGCAATCCGAAGTGCTCCGGGTATTGCACCGCGACCAGATAAAGCCCATAGGGATGGGCCGTGATTGCTGCCATCTTGCGATCTCTGAGCTCCAGGACCTCGCGTGCCCAACCCGGCTCCCTGCCGCCAGCGCCTATTTCCATCAGGACACCCGTGATGTTCCTGACCATATGCTGAAGAAAGGCATTCGCCTCAATATCCAAAATGATGAAACGATGGTGGCGTCGCACTTGTAGCCGCATGACTTCGCGGAACGGCGTCTTTGACTGGCAACCCGCTGCACGAAAGGACGTGAAATCATGTTCGCCCAGCAAGTGTTGCCCAGCCTCGTGCATGCGATCGATATCGAGGGTCAAACGCGTGTGAGTCAGCTGGCGGGCCAGAATGGCGGGCTCGACTGAACTGTCGAGAATGACGTAGTGATAGCGCCTGGACAGGGCCGAGAAGCGGGCATGGAAGTCATGACTGACAGCACGCGCCCAGCGCACTCTCACCGTCGGTGGCAGCATACTGTTGGTGCCGCGCAGCCAAGCCTTCTCACCGCGATCGACCTGACAATCAAAGTGCACGACTTGTCCCGTGGCATGTACACCAGTATCGGTTCGCCCGGCGCAAACCAGATCCACAGGGTGCGCTGCAATCCTTGCTAAGGCGTTCTCAAGAGTCGATTGTACAGTGGGCATAACCGGATCGCCCTGCCGTTGCCAGCCATGAAAGGCGGCGCCGTCATATTCGACGCCGAGTGCGATCCGGGACAAGGGAGGGCTGACGTTATTCAAGAAGGGAACTCAGATTTTCGCAAGCAGACGCTGAGCATCCTTGACCTGCTCTTCGTTACCCTCGTTCACTACCTCTTCGAGGATTTCCCGGGCTCCGTCATAGTCGCCCATCTCGTAGTAGGCGCGAGCCAGATCCAGCTTGGTCGCCGCCTCATCCGAATCCGCCAGGAACTCCAGAACCTCATCGTCCCCGGACTCCTCTTCCTGCGCGGACTTTTCAGTCAGCAGACTGTCATCGACAAACTGCAGATCGTCGAAATGGTCTTCAACCGCAGAACCTTTGGCGGTGTCGCCTTCCTCATCAGCAGCAATATCAAACTGACTGGCATCAAATTCAAAATCCAGATCTTCGACAGCGTCTTCATCTGACAGATCGAAATCAACCGCATTCTGACTATCGTCACCCGTCGGCTCGGTTGCCTGTTCGGCTGAACTCCCCTCAATTTCCTGAAGTGCTACTTCAGGCTCGCTCTCATCCGCAAGAACTGCAAAATCAAAATCGACGCTGTGATCAGGGTCGTCCTCGGACGGAGCGGGCTCCTGGGCCGAAGCACCGGGCGCAGCCGGGGTAGCGGTATCGACAGAGTCGTTATCAATCGCGAAATCAAAATCGAAATCGAGCAGGTTCTCGTCGTCAGCGGATGGCTCAACTGGTGGCTCAGCCGCTGTTGCTGCTGGGTCTTCAACGACGGCTGGCGCTGCCACTTCCTGATCGTCGGACAATTCAAATGCGGAGGAAAAGTCGAGTGTTCGACCGTCATCATCGTCTTCCGCATCTTGCTGCTCATCAGCCAGCGCAGAGGCCGCAACGGCAGTCGCGACACCACTGGCAACGGCAACCACTTCACCCTCGGAATCATCAGCACTCTTGGCAAAATCAACACTCTTTCCAGATTGCACCAGATCGTCATCGACCGTAGCGGCCGCCTCCAGATCCAAAGCCAATTCCATTTCATCAACGGCATCCAGATCATCGAGGAAGAGCCCCTCTCCTTCATCCAGAATTTCGTCGTCCACTTCGCCACGCAACTGTGCTTTCAGTTCAGCGATGCGAGGAGCCACAGTGACGTCGCCCAAATCCAGCAATTCGGTTTCCTGCAGCTTGAAGCCAACCGCATCCTGCCGGGCAACACAGACTTCCAAGAGCTTCAGGCGCAGATCGGCGCGGTGAGGTTCCGCAACAATAGCGTCCTGCAGCAGGCTTCCAGCCTCGTCATAGCGTTCATACGCAAGCAGCGCATCGGCCTCCTCGAGCAACTCCTGCACCGCAGTTACGTGGGAAGAACTGCCTGATTCAAGTCTCTGATCCCCCATGTCGAGATCATCGGAGTCCTCGAAGTTGAAAATTTCATGCAGCTCCGGATCGACTGCAGCGGCGGCAGAGGCGCCGACTGCAGTGGCCTTCGCGCCCTCCGTTGTCAATGCCGGGGCGACCGCTGCCTTTGAATCCTGAATTTCCTGCAGGTCCGCAAAATTTTCCTCTTCCGCAGAGCGATTGCGGCGCAGCAGGACATAAACAATGATCAAAATCAGGAGCGCTGCGACAGCAAGCAATGCATAGGTATTTTCGATCAGCGTATCGAGAACCGTCTGCAGGAAACTCTTGTTAGGCGCCATGGTAATAACGGGCGGCGGATCCACTGGTTCTGTCTCAGCGGTAGCGGGTGCCTGAGCCAGTGCCTGCTGCAATTGCGCGAGCTCGAGGTCTCGCAGCCGGATGATCTCCTGCGCAGAGTTAATCTGCTCTTCCAGTTGACTCAGACGAGCCAGCAACTCGGCATTCTGCCTGGCAACGCGGTCAGCTTCCTCCAACTGCACTGCCAGCTCATTCTCCAGAGCAGCAATGCGCGCATCCAGCTCGGCGTTCTGACCGCCAGAAATAGCCTGAGACGCGGGCTCATCGGCGTCAACACTCACAACACTGAGTTCGCCACGACCGTTGGGCGTATCCGCCGGGGCTTGCGCAGGAGCGGCTGTCACCGGCTGGGAGCTGAGGGGAACGTTACGTCTGTTTTCAAACAATTGATTCTGGCGCGAGACTTCGCTCATGGCCTCGCGAGCGCTCAAGGCGCGAATCTGCTCGATATCCGGTATACGCAGCACCTGGCCACGCCGCACCATGTTGATATTGTCCGCAATAAACGCTTCGCTGTTCAGACGCTGCAAAGCCAGCATGGTTTGCTGAACGGAAACAGAGCTGTCTGGACGGACCTGCATCGCAACATCCCACAGGGTGTCGTCAGCGCCGATGGTGACGGTGTCCGCTGCATCGCTGCCGCTGACCGGGTTGTTGGCAAGTCGCGTGGTTCCGGCAGATTGAGAGGGTTGTGTCGGGGCAGGCGTGGCCGCCGCATCAATAGGCGCGGGGGCAGCACGGACATTACCCGCAGACTGCGCTGCACTATCCGAATCAGCGTCGGCGGTGGCTGTCAGCACATCGTCATTGGCGGCAGTCACCGCGTCTGCCGGCGCGGCGAGACGCATGGAAGAAGCTGCAGAGTCGCTTGAGACTAATCCTGCAACAGACTGATTTGTATCTGTATTTATGCTGCTTTGTGAAGTCTGCACAGATTGCTGAACAGGCTGCTGAACAACCACCGGGGACGCGTTAGAGGCAAACGCGGGCAGGTCGAGCAGAACGGTATGTTCACTGAGGAGGCGGCCACTGGGCCAACTTGTTTCAAGAACGAAGCTCAAGTACGGTTCGCGCACCGGGTCTGCGGTGGTCAGGCGTACGTAAGCGTCGGCACCAGTAGATTCGACGTTAAATCGTATGGCGCTGAGAAAATTTTCCATCTCGATGGAAAACCGGTCGAAATCATTCTCGGAAGCCAACTGGACGGTGATCTGGTCAAGGCGAACATTGCCAAGCTGCAGTAACTCGATTCGCGCAGCCAGAGGCTGATTGAGGGCGGAATCGATGGTGATTTCACCCAGACCAAGAGCCTTGACATGCGCAGCAGCAACCAGAACCACCGAGGTGAGAATCACCACCAGTTTTCTTACCATAATCCATTCCTTTTAAATGGCTTTCTCCGCTGAGTCGCCCTGAATCCGGAATTCGGAGCGGAGGGAGGATGCGCACCGCCTGAAACAGTTCTGCCGCCAGCAGGCGGCAGAACTCTCAGAAATACGCTTCAATATTGCATGCAAGTATTCATTATAAATAGTCTTTTATCAACACTTCGGCTATCTGCACCGAGTTCAGCGCGGCGCCCTTGCGTACGTTATCCGATACCACCCACATATTCATGCCATTCGGGTGGGAGATGTCAGCGCGGATACGTCCAACGAAGACCGGATCCTTCCCAGCGGAGTCCCCAACGGGCGTCGGATAACCGCCTGGCTTGCGTTCGTCCATCAGCACCACTCCCGGCGCATTGCCAAGAAGTTCATGCACTTCATCCACTGTAATCGGCGTACGTGTCTCGAAATGTACTGCCTCCGAATGCGAGAAGAACACCGGCACACGAACGCAAGTCGCATTCACCTGCACGCTGTCGTCACCAAGAATCTTCTTGGTTTCCCAGACCATCTTCATCTCTTCTTTGGTATAGCCATTGTCGAGGAATACGTCAATCTGCGGCAGCACATTGAAGGCGATCTGCTTGGGATATACGTTGCAGGTCACCTGGCGCCCGTTCAGAAGATCAGCAGTCTGCTTTGCCAGCTCCTCGATTGCTTCCTTGCCAGTGCCAGACACTGCCTGATAGGTCGCGACGTTGATACGGGTAATCCCGACCTTGTCATGAATCGGCTTGAGCGCCACCAGCATCTGAATCGTCGAGCAGTTCGGGTTGGCTATGATGTTCCTATTCTTGTACTCGGCAATCTTGTGCGGATTCACTTCTGGCACGACCAGCGGAATATCGTCCTCGTAGCGGAAATGCGAAGTATTGTCTATGACGATGCAGCCTGCCCTGCCCGCCTTTTCTGCATACTCGGCAGACACGCTGCCGCCGGCAGAAAAAAGGCCGATCTGTGCCTGACTGAAATCAAAATCTGCCAGATTCAACACGGTGATGGGCTTTCCTTTGAACATCACCTTGCTGCCAGCCGATCTCTCGCTCGCCAGTGGGAACAACTGGCCGACTGGAAAGTTTCTCTCTTCCAGAATACTGATCAGTGCTTCACCCACCGCACCGGTTGCCCCTACAACTGCCACATTAAACGTCTTCATTTCCGCCTTCCCATTCATTTAAATTGATCTGTTTTCTTGATCAGCAGTTCGGTTAAACCCCGAAATACCAAGGTGATGCTTCTTTCCAGCGCTTCTCGAATGCCGTGATATCGTCCGCGTCTTGCAAGGTCAACCCGATATCGTCCAGACCATTCAACAGGCAATACTTGCGAAAGCTGTCAACGTTAAAGGCAATTGAAGCACCTGAGGGGCGAATGATGACCTGCTTCTCCAGATCCACAGTCAGGGTGTAACCTTCCTGAGCCTCTACCTCCAAAAACAACTCATCAACTATTTTTCTATCCAGAACAATAGGCAATATTCCATTTTTGAAGCAGTTATTGAAGAAAATATCGGCATAGCTCGGTGCGATAATGATCCTGAACCCATAGTCATCGAGCGCCCAGGGGGCATGTTCACGGCTTGATCCGCAACCAAAATTCTCGCGAGCCAGCAGCACGGATGCGCCTTTGTAGCGCGGCTGGTTCATCACGAAATCCGGGTTCAGCGGACGCCCGCTGTTGTCACGACCAGGCTCCCCTTTGTCCAGGTAGCGATGCTCATCAAACAAATTGACACCGAACCCACTGCGCTTGATGGACTTCAGAAACTGCTTCGGAATGATGAAGTCTGTATCAACGTTTGCCCTGTCCAGCGGCATTACCAATCCGGACTGCACTGTAAATTTTCTCATCTTAAATACTCAGTATTCGTTAATTTTCAATTAATTGAGATCAACTCATCAATTTATCTATCAAGAGTAAGCAGGATATCCCGAACGTCGACAAAGTGGCCGTGAACCGCCGCTGCTGCCGCCATGGCCGGGCTGACGAGGTGGGTACGACCACCAAAACCCTGCCTGCCCTCAAAATTACGATTGGAAGTCGACGCGCAGTGCTTGCCCGCACCCAGCTGGTCAGCATTCATCGCCAGACACATTGAGCATCCTGGTTCGCGCCATTCCAGCCCCGCTTCGATAAAAATCTTGTCCAATCCTTCTGCTTCAGCCTGCTTCTTCACCAGACCGGAGCCGGGCACCACCAGCGCCATCTCAACATTGGCGGCGACCTTGCGCCCCTTCACTACGGCGGCGGCAGCGCGCAGGTCCTCGATTCGCGAGTTGGTGCAGGAACCGATGAAGATGCAGTCCAGCTTGATGTCTGTCATGCGGGTGCCGGGGGTCAACCCCATGTATTTCAATGCCTGACGCATGTTGTCACGGCGACTGGGATCAGTTTCCTTCTCCGGATCAGGCACTTCACCTGTAATCGGTGCCACCATCTCCGGCGATGTTCCCCAGGTCACCTGCGGAATGATGTCCGCGGCGTCCATTACAACGACGCGGTCGAAATGCGCATCTGCGTCGCTGACCAGTCCACGCCACGCAGCGGCAGCGCGCTCCCACATGTCACCTTTCGGCGCGAAGGGGCGGCCCTTGATGTAATCCAGTGTTGTCTGATCGACGGCGATCAGTCCGGCGCGTGCGCCAGCTTCGATTGCCATGTTGCAAACGGTCATACGACCTTCGACACTCAAGGAACGAATAGCCTCACCACCAAACTCGATGGTGTAGCCAGTGCCTCCGGCAGTCCCGATCTCACCGATGATGGCCAACACGATGTCCTTGGCGGTCACGCCCGGATTCAGGCGCCCATCCACACGGATCAGCATATTCTTCATCTTGGTCTGCAACAGGCATTGGGTGGCCATGACGTGCTCCACCTCGGACGTGCCGATCCCATGCGCCAGCGCTCCCAGCGCGCCGTGGGTAGACGTGTGGGAGTCTCCACACACGATAGTCATACCAGGAAGAGTTGCCCCCTGCTCCGGCCCGACCACATGTACGATGCCCTGACGAATATCATTCATATCGAGTTCGAAAATGCCGAATTCGCGACAGTTGTCGTCCAGCGTCGTCACCTGAATGCGGGAGATGGGGTCGCGAATACCTTCCAGCCCCTGCCGACGTTCTTCCTTGGTCGTGGGAATGTTGTGATCAGGAGTGGCAAAGTTGGACTCTGCACGCCAGGGGCGACGACCCGCCATACGCAAACCATCAAAAGCTTGCGGCGATGTCACCTCATGAATCAGCTGTCGGTCGATATAGATCAGCGCAGTGCCATCATCACGCTGTTTGACCAGATGAGAATCCCAGAGTTTGTCGTACAAGGTTTTACCAGTCATAAGAAATTACCAATTGAACAGTCACGATATTAGGTAGAAAAACTATACTCGCCCGCATTGCATAACCAAAATGAAACTATTTTATCTTCCGTATAGAAATCAGTAATCGAAAGTGTCAGCCGGGTGCGGCACCGATAATCGGCACTCCCGATACCACTCCATGATTCTGTGCCCGGTGTCGCAGCAGGTGGTCCATCAGAACGATGGCCAGCATCGCCTCGGCAATAGGCGTTGCACGGATACCGACACAGGGATCGTGACGGCCCGTGGTAATCACTTCCACAGGATTGCCGTGAATATCGATGGAGCGGCCAGGGATCCGCAGGCTCGAAGTTGGCTTCAAGGCGATGCTCGCTACAATGTCCTGCCCCGATGAAATTCCACCCAGTACACCGCCGGCGTTGTTGGAGAGAAACCCTGCAGGGGTCATCTCATCGCGATGTTCGGTGCCCTTCTGCTCGACACAGGCAAACCCTGCCCCGATCTCCACGCCTTTGACTGCGTTGATGCTCATCAGCGCGTGTGCAATGTCGGCATCCAGGCGGTCGAAAACCGGCTCACCGAGACCCACCGGCACTCCGGATGCCACCACGTTGATGCGAGCGCCGATCGAGTTGCCTTCCTTATTGAGAGCGGCCATGTAGGCTTCCATTTCCGGCACCTTGGTGGCGTCCGGGCAGAAGAAAGGATTTCTGTCCACTTCATCCCAGTCGAATCCGTCTATACGGATGGGACCAAGCTGACTCATGTAGCCGCGCACCTGCACACCAAACTGCTCAAAGAGATACTTCTTGGCGATGGCGCCGGCAGCAACCCGCATGGCGGTCTCGCGGGCAGACGAACGCCCGCCGCCGCGATAGTCGCGAATGCCGTATTTCTGCTGATAGGTATAGTCCGCATGAGCGGGACGAAACTGGTCTTTGATCTTGCCGTAGTCTTTGGAGCGTTGATCGGTATTCTCGATCAGCAGCCCTATGGGAGTGCCAGTGGTGCGACCCTCGAAGACTCCCGAGAGGATGCGCACTTGATCGGCTTCCTGACGCTGGGTAGTAAAACGGGAGGTGCCGGGCTTGCGGCGATCCAGATCTCGTTGCAGATCCTCTTCAGTGAGCAGCATCCCGGGCGGACAACCATCGACGATACAACCCAGGGCAGCGCCATGGCTTTCACCAAAGGAGGTGACGGTGAATAGTTTACCTATCGAGTTTCCGGACATCGCTCAATCCTGTGGGTGTCTGCACGCCTTGAACCAAGGGCGGCGAATTGTACACCAAAGCATTTCGGGTTACGAATCTGCACACTTTCACACTTTAGAGCTCAATTCCCAACCCGAAAGCGTTCAAATCAGATGGGGACTGGCTTCTCGAAGTTGGCGTGCAGTCAGCCTGCAAACACCTTCACCACCCTGTGCAAATTCAAGCCATAGAAAAGGCACTAGAGGAAGCCTTTCTGCCAGAGCCTGCCATGAATAACCGACTTCCATAATCAGCACCCCATCTTCGCTCAGGTATTGCGGCGCCTCGCGCAGGATGCGAAGTGGAATCTCCAGCCCGTCGTCAGCCGAGACAAGCCCCAGCTCCGGCTCATGGCGATACTCCTCCGGCAATTCGTCGACTTCCTCCCGGGAGACATACGGAGGATTGGTCACAATCAAGTCATATCTTTCGCTAAGGCCTTCAAACAGATCACCCTGAACAATACGCACACGCTCTTCCACCCCGTGCCGCACCACATTCTCCAGTGCCAGAGCCAGCG
>JACCDZ010000379.1_pt1 | contig 11053 bp, 12 predicted proteins | sample 7449551 | NCBI WGS metagenome assembly JACCDZ01 (sample SAMN15323452, study PRJNA562643) | freshwater metagenome | isolation source: river surface water | place: USA:Blue River Watershed | collected 2017-08-18
CTGCTGAGGCACCTGCCCCAGCCGAACCCGCACCAGCCCCTGCTGCGACTCCGGCTGCAGCAGTTGCTTCGCCGGCTGCGGCCCCTGCGGCGGCAGCTGTGTCTGCGCCAACAGCGGCCGAGGCGACCGCGCCTCAAATTCTGATTTCTGTGGACCCCGAAGAATCGGCTCGCGCCGCCAAAGAATTGCGAGACATCAAAGTGGTTGTGCTTGATTCGGCCGAACTGGCCACCCGATCCGCCAGTCTGGCGACCACGGCGGGGCTGGACATCAAGGCCGCCACCGACAAAATGCTGGTGGTGCAAGGCGCCCACCGCAAGCACAACATGATTTTTCTGGGCATTGCCGGACTGATCGTGCTGCTTGCAGCCGGTGTGTTGGGCGCCACCGTGGCCACGCAATACACCCGACTCAAACAAATCGATGCCATGTTGCTCGCCGTTGGCAAGCGCGTGACCGAGTTAGATGCCACCATGGAAACCGTGGGCTCCGTGAACGAAGCCCTCAACACCATGGTCAAGCAGCAAGAGGAAGCCCAAAAAGTGCAGGGCAAACTCGAAAGCCGCTTGGACGACGTGATCAAAAACACGCAAAGCATGCCCGAAGAAGCCGCCAAACAGTTTGAAACCAAAGGCCAAGCCTTGGTCAAACAAGTTCAGAGTATGGACGGTCGCTTGCAAGCCCAAGCCAATGCGCTGCGCAACTTGGACCAGCAACTCAAAACGATTCAAAACCAAATGAGCGACTCGGGCCAAAAAATCCGCCAAGAAGTCGAGAATTTGGGACGCCAGCAAAAAGAGCGTCAACAGGCCGAACAAGCCGCCGTGAAAGCCGCTGCCGCAGCGCAACAATCCAAAGCTGCTGCCGAACGCAGCCTGCAATACCCACGCCCTGCCCCTACGGCCAACCCTGCGGCCGCCACTGTCAAGCCTTGATTCCCCACCGGCCGAGCACAAGCTTGGCCAGCAGGGGCGCTTTAGGCGTTCTGCGACTGCGTGCGCAGATCGTATTTGTTGAGTTTCTCGATCAAGGTGGTGCGCTGCAAATTGAGCAAACGGGCCGTTTGCGACACATTGCCTTCTGTGCGCTCCAACGCTTGCAAGATCAGCTCTTTTTCGATTTCGGCCAAGTGGTCTTTCAACGACAAGCCGTCCACAGGCAAGGCGGGCAAGCCCTGCGCCAGCATGATGATGTCTTCGACATTGCTGACCGCGCTTTCAGACGGGTTTTCAGTGGGCGACCACAAATCTTCAGGGCTGTTCAGCACCGCTTCAGCCGTGGGTGCGCCCACCGAGATGGGGCTGTTCACGCCCATCTCGGCCAACATGGCGGCCATGGTTTTGGGCATCAACGAGGCGGGAACGGTCGCCAACTCCAGACGCTGGCCGGCAAACAACACACTGAAACGGTCAACCAAGTTGCCCAGCTCTCGCACATTGCCGGGCCAGGGGTAAGTGGTCATCAGCCGCATAAAGTCGTCGGCAAACTGAATTGGTTTGTGCCCCGATTGGGCGTGCCGCTTGGCAAAATGCCCGAGCAACACCGGAATGTCCTCGGCCCGCTCGCGCAGGGGCGGCGTGTGCACAGGCAACACATTCAGTCGGTAATACAAATCTTCTCGAAAGCGGCCAGCCGCTATTTCGGTCTCGAGGTCACGGTGCGTGGCCGCGACCACCCGCACATCGACCGGCACAGGTCGCAAGCCGCCCACGGGATCGACACTGCGCTCTTGCAAAACCCGCAGCAGCTTGACTTGCATGTCCAGCGACATGTCGCCAATTTCGTCCAAAAACAAGGTGCCGCCGTGGGCCAACTCAAATCGCCCGACGCGGTCGGAACTGGCGCCTGTAAAGGCCCCTTTGCGGTGACCAAACAGTTCGCTCTCGAGCAAGTCTTTGGGAATCGCTGCGCAATTGACGGGCACAAAATGGGCCTGCCTGCGGGGCGAAAGGTCGTGCAGGGAACGGGCCACCACTTCTTTACCGGTGCCGCTCTCCCCTGTGATCATGACCGTGGAGGGCGATCCCGCGACTCGGGCAATGAGGTCGCGAACCGACTGGGCTGCAGGACTGGCACCGAGATAGGAAATGGACCCTGGGTTTTCGGACATGCAGTTTTAAGAACGATCAACCACAGTGCATCCACCGTGAGAGGTGGCAGACCGAGCGAAATGGGTTAATTAGAAATTTCATTAGTAATGATAATACAGTCGAATTTGATAATTTGGGCCTGCCCGGCTCAAGCCCCTCAAGTTGGTGCCGATACAGAGGGTGTAGCCCTTTCGGGGTCTGGACACTTAAGGAGTTTTCAATGAACAAAAAGCAATTGTGCGGCTGGCTCATGGCCTCGTTGGTTTTGCCAGGTTGCGCCACCGTCGATCTGCAAAAACCCACCACCGTCAGCGCGGCCAGCATGGTGACCCCGTTGGTGGAGAAAATTGAAAACCTGACCGCCACCGGCTACGCCGTGGTCAGCGTTCAAAACCACAAAAATCAGGCACAACAACGCCTGATGGCCATTCGTGCCTCTAAGTTGGAGGCCTACCGCGCTCTGACCGAACAGGTTTATGGCCTGCAACTGGATGCCAACTCGACCGTGGCCGACATGATGGTCACGCACGACACGTTCCGCTCTAAGGTGCAGGGCATCATTTATGGCGCCACCTTGGTCAGCATCACCCCGGTCAGCGAAGACACTTACGAAACCACTTTGTCCTTGGACAAATCGGTGGTGAAAGAGTTGCGCCAGGCCTACATCACGCAGATGGCCAACCGCCCACGCTGATCTGAGTCTCTTGGCCATGCTGTTGTCTGCTTTGTCTGCCCTGCCCTGCGCTGCGAAAACCACCGCGCGCTGGGTGAACTGCGCGCGTGTTTTGAGCACGGGTGCTGGCAAAAGTCTGAGCCAAAGTTGGGGCAAAAGTTGGGTCAAAAGTTTGGGCAAACAATGGCGCATCAACGCGGGCATCGGCTTGCTCACGCTGTGCAGCACAGCGGCATGGGCCCAAGCGCCCAGCACCGCTGCTCAGCGCTTAGAACAATTGCGCTTGAGTTTGCTTGAACGAGCCGTGCAAGCCGCCGTGCGGGTGGACACCACCGCTTGGATTGACAGCCAGGGCCGCTTGCAAGAGAGCAGCCGCTTTCGCCAAAGCCTGAAATTTGGCGAGGTGCAAGCCAGTTTGGCGGCCCAAGCCCACATGCAGGCGCAGGCACTGACGCAAACGCAGGGGCAGGCTCAAACACCCGACATGCCACATCGCACGGCCCAAGACCTGACACGCCAAAACAGCCTGATGGCCGAATTGGACAAGGCCTGCGCCCCCGGCGCCTCGGGTCTTCAGCATGTGATTCAGTTTGAAACCGAGATGGCCCCTGAGGTGCCTGCAGCTTGGCAAAACGCCTTGCGAATGGCTATTCAAGAAAGCGACTGGCAGCGCCCCCGCGCCGCCAAATGGCGCCTGTTGCCCGCTATCGCCACCGAGCCTTTTGCCTCGCCCTACGAGCAGGCTTTGATGCAAGCGCCTCGCATTCAAACCGCATGGCGACTCAAGGTGCGGGTCAGCATGCCGCGCGGTCAGGGCACAGCGTTGCGCCTTGAAATGTCTTTGCTGCAAAGCGACGCAACGCAACACCAATACAAAGACGAATCGTGGCTGCCGGTGCAAACCGTGGCCTCCGAATGGTCTGAACCCGCCTGGAACCGCGCCAGCGTTGAAGCCCTGAATGCCCGTTTGGCCGTCTGGTCCAACCGCCTCGCCCAATGGCTGCAGTGCCAACCCGTTCGCCCTGCGGTGACCGCCCAGTCGGGCAAAACATTCACCATCGCGGCAGGCCAATTGGCGGGCATCAAAACGGGCGACGAATGGGTGTTGTTGCAACCCCAGCGTTTGTCGACCCACATGATGGAGCCCGAAACACTGGCGCACTTGGTCCACGCCACCGTGGTGGAAGTGCTGCCCCACAGTGCCAAATTGCGTCTGGATGCTGGCCCCAGCCTCGAACTTGCCAACGAACCCGGTCAATGGCAAGCTTGGTCTTGGGCAGATTTGCAAGCCCTCACCAGCGCCCCAGAAGCGGCCAAGGTCGCCTATCAGCCCACCCCCGAGACCCGTTGGCCAGCGGCCGGCGCAGCCAGGAAGTCCCCACTATGAAATTCAAATCCCCTTTCTTCAAGCAGGTCGTGGGTGGGGTGCTGATTGGCACCTCGGTTTTGGCAGTCTCAGCTGCTTTCAGCGCGTTTGCCGCAACCCCCGCACCCGCGGCAACATCGGCACCTGCGGCCAACAGCCCCGCAGCACACAACGCCCATGGCGCCACGGCCTACACCAGCAAAGCCGGTGACACGCTCAACAAAATTGTCTCGAGCCAATACAAAGACAGCCCCTTGCACTCCAATGTGTTGGTCAAGGCGGTGCGCCAACTCAACCCCAACGGCTTGCCCGCCAAGCCCGACCAGCGCCTGAAAACCGGCACCGTTTTGCACCTGCCCTCTCATGCGCAGGTGGTGCTCGAGACCTTGCAAGCGCACTTGCCTGAAGGCCACACGGCGCACACCAACAGCCCCCCGCTCAGCCGCGAACACTGGGTGCGATTCCCGTGATCGAAGCGGCCGGTGCTCAGCAACTGGCCGGCCGTGCCAACCCGATCTACCTGGAAGGCAAGCTGCTGCCACTGGCCGCTCCGACGGCGGCAGAGCTCAACCTGCGCAATGGGCAAATCATTGAAGCGGCCGTGCGCTTGCGCGATGGCCAAGCCTTTTTGCACCTGAAGGGGCAAAACCTCGAGCTGCCCGCCAACACCGCATGGCGCGACGCGCACAACCTGATGGTGCGTGCGCAGCAAAACGCGGGGGGCGCTTGGGCGTTGCAGCTGTTGCCACCTGGCACCCTCCCTGCCCCCGTTTCCAGCGGCATCAGTCGCTTGGCGGCCTTGTTGTTTCGCCCACCTGCCCAAGGCGAATTGGCGCAACTCTTCAAACCCGGCACGCTGGAGGTGTTGGCGCAACAACTCAACCGCCCGGATTTGGCCCAGCAGTGGCGGGCCATGCAGCTGAGCATGGCGACTATTTCGCCGCAAGTGCTGTCCCAAGCCGTGGCGGCCAACATGGGCGCCGAGGTCTGGCTGGCGCGGGGTCTGCCGCCCCCACCCGAGGACCCCAGACAACTGTTGCGGCGCTTGATTCAGGCCATGAAACAAGCCGACACCAACGGCTCGCTGGACGAAATAGAGCTCGACACGCCGCTGTCGCGTTTGGTGTCGGGTTTGGACTCACTCGAATCGCACCGCATTCAAGCCGCCCAAGCGCAAGCCCAAAGCGAGGTGCTGTTGCACCTGACTTTGCCCTTTGCCGATGCCGAGCCGGCTGAATTGGTGTTTCGCCGCCCGCCGCGCCAACCCGGCCAAGACATGCCCTGGACCGTCAACGTGCACGCCAGCAGCCAAGATTTGGGGCCGGTGTGGTTGCGCACACAGCTGTTTCAAAAAGAACAGGTTGAAATGACCATGTGGGCAGTTCAGCAAGACGTGGTGACGCAAGCCAAAGCCAAAGCGCCGGAATTGAGCGCCTTGCTGAGCGACGCGGGCTTGAAGATGCGCTCGTTTCAGGTTTTTCAGGGGCAGCGCCCGGCCCAGCCCAGTGACTGGGTGCCCTCGGGGCGCGGCATGGTGGTGGATGTGGTGGCATGAACCGGTACCGCAAACAAGCCGTTGCTTTGGCGTATGGCCAAAACCCCACGCCCATCGTCACCGCCAAGGGCGATGGCGAGTTGGCCGCGCGCATCTTGCAAGAGGCGCGCGATAACGGCGTGCTGATTGCCGAGGACGCGCAGTTGGTTCAACTGCTCAGCAAGCTGCAAGTGGACGAAGAAATTCCGACCGAGTTGTACACCGCTGTGGCGGTGGTGTTGTCGTGGGTTTACTGGCTCAAGGGCATGCGCCCGGGCGATGAAAAGAACCCGCAACGCACAGGAGGTGAAACGGCCAGCTCTAGCTGAAAAAAGCCGATGAGAGGCTCAGGCTTCTTGGTAGCCCTTACCGCGGTTGAAGCGCGAGACATGGCCCAAGCGGTCATAGACTTCGACCGAACTGGCGTTGCCGGCCGAGCTCAGGCTGTGCAAGGCTGTGCGAATGGTGTCGAGTTTGCGCTCGATCAAGACGGCATTGCGGCGGTGTAAATCTCGGCAATCCACCAGCGCTTCGCGCAATGGCGTCCACTCGGGCAAGGCCTGAATGTCCTCGGCAGAGGGACAGGCCTCGGTCAAGCGGGTCAAAAGTTGGGTTTTGGCAGGTTGGATTTGCTCGAATCGGTCGAGTTCTTGGGCTTTCAGCGCCTCGAACTCCAGTTCAAGCAATTGGGTCAGTTCGACACACAGGGCCAAGAGCGGGGCCAACCGGCCCGTGGGGTCAGAGAAATTTTGCAAAAGAGAGGAATCAGCACTCATTCGAACACAGCATGCAGGGGCGCTTAAAGTCCCCGTTACTCGATCATTCGCTCAACCGCCAAGAAACTTTCGGCGATTTTGCGCGGGTTGATCTGGTACTGGCCGTCTTGAATGGCTTGCTTGATCGACTCGACCTTGGCGCGGTCAAAGTCAGGTTCGGCCATGGCCTTTTGGGCCACATTGGACAACTGAAGCTGGTCATGCCCACCGCCGACCTTGGCAGGCGCGGGTTTACCGGCAGCTTCTTCGAGCAAAGAAGGCGTGGCTTTGGCGGCTGCTTTGTCCAAAGCGTCACGGCGTGAAGCTTCGGTCTGGACGCGGCGGCCATAACTGGAGATGGAATCGGTCATGCTGGACTCTCTTTCTGGACATTGCCCGGAGGCAAATGATCTGTGTTCATCCTCAGTATCGGAATCATCTTCTGGAACTTGAGCACTTTTTTTAAAATCTTTTCAAAAAACCAGAATGGTGGACTTTTGAATTCATTAAATGCCTCTGACCGCACTGGCGCCCGAAACAACACCAGACAATATTTTGCCAGATTCTGCGTTTTTTAGGCGAATTTGTTCACCTAAACGACCATCTTGCAAAGCCTCAACTTTGACACTGATCTGAAAACCCTTGCCCTCGCCCAATGTCAGCTGAGCCATTTGCCCCTGTTTGACCAATATGGCCTTTCTGGCATCGAAGCCTTGCAACACGGCGCCGGCCGGAATATCCCGCACCAATTCCATTTGGGCCACTTCCTTGGTGCTGTCCAACATGGCGGGGGTCCAATTGGGCACCGCCATCTCGACCACCTCGAACATCTCGGGCGACAAACGGGTGCCGCGCTGCAGCTGTTGTTTGGCGATCAAAACCTTGCGCAACGCCGGGCCTGGTTTAGCGTCCACCCGGGTGTCGGCCCTCAGATCTTGCCCGCCGGTGTTGACGGCATTGAGCAAGCGCAAATAGAGCTGCCATGAAGGCGCCGCGGAGCTGGCTGAGGGTCCTGCCGACAAGTTTTGACCTGGCGATGCGGCACACCGCACCCGCACGGTTTCGCGGCTGGCAAACGGCATGTCAAATTGCAAGGGCACCGCGCAGGGCCTGATGACCACGCGTTCGTCCATGGGGGCAAATTGGATGGTGTTGGCGGCCCTGCCCTGCGATTGGGAGAGCCAACTGCCCGCTTGCTCCAGCATCAGTTGCCTTGCAGCCAGGGGCGACGAAGCCGCCTGAGCAGCCGCAGCAGGCGCGGCAGGCGATGCCGGCGACGCAATGGGGGAAATGGGTGAAATGGCGTTGGGCGCCGCTTGCACCACCACGGCCAACAACATCAGGGCCAACCCTTTGGCCAGACCGGAAAAAATGACTCGGCACAAGATTTGCATGAATGAGGACATGGTGTGGAAGTTTTGACACTCAGAAGAATGATCTTCACTTCTGCAAGAAAGATGCCACACCGGACCCGACCCCATCGTCCACCCCGAACACCCGTGATGCCATGGATAAACTGAATCTGCCACTCGACACCTTGCCCGCCACGGGCTTTGCCAACAGCAAGGATTTTTCTGCCTCCATCAAGTTGGTGGGCACGTCGTTTGGGCAAGTCATGGCCAGCGCCAGTCAAAACTCCGCCACCCCCGCCCCCAAGAACATGGCCATGGGGACGGTAACTGAGTCGGCCAAACCGAACACTTATGCCATCGCATCAGGCGAGACACTGACCAGCATCGTCCGCCAACAAGCGGCCAACCAAGGCATTTCTCTCAGCCCCGAACAAAGCCACCGTCTGGCACTTGACTTGGCCAACCGCAATGGCATTTCAGACCCCAACCGCATTCAAGTGGGCCAAAACCTGCAACTCCAAGACCTGCAAGCCGAGTTGAAGACCCTGGCGCCGGTGCGCGCAGAAAAACTGCCCCCCTCGGTGGTGGTGGTGGACAGCACCCGCGCCTGGATGAACCAACGCCAAGCCGGCGCCGCCACCGATGCCAACGCCTTGAGCCCCCGACCCAACGCCTTACAAAACCGCCCCACCTCGGTGGCCAATGCCAACCCTGGCCACAACGTCCAAGCGACGGCCCACCCGGTGCTGAAACAAACGCTCGACCGAGCCGTGGCCAAAGGGTTCATTCCCGGCCATGAGAAAAAAGCGGTGCACGACAAAATTCTTCAGCTCTCGGCCAAACACAAGTTTGACCCTGATGATTTCGCTCGCCTCAGCCTGATGGAAAGCGACGGCCTGAACCCCAAGGCCACCAACGAGCGCTGTCACGGCATCATTCAGTTTTGTGACGGCCCGGCGCGCGGCGCCGCCACTGTGGGCTTTGCAGACAAGCCCAAGGCCATTTTGGGCTTGAGCGTGTTCCAACAACTCAATCTGGTGGACACCTATTTCCAAGAAGCCGGTGTCAACAAACAAACCCACAACTCGCTCGACAACCTGTATCTGGCGGTGTTGCAGCCCACGGCGCGCCAAGAAAAACGGGCCGATGCCCCGCTGAACATCTTGGGCCCACAGGCCAAAGTGCTGCACGAAGGCAACGACAACACCCAAGCCATCACACGGCAGTCGATTTTTGAGGGTCTGGTCAAAAACGCCCGACAAAAACTGAGCGCGGCCTTTCAGCTGAGCGAGGCGCCAAAATCAGCCCCGACCCCAACCCCAACCACAGCCTCAGCCCCAGCTAAAGCGCCTGCTCCTGCCTCTGCCCCGGTCTCTGCACTGAACCCCGGCCCAGTTGCAAAGACTTTGCCCAAACCGCAGCAGCTGTCGTCCCTTACTCCGCTCTCTCCCCTTTCTCCACTTTCGCCCCTCTCTCCCCTGAGTTCGTCTCGGGCCAGCGCGGCAGCGCCCTTGACCCAATTGGCTCAAAACGACATCGACAGCTTCCCTCAGCCTTGACCTGAAAAAAAGGGGCGTGACGGCAAGCGGCAAGACCTTGCCGCTCTGGCGGCAACAAGTGGCCTTCGCAGGGGAATGCCCCAAGCCGCCCTAGCTTGACCCGTCTCAAATTCCGCCGGGCCTCACTTCCTACAGCTGGCACATCTCTTGCATTCGACACAACAAAGCCCTGCTTGAGGGCTGCGTGTCAATAAATCGGCATCCCGCCGACCACGAAAGGAAGATGATGAGTTTGCTCGACTCCGCATTGGGTGTCCACGCCCAGGCCCTGGCTGTCAGAAGCCAGCGCGTGGAAGTGCTTGCGCGCAACATCGCCAACGCCGACACCCCCCAATACAAAGCGCAAGACCTGGACTTCAAACAGGTGCTCAAAAGCGCCCAGTCAGGCGACTTGCAAACCACCAACAGCAAGCACCTGAGTGAGCTGGCACCGGGCACCGACGACGGTTTGAAATACCGCATCCCCTTCAACGTCGCGTTCGACGGCAACACCGTCGAACTGAACGTCGAACAAGCCCAATACGGTAAAGCCGCGGCCGATTACCAGGCCACGCTGAACTTCTTAGAAAGTCGCATCAGCGGCATTCGCAAAGCCCTGCGAGGAGAGTGAGCATGGGACTCGACAGCATTTTTGGCATCGCAGGCTCCGCCCTGAACGCCCAAACCACCCGCATGAACACCGTGGCCTCGAACTTGGCCAACGCCAACACCGTCGCCCCCACGGAACAAGAAGCTTTTCGCGCCAAGCGCAGCGTCTTCAAAGCGTTGGTCGACCAACAACTCAGCGCACAAGATGCGCCCTACCAAGGCGGCGTGCAGATCAAGTCCATCAACGACGACCCGGCACCCGTGCGCAAGATGTTTGAACCCGGCAACCCGCTGGCCGACAAAGACGGCTTTGTATATGCCTCCAACGTCAATGAAATGACCGAGATGGTGGAAATGATGGCCGCCTCGCGCTCTTACCAAAACAACGTCGAAGTGGTGAACACGGCGCGTCAACTGATGATGCGCACGCTGGACATCACCCGCAGCTGAACCGGACCTGAACCATGGCAACCGCAATCACCAACAATTTGGCCAGCATCAAGCGCTACGAAGACGTGGTCGATGCCGCCAAGCCCGCCAACAAAACGGCCAACGAGAGCATGGGTCAAACCGAGTTTCTCAAGCTGTTCACCACCCAGTTGCAAAACCAGAACCCTTTGGATCCGGTCAAAAACGAAGCCTTCGTGGCCCAACTGGCGCAGTTCTCTCAGCTCGAAGCCACCACCAACATGTCGACCTCGCTGAACAACATGGTCAGCAGCATGTCGAGCGAACGCATGTTGAGCGGCGCAGCCTTGATTGGCAAAAAAGTGGCCGTGCCCGATGCCCCCGCGATTTTGAAAAATGGCCAACCCGTTGAGTCCACCATGAACTTGACCAACGGTGCCGATGCCGTGCGCTTTGACGTTTTGAATGCCAAAGGCGAAAGCGTGCGCAACAAAGTACTGGGCCCACAAACCGCTGGCAATGTCAGCTGGACTTGGGACGGCCTGGACGACGCCGGCAACGCGCTGCCCGAGGGCTCTTACAGCATCAAGGCCCAAGTGGCCAACCAAGGACAAATCACCCCTGGCTCGGTCATGACCTTGTCGACGGTGCGCAGCATCACCCAAAACGCCAACGACGGCAGCCTCACGCTTCAAGTCGACGGAGGCAAATCCATCGCCCTGTCTGCC
>JACCDZ010773070.1_pt1 | contig 11053 bp, 8 predicted proteins | sample 7449551 | NCBI WGS metagenome assembly JACCDZ01 (sample SAMN15323452, study PRJNA562643) | freshwater metagenome | isolation source: river surface water | place: USA:Blue River Watershed | collected 2017-08-18
AACATCACGGCACGCGGCACGATCGGGATGTGGCGCTCGCGCGCGGCCAGCACTTCGGGGTTGTCGGCCTTGACGGCGGTCGATGTGACCACGGCATCGGCATCACGCACGTTGTCGGCGCTGTGGCCCACATGCGTCTGGATGCCCAAGCCAGCCAGACGGCGCAAGGTGACGCTGTCAGACAAGTCGGAACCTGAAATGGCGTAACCCAAATTGAGCAAGACCTCAGCAATGCCGCTCATGCCTGAGCCGCCAATGCCGATGAAATGAATTTTTCGAATGGCGTGTTTCATGCCGCCAACTCCTCACAAGCCATCACAACCTCCCGAGTCGCGTTTGTTTTTTTCTGTTCGTGGGCTTTTTGAGCGCAAGCCAGCAACTGGCTGCGGTCCAGATTTTGTAAACGTGCGGCCAAAGACTCGGCCGTCAATTCAGCCTGCTGCACCAGCCAGCCGCCGCCGTGCTCGACCAAAAAGCGGGCATTGGTGGTTTGGTGGTCATCCACCGCGAAGGGGAAAGGCACAAACAAGGCGGCCACACCTACGGCGGCCAACTCGGTCACGGTGCTGGCGCCTGCACGGCAGATCACCAGATCAGCCTGCGCAAAGGCGGTGGCCGTGTCGTCGATGAAAGGGATCAATTCGGCCTGTACGCCAGCGGCTAGGTAGTTGGCACGCAGTGCATCGATTTGCTTCGCGCCGCTTTGGTGAATGACCTGCGGACGCAGGGCTTCAGGGATCAGGGCCATCGCTTGCGGCACGATGTCATTCAATGCCTTGGCACCCAGACTGCCACCCACGACCAAGACGCGCAATGGACCGCTGCGGCCTGCAAAACGCTCGGCGGGCGTGGCTTGTTGCGTGAAGGCCTGGCGCAAGGGGTTGCCCACCCATTGACCGGTCTTGAACACTTGAGGGAAAGCGGTGAAAACCCGGGCAGCTACCTGGGCCAACACCTTGTTGGCCATGCCGGCCACAGAGTTTTGCTCGTGCAAGACCACAGGCTTGCCGCACAATCTGGCCATCATGCCGCCCGGGAAAGTGATGTACCCCCCCAGACCCAGCACCACATCGGGTTGGACGCGGCGCACCACTTGCAGGCTTTGCCAGAAAGCCTTGAGCAAACGCAGAGGCAGCAAAGCCAATGTTTTCAGACCCTTGCCACGCACACCACCGAAGTCGATGGCTTCAAACGCAAAACCACGTGGCGGCACCAGCTGACTTTCCATGCTGTTGGGCGCACCCAGCCAATGCACACGCCAGCCCGCATCGCGCAAGGCCTCGGCCACAGCCAAGCCGGGGAAGATGTGCCCCCCCGTGCCGCCGGCCATCACCAATGCGCATTTCTGTTGGCGTTCGGTCATGCCCGACCTCCGCGCATCATTTGTTTGTTTTCCGCATCAATGCGCAACACGATGGCGATTGCCACCAGGTTCATCATGATGGCCGAGCCGCCGTAACTCATCAGAGGCAAGGTCAAGCCTTTGGTCGGCAAAGCGCCCAAATTCACGCCCATGTTGATGAAGGACTGAAACCCGATCCAGATGCCCACGCCTTGCGCCACCAGGCCCGAGAACACCTTGTCCAGGGCAATCGATTGGCGGCCAATCACCATGATGCGGCGGGCCAGCCAAAGGAACAGGAAAATCGCCAGCGTCACGCCCACCAGACCAAATTCTTCACCAATCACAGCCAGCAAAAAGTCGGTATGGGCTTCAGGCAGCCAGTGCAGCTTTTCGACACTGCCACCCAGACCCACACCCCAGATTTCGCCGCGACCAATGGCAATCAGCGAATGTGACAACTGATAACCCTTGCCCAACGCATGCTCCATGCTGAATGGGTCCAGGTAAGCAAAGATCCGCTCACGACGCCAGGGTGACGCCGCGATCATGATCACAAATGCGCCCACCAGCACCGCAAAGATCAGGAAGAACATGCGCGCGTTCACACCACCCAGGAACAAGATGCCCATGGCGATGATGGCGATCACCATGAAAGCGCCCATGTCCGGCTCGGCCAGCAAGAACACCCCGGCAACGGCGACGGCAGCACCCATGGGCCAGACCGCGCGAAAGAAATGCTCCTTGACATCCATCTTGCGCACCATGTAGTCGGCGGCGTAAATGATGGTGGCCAGCTTGGCCAACTCGGAGGGCTGGAAATTCATGACGCCAAACGAGATCCAGCGGCGCGCCCCGTTGACCCCCTTGCCGATGAAGGGCACCAGCACCAAGGCCAACAGCACCAGCGCCAACACGAACATGGGACGCGCCGACTTTTCCCAGGTTTCCATGGGCACCTGAAACGCCAGCAAAGCCACCGCACACCCCATCACCAGCGAGATGATGTGACGTGTCAGGAAATGGGTTTGTGCATAACGCGCAAAACGGGGGTTGTCGGGCATCGCGATCGACGCCGAGTACACCATGACCATGCCCCACATCAACAAGGCCACCACCACCCAGACCAAAGCCTGGTCAACACCCTGCAAGCGGGCCGTCGTGCCTGGAGACTGACGGGCAAACTCATACCCGCCCAGATTGACCGGCAAACCATGGCCTGAAGCGGCAGACACACTCGCACCGCCACCAGTGAACACGGCGGCCATGCGTGCGAAGCTGCCGCGCAGGGTCTGCATGAAGCCTGGCTTGTCGCTCACAGCGCGCCCTCCATGCTCACACCCGCAGCATCTGCCAGATCGGCGACCGCCTGCACAAACACGCGTGCGCGGTGCTCATAGTCCTTGAACATGTCAAAACTGGCGCATGCCGGGGACATCAGAACGGCATCCCCCATCTGCGCCAAGGCCGTGGCCTTTTCCACCGCTGCAACCATGTCGGCGGCATCCTGCACGGGCACATCCACGCCGTCCAACGCTTCGCGGATCAGCGGTGCATCACGACCGATCAAGACGACGGCACGCGCAAAACGTGACACAGGCTCGGCCAGCGGTGAGAAATCCTGACCCTTGCCGTCCCCGCCCAGAATGACCACCACACGGCGGTCTGCACCCAGACCTTGCAAGGCCGCCACAGTCGCCCCCACATTGGTGCCTTTGCTGTCGTCGAAGTACTCCACTTCGTTGATCACGGCGATCGGCTCAACGCGATGCGGCTCGCCGCGGTATTCGCGCAAGCCATACAACATCGGCGCCAAAGAACAGCCTGCGCTGCTGGCCAAAGCCAAAGCGGCCAGAGCGTTGACGGCGTTGTGACGCCCCCGAATGCGCAAGGCATCGGCAGGCATGAGGCGCTGGATGTGCAACTCTTCTTCAGCGTCTTTGCGGCGGCGACGGGTTTCATCGGCCTCAAGAGCACGGACCAGCCAGGTCATGCCGTTCATCACCTCAATGCCAAAGTCACCAGGGCGCTGAGGCATGTCGCCGCCAAAGGTAACGCAAGCACGTTCGATGGGACGCTGCAATTTGACCTTGATCGGCGCGGGGCGCATGGCCATGACTTGGGCGTCTTCGCGGTTGAGCACCATCAAGCCTTTGTCACCAAAAATGCGAGCCTTGGCAGCCGCATAGGCGGCCATCGAACCATGCCAATCCAGATGGTCTTGCGTGATGTTCAGCACGGTGGCGGCTGTGGGCTCGAACCCTTCGCTGCTGTCCAGCTGAAAACTGGACAACTCGAGCACCCAGACTTGCGGCAAAGCCGTGGCCATGGGGTGCACCACGGCCGGGGCAATCACGGGCACTGCAACATCGACGTCTTCTTCGGTGTCTTCTTCCGTATCTTTTTCAATGTCTTCGTCCACATGGGACTCAGCATCCAGATCGACTTCTGGGGTGTTGTCATGTGTTTCGACAAATGTGGACACCACCGGGGTCACAGGCTGTGCCGCCGCTTGAGCGGCTTCTTGAGCCTGCTGCTCAGCCAGCTCTTGCGCTTGTTGTTCAACCAGGGCTTGAGCCTCAGCCAAAGACTGAGCCAGGGTATCGAGCAATGTGGGGCCAATGTTGCCCGCCACCTTGACAGTCTTGCCGGCACGCTCGACCAGCTGACCAGTCAGCGAGGTCACCGTGGTCTTGCCATTGGTGCCCGTGATGGCCAGCACCTGCGGGGCATAGCCAAATTCGTTCTTCAACTCTTGCAAGCCTGCAGCGAACAAACTCAATTCGCCACCTTGCCACAGGCCAATCCCCTTGGCGGCATCCACCACAGGAGCCACCACTTCGGGCGCCAGGCCAGGGCTGCGGAACACGGCACGCACCGAAGTGCCCTCGACCAGGCTGGCAGCAAAAGGGCCTGGCACAAAGCGCACGTTCGGCCACTCAGCTTGCAGCGTGGCCAGTTGCGGCGGGGTCTCACGCGTGTCGGCCACGGTCACGTCTGCACCGGCACGGGCGCACCAACGGGCCATTGCCAGGCCCGAAGCACCCAAACCGAGAATCAGAACGTGTTGACCGTGGAGCTGCTGCATGGCTTACCTCAGCTTCAGGGTCGACAAGCCGACCAGACACAGCAGCATGGTGATGATCCAGAAACGCACGACGACCTGCGTTTCCTTCCAACCGCTTTTTTCAAAGTGGTGATGCAAAGGCGCCATCTTGAGGATGCGTCGGCCTTCACCGTATTTCTTTTTGGTGTACTTGAAATACGCCACCTGGGCCATGACCGACAAGGCCTCGACCACAAAGATGCCGCCCATGATGGCCAGCACGATTTCCTGGCGCACGATGACGGCGATGGTGCCCAAGGCACCGCCCAAGGCCAGCGCACCCACATCGCCCATGAACACTTGCGCCGGATGGGTGTTGAACCACAGGAAAGCCAAACCCGCACCGGCCATGGCCGCACAGAAGATCATCAACTCGCCCGAACCCGGAATGTGCGGAAAGAACAGGTATTTGGAATACACCGAACTGCCAGTCACATAAGCAAACACGCCCAGCGCCGAGCCCACCATCACCACCGGCATGATGGCCAGGCCATCCAGACCATCGGTCAGGTTCACGGCATTGCTGGCACCCACAATGACCAGGTAGGTCATGATCACAAAGCCAAACACCCCGAGTGGATAGCTCACTTCTTTGAAAAAGGGCACCATCAAACCAGCCTTGGGTGGCAAGTTGACATCAAACCCGGACATGACCCATTTGGCGAACAGGTCCAGCACGCGCAGATTGGAACTCTCGGAGATGCTGAACACCAGGTACAGCGCAGCCAGCAGGCCAATCACCGATTGCCAGAAATACTTCTCGCGTGAGCGCATGCCTTCGGGATCTTTGTTGACGACCTTGCGCCAGTCATCAACCCAGCCAATCGCTCCAAAGCCCAAAGTCACGATCAGTACGATCCAGACAAAGCGATTGGACAAGTCAAACCAGAGCAAGGTGGCGATGGCAATCGACAACAAGATCAACACGCCGCCCATGGTGGGGGTACCACTCTTGGACAGGTGCGACTGCATGGCATAGCCACGGATAGGTTGGCCGATCTTGAGAGCGGTCAGGCGACGGATCACAAATGGACCGGCACTCAAACCGATCAGCAAAGCGGTCATGGCCGCCATCACCGCCCGGAATGTGATGTATTGAAATACGCGCAAAAAGCCCCATTCCGGAGACAAAGTTTGCAACCATTGCGCCAGACTAAGCAGCATGGGCCTCCCCTTTTTTGTTGTTGATGTCTGCAGCGTGCTGCACCAGAGCTTCCACCACCTGCTCCATCTTCATGAAGCGCGAGCCTTTGACCACGATGCTCTGGAAGTCCATCACTTGCGCCAACACGGCATCACGCAGTGCGGACATGTTTTCAAAATGGCGGGCAGCGCCATAGGCTTTGGCCGCATCGGCACACAAATCACCCAAGGTGTAAAGCGCTTCAATGCCGCGTTCGGCCGCGTAGGCGCCGACTTCGGCATGGAACTGAGGGCCCTGGTCGCCAACTTCGCCCATGTCACCCAACACCATCAAGCGAGGTCCAGGCAACTCGGCCAGCACATCGATGGCGGCACGCACCGAATCCGGATTGGCGTTGTAGGTGTCATCCACCAGGGACAAGGCCTGGCCATTCATGTTCAAGAGTAAGGCGCGCGAGCGGCCTTTGACAGGTTCAAAAGCCTGCAAACCCTGCACCACGGTAGCCAACTCAACACCGGCTGACATCGCGCAAGCCGCTGCGGCCAATGCATTCTTCACGTTGTGACGGCCCGCGATGTGCAAGCGCACAGGTGCCGTGCCCGCAAAGGTCTTGAGTGTGAATTGCCATGCGCCTGCGGTCCACAGCACCACCGCTGCGCTGACGTCGGCGTCTTGCAGGGCAAAGGTGCGGCATGCGCGAGGCGCGGCCAATTGGGCCCACACGCTGGTGTAGGTTTCATCAGCGGGGTACACGGCCACGCCATCGGCTGGCAGCGCTTGCAGCACTGCGCCGTTTTCATAGGCCACGGCTTCCACAGTGCCCATGTATTCCTGGTGCTCACGTTGGGCGTTGTTCACCAAGGCCACAGTCGGTTTGGCGATGCGCGCCAGATAGGCGATCTCGCCGGGGTGGTTCATGCCCAGTTCAACCACAGCGATGCGGTGGTGCGCACGCAGATGGAGCAAGGTGAGCGGCACGCCAATGTCGTTGTTCAGGTTGCCTTGTGTCGACAAGCTGTGTTCAGGTGCATTGGCGCGCAAGATCGCTGCGACCATTTGCGTGACCGTGGTTTTGCCATTGCTGCCTGTGATGGCGATCAAGGGCAGGTCGAATTGAGCGCGCCAGCCTGCGGCCAACTCACCCAAGGCCAGACGGGCATCGGGCACCACCAAGGCGCTCAGGCCATGGGCCACAGCCAAGGCTTCGCCTTGTGGCTCGCACAACACGGCCACAGCGCCTTGCGCTTTGGCTTGAGCGATGAATTGGCTGCCGTCGAATTTTTCACCACGCAAGGCTACAAACAAATCACCGGCACGCAAACTGCGGCTGTCGGTGTGTACACGGTCAACCCGCACATCGACCGATCCAACGCAGCGCGCATCGGTCAACCAGGTCAACGCCTTTTGCAAGGCCAATTGCATCGCGCTCATCCCTTGCTCTCCTGTGAGCCAACGCCTTGCCGTGCAACACGACGCTGCAAAGCGGCCTGCACTTGCTCGACATCGGAGAATGCGTGGCGAACGCCCCGAATTTCCTGGTAGGTTTCATGACCCTTGCCAGCCACCAGCACCACATCTTTGACGTCTACACGGTCCATCAAGGCATGGATCGCCAGCGACCGATCAGGCTCAACCGTCACGGCATCGGCCTGCTGGAGTCCCTTGATCATTTGGGCCAAAATGGCTTCGGGTGATTCGGAGCGGGGGTTGTCGCTGGTCAGCACCACGCCATCGGCGTGCGCTTCTGCAGACGCCGCCATCAAAGGACGTTTGCCAGGATCACGGTCACCACCACAACCCAGAAGACACCACAAACGGCCACCGCGTTGTGTGGCCAGAGAACGCAAAGCAGTCAAAGCTTTGTCGATGGCATCCGGCGTGTGCGCGTAATCGACCACCACCATGGGCGCATCGGTCTTCAAACCAGACACGCGCTGCATGCGTCCGGGCACAGCCGTCAAATAGGTACAAGCCTGAACAGATGCTTCAAGCGAAAAGCCCAAGGCACGCAAACTGCCGATCACGCCCAGCAGATTGTCGATGTTGTAGTCACCGATCAATCCGGTGGCCAAGGTGAGCATGTGTTCGCCTTCGACCACATGGAAGGCAATGCCCTCCAGGCTATCGATCTGACGGGCCTGCAAACGCGCAGAGCCCAGACGCGAACAAGTCCAAACGTCAAGGTCACGCGCTTGCAGTTGTGTGGCCAAACGCGCCCCGTGAGTGTCATCCACATTGATCACGGCAGCTTGCAAAGCGGGCCAATTGAACAGGACCTCTTTGGCAGACCAATAGGCGTCCATGCTGCCGTGGTAGTCCAGATGGTCTTGCGTGAAATTGGTGAACACTGCCACACGGATGCGCGTGCCATCAAGTCGATGCTCAGCCAAACCAATGGATGAGGCCTCGATGGCACAGTGCTTCAAACCTGCATCGGCAAATTCACGGAACTGGCGCTGCAACAAAACCGGATCCGGTGTGGTCATGCCTGTCGATGACAGGTGCGGCAATTGACCCACGCCCAAAGTACCCACCAGACCACAGGGGTTGTGCAACACAGGCGATGACAAGGCTTGTGCCAACCACCAGGTGGTTGAGGTTTTTCCATTGGTCCCGGTGACGGCCAAAACACTCAACTCTTCGCTGGGGTGCTCGTAATAAGCATCTGCAATCTGGCCTGTCTGGGCCTTGAGTTCGGCCATGCATGCCAGGCGTTCAAGCTTGTGTTCGACCTGATCCTCCTGACTCAATGCCTGCCAGGGCTCCGATCCCTCTTGTGCCAACACGCAAGCCGCAGCACCTTGCTGCAAGGACGATTTCAGATACAGACGGCCGTCGGTCGCCGCACCAGGCCAGGCGATGAACGCATCACCGGGCTGCACCAAACGGCTGTCGGTGCGCAGTTCACCCGTCACACGCTGGCGCAACCAGCGTGCCGCCTCCTGAGGGCTTTGAAGAATCTTCATCAAAAAGACTCCTCCACCGACTTGGCCACGATTTGGGGCTTGACCGCCATGTCCGGTTGCACGCCCATCAAGCGCAAGGTTTGCTGTACGGTCTGACTGAACACCGGTGCGGCCACATCACCACCGAAGTATCGGCCGTTGCTGGGCTCATCAATCATCACCGCGACCACGATGCGAGGCGCCTCGATGGGCGCCATGCCGACAAAAAAGCCGCGGTACTTTTTACCGGCGTAGCCTTTGCCTTCTTGCTTGTGCGCCGTTCCCGTCTTGCCGCCCACGGAATACCCCATGGTTTGAGCTTTTTGCGCCGTTCCTCCTGGACCTGCCGCCATTTGCAGCATCTTGCGCATGGCCTTGGCGTTTTCCGCGCTGATGACGCGCACACCCGGCACCTGACCTTCGGCCTTCATCAAAGTGGCGGGCACCACCTCACCATCGCGAGCAAACACGGTGTATGCGCGTGCCACTTGAAACAGGCTGGCTGAAATTCCGTAGCCATAACTCATGGTCGCCTGCTCAATCGGACGCCAGGTTTTGTAGGGCCGCAAGCGTCCACTCACCACACCGGGAAATGGCAGCTGCGGTTTTTGTCCATAACCCACCTGGGTGTACATCTCCCACATTTCGCGGGGCTGCATTTGCATCGCCATCTTGACGGTGCCCACGTTGCTGGACTTCTGGATCACTTCATTGACCGTCAAAACCCCATGAGGGTGGGCATCGGTAATGGTCGAGCCTGTGATGGTGATGCGGCCTGGTGCTGTCTGAATCGGCGTTTCGGGTTTGACCAGGCCCTTTTCAAGGGCCAACGCCACGGCAAACGGCTTCATCGTGGAGCCAGGCTCAAAGGTGTCGGTCAAGGCCCTGTTGCGCAGCTGTTCACCACTCAAATTGACGCGCTTGTCTGGCGAATAGCTGGGGTAATTGGCCAGGGCCAGCACCTCACCCGAGTGGGCATCGAGCACCACAACACTGCCGGCCTTGGCTTTGTTTTCTTCCACCGCTTCACGCAATTTCTGATAGGCAAAGAACTGGACCTTGCTGTCCACGCTCAGCTGCAAATCCCGACCATCTTCTGGCGGCACCGTTTCACCCACCGACTCCACCACGCGACCCAAGCGGTCTTTGATCACGCGGCGCGAACCGGCCTTACCAGACAGTTGCTTTTGAAAAACCAGCTCCACACCTTCCTGGCCCTGGTCTTCCACATTGGTAAAGCCCACGATGTGCGCGGCAGCTTCACCTTCGGGATACAGGCGCTTGTACTCCTTGATGTCGTACACGCCTTTGATGTTCAAAGCCAGAATTTCCTTGACCACCGACTCATCCATTTGGCGTCGCAGCCAGACAAACGTCTTTTCATCGTCCTTGAGCTTTTTATCCAGCTCCGAGGGACTCATTTGCAACAAACGTGCGAGCTCCCGCAGCTTGACCGGGTCACGCTCCATGTCTTCTGGATTGGCCCAAATGCTGGGAGCAGGCACGCTGGACGCCAACAACAAGCCATTGCGATCGAGCACACGACCACGGTTGGCAGGCAAGGTCAAAGTGCGGGCAAAACGCACTTCACCTTGGCGCAGGAAAAAGTCATTGGCAATCACCTGCACATAAGCGGCACGGGCCACCAAACCCATGAAGCCCAAGGCAATCGCCGCCACAATGAATTTACTGCGCCAGACTGGCGTCTTGCTGGCCAGCAAAGGGCTGGAACTCAGTTGAACGCTGCGGGTGCTCATGGACGTGCCTCCTGGGCAGACACCACGGCCGGTGCAGCGGTCTGAGTCTTTCCGGAAAGGCTGACGTACTGCGTGATGGCCGGCGATGCGGTTCTCATCTGCAATTGCTGGCGTGCAATTTTTTCCACACGCAAGGGCGTAGCCTGAGCCCGTCGCTCAACCTGCAGTCTGTCATGATCCACCTCCAGACGATGCGCCTCTTTGCGCGCCGTCTCCAGGGCCATGAACAAACGCCGGGACTCGTACTGGTTGTACACCAGCACCATCGCACTGGCCAGCACCGCAAGCAACAAAAATACATTCAAACGCGTCACGCAGGCACCTCCGTGCGCTCCGCGATGCGCATGATGGCGCTGCGCGAACGGGGGTTGCCCGCCACCTCTTCAGCACTGGGCTTGACGCGGCCCAAGGCATTCAAACGCATTTGCACAGGCGCAGCAAAAGGCACCCGGCGATCCACCACCTCTTTGGAATGCTTGGCCATGAACTGCTTGACAATGCGGTCTTCCAAAGAATGGAAGCTGATCACCACCAACCGTGCACCAGGCCTGAGCACGCGCAAGCTGGCTTCTAGCGCTTGCTCGAGCTCTTCAAGCTCGGCATTGATGAAAATCCGAAAAGCCTGAAATGTCCGCGTTGCAGGGTCCTTGCCCGGCTCGCGGGTTTTGACCGTGTCAGCCACGAGCGGGGCCAAATCGGCGGTGGTTGAAATTGGGCCCCGCTCTTGTCGGCGAGCCACAAGCGCCTTTGCAATCTGAA
>JACCDZ011102057.1_pt1 | contig 11052 bp, 10 predicted proteins | sample 7449551 | NCBI WGS metagenome assembly JACCDZ01 (sample SAMN15323452, study PRJNA562643) | freshwater metagenome | isolation source: river surface water | place: USA:Blue River Watershed | collected 2017-08-18
CGGCAGAAAACCCCAGGGCCAGCATCCTCAGCGAAGCCGGCTCCAGATAAACCTTCAGGGCAGAAAACCAGGAAACGGCAGGGGTGGACGGTGGTGCGGTCGGTGGGGTGGCATGCATCGGCGAATAATAGCGACTGCAACTGCCCTGCCGTCCCTTGTGCGCCTTGCGATTGCCCCTACGTTGCAGCCATGCCCCGAACCCACCGCGACCCTGCCACCATGCTGACCTCTTTCTCTTTGCACCTGCGCAACATTGGCCTGACCTGTGCACTGGCATGCAGCCTGCTGCTGCAAGGCGAAGCGTGGGCGCGCGAAGGGGTGGAGGTGGGCAAGAATTCGGCTTTTACCAAACTGGTGCCAGCCGACCAACTGGAAGAGTCGGCCACGCAGCAGTACCGCCAGATGCTGGCCCAGGCCGCGGAGAAGCGGGCGCTGGCACCCGACACCCACCCGCAGGTGCAGCGACTGCGCGCCATCGCCCGAAAAATCATTCCCCATGCCACCGAATGGAACCCGCGCGCCGCGCAGTGGCGCTGGGAAGTGAACCTACTGGGCTCCAACCAGATCAACGCCTTCTGCATGCCCGGCGGCAAAATTGCCTTCTACACCGGCATCCTGGACAAGCTGCAGCTCACCGACGACGAGGTCGCCATGGTCATGGGGCATGAGATTGCCCACGCCCTGCGCGAGCACGCACGCGAGCGCATGGGCAAAAACGCCGCCACCAGCCTGGGCACCAACCTGCTGTCGCAGGTGCTGGGGCTGGGGCAGCTGGGCCACACGGTCACCCAGTACGGCGCCCAACTGTTGACATTGCAGTTCAGCCGCGAGGACGAGTCCGAAGCCGACCTGGTGGGCATGGAGTTGGCAGCACGCGCGGGCTACAACCCGCGTGCCGGTGTGAGCCTGTGGCGCAAGATGGCGGCGGCCAACAAGAACGCGCCGCCCCAGTGGCTCTCCACCCACCCCTCCAGCAACACCCGCATTGGCGAAATAGAGGCCAACCTTCCAAAGGTAGAACCGCTGTACCGGCGGGCACGCGCAAAGTAGGGCACGGCAGCGGTTTGCCAGCGGGCTGCTTTGCTGGTACAAAACCAGCCACACGCACCCCCCACCCATGAAACTGCTGCGCACAGGCCTTTTGCTACTGTTCCTTCTGGTCGGTCGGGAAGGGAGTGCGCAGGAATTGCGCTTTGCAGCACCCGAATACCAACCCTACACCGGTGAAGTTCAGGGGCAGGCCACCGGAGTTGGTGTGGCGATGGTGGAAGAAATCATCACACGGGCCGGCATGCGCATGTCGGTGCACATCGTGCCCAACTATTCCCGTTGCGTATTTGAAGTCAGCCACCAGATTGCCGACGGCTTTTTCCTGGGTTCGCGCAACGCAGAGCGCGACGCTGTTGCTGTGCTCAGCCGCCCGGTACTGATCAACCGCTGGGTGTGGGTGACCCGCAAAGAAACTTCCGACAAGCCCGCGATCGCCAGATCCCGTGCTGCCACCTCTATGGGGGTCATGCTCAACACCAACCCGCACATCTGGCTCAAGGAGCACGGGTACTACATCACCGGTACGCCCAACACCGGTGTGTCGCTGGTGGCCATGCTGGATGCCGGCCGCTTCGACAAGGCACTGGTTCCCGAGCTGGTCTTTCAGTACGCGGTGCAGCAAAGCGGGCGCAATCTGGGGGACTACAGCATTACGCTGCACTCCAGCCAGGCCTTCGGCATCTATCTGGCAAAAGACTTTCTGCAACGACATCCGGAGGCCCTGACGCGTATCAACCAGGCGATTGACGCCACTGCGGCCTCTCGCTCCATGGCACCCAAGCCTGCAGCCCGAAAGTAGCGGGGATTCGAGACGCTCTACGCCGAAGCACCTACATAGGGGTTGAAGCGCCGCTCTTCCCCCAAGGTGCTTTCCGGCCCGTGCCCGGGGATAAACACCACATCGTCCCCCATGGGAAACAAGCGCTCACGAATGCTGGCAAGGAGCTGTGCATGGTTGCCTTGCGGAAAGTCGGTACGGCCAATAGAGCCCGCAAACAAAACGTCACCCACAAATACACGCTTGGCTTCGGGCGAGAAAAACACCACATGGCCAGGCGTGTGGCCCGGGCAATGGCGCACTTGAAGCGTGCTTTGCCCCACTTGCACGGTGTCACCGTCGTGCAGCCAGCGCGTGGGCGTGAACGGCAACGCAGGCGGGAAACCGAACATCTGGCTTTGCTGGGGTAAGCCGTCAATCCAGAACTGGTCTGCGGGATGCGGACCCACAATGGGCAGGCCGTACTGGCGGGCCAACTCCCCAGTGCCACCTGCGTGGTCAATGTGGGCGTGGGTAAGCAAGATTTGCGTGGGTGTGAGCCGGTGCTTTTGCAGTTGGGCCAGAAGTTGCGGCAAGTCGCCACCAGGGTCCACCACCGCAGCCTCCAAGGTTTGGTCACACCACAGGATGGACGCATTTTGGGCAAAAGCAGTGACGGGGACAGTGACGTACTGGAGCATGAAATACCTGTGGAAAAAGACCCTTGCGCAAGGGGATTCTTGTATAAAGCAGACAACACGCCAAGCGGCTCAACGGAAAGACGCTCGCCATGAAGTTCCTGTGGCCTATTTTGCTCGCAGTTTTTCGCTCTTTGTATTTTGGCTATGCCCTGTGGTGCGTGGCCTTTCCGCTGGCGCTGGCCTACTTGCTGTACGCGCATACGACCTGGGTGTTATGGCCGGCACTGGGCATTGCGGCCGTGTTGGTAGTGGGGGTGTACGCCCAACGTACCCACGATGACCCCAACCCTTGGCAAAGCGGTTTTTTGGCATGGTTTGGCACGCTCAAGGTTTTCCGCAACCTGCGCCCAGGCGCCATGGTGGGCCTGGGGCTGCCGTCCTCGTTTCTGGTGGAGAACCCGCGTGGGAGTCGCATTGGCGGACGTGAGCTTCGGGAACTATTGCGCGTACTGCAACCTGGCGACATCCTGCTGCGTGGTTTTGACGGTTACATCGACGGCGCGTTTATCCGGCGCGCCTCGCGCTGCTCGGAGCAAGGCTACCGCCCTGGCTGGTACACCCATGCCGCACTGTATGTCGGCGCGCTGGGGGAGGCGCAACGGGCCAAAGTGCCAAAAAAGTTCGCCCACAACCCCGATTTCTTTGAAACCGGCGAACAAATGGTGATTCACTCCATGTCCAAAGGGGTACACACCGAAGACTTCCTGACCTTTGCCCGCTGCGACTACCTCGCTGTGCTGCGACTTCCCGCCGGTGCGCGTTATGACCGCCCCCAAGCGGTTGCCGACGCCATCGACGCCGGCCTCTCGAAAATCGGTGAGGAATACGACTTTGACAGCAGCGACACCACCCGGTTCAACCGCTTCAGTTGCTCGCAACTGGTGTATTACTGCTTGCGCAGCATCCACAAGGAGCTGGACCTGGCCGCCCGCTTGCATGCGCTGTACCCGCTGGGCACCTGGCACCCCAAGCTGGCGGTATTCAAACGCAAAACCATCATTCCCGATGACTTCTACGACCTGTGCCGCAATGGGAATCTGCACTGTGTATGGGAAGACAAAACCAGCCAAACCCTGCCGGGGCATTCCCACGGAGGCGGCCGGTGAGTGGAAGGCTGCACGCGTTCCTGCGCGCCACCAATGACGTATTGGGTTTATCCGAGCGCGAACTCGTAGGCTTTGAGGAGCGCTCCCGCAACGTACAGGCGGCCTCGGCGTTAGGCGTTTTTTTCGGCATCCTTTTCTCGCTTTTCAACATGCTGACCCCGGGCATGGCCGAGTTGGGGATGGCAGAACTGTGGGTGGTGGTGTGCGTTTTGGCACCCGCCGTGCTGGCCAGCCGCACGCCGCGCTGGGTGGGTGTCGCAGAAACTCTGGTGGTCTTTGCTTCCATGAGTTTTTCGTTTGCCCTCATCGCCTACGGAGGGGTCGAAGGCACTGGACTGTTCTGGGTCGGGATGGTGCCGTTTCTTGGGTTTTTTATCGCTGGGCAGCGCAATGGCTGGCTGTATTGCCTCGGCATGATCGCTGCGATGACGCTGTATTTCAGCGTCGTACAACACCGCTTGTCGTGGGCATACCAGCACAGCACGGTGGTGGCAACCCAATTTGTGCTTTCTTTTGTGTTCTACACGCTGGTGGCCGCAGCTTTCAACCGTGCGCGAAGCCGGTTTGAAGAAAAGCTGCAACAGCGGGTGGACGAAAAAACCGCCGACGCCAAAGCGCTGCTGGCCCAAATGGAATACCTGGCAACCCACGACACGCATACAGGCCTTCCGAACCAGCTTTTGCTACTCAAGCACGCAGCGGTGGCAATCGACACGGCACAGGCCAACGGACAAGGCGTCGTCGTCAGTGTGATGCGCCTGGAGCGCCTGTTCGAGCTTGCCAATGTACTAGGCGGCGAGGGCGGTGACCAACTCGTCACGGAAGTGTCGCGGCACTTGCAATCCATTTTGGGCGACCGCGGAACACTGGCCAGAACCCGGCGCGACGAGTTTGCGGTGGTGTACCCCATTCTCCAGCCGCAGATCGAGTCGGATGCCATTCGCCAGTTCATCCTGGAGCATCCCATCGCCATTCAGGTGCAGGGCTACTCCCTGCTACTGGAATTCAAGGTGGGGTTGGCAGTATTTCCGCAACATGCGCTTAGTGCGGACAAGCTGCTGCACAAGGCAGAGCAAGCGATGCTGCAGGCCGCAAAAGGCGGCCAGTCATGGTCGCTGTACGACGCACAGTTGGAGCAAACTTTCGTGCAGCACCATCTGCTGTTTGGCCGACTGCGCGATGCGTTGGAGCACCGGCATCTCCAAGTCCATTACCAGCCACAAATTGACCTCAGAACCGGCCGAGTTCACGGTGCCGAGGCACTGGCACGTTGGTGGGACCCTACCGCCCAAGCCATGATTCCGCCGGTAACGTTTATTCCTGTGGCCGAAGAATCCGGACTGATACGCCCACTTACGCGCTGGATCATCCGCGAGTGTTTGCGTACCTGTGCCCAGTGGCACGCAGCAGGTTTTACGCTCGACGTCTCCATCAATCTGTCGGCCTTGAACCTTCTCGACCCTGAACTGATGGACGTGCTTGACCAGGGCTTGCGCGAAACAGGTTTACAGGCGTCCTCTGTGAACCTGGAAATTACTGAAAGCTGCTTCATGGACTCACCCGAGCGGGCCATGGAGGTGGTGCACCGGCTTCACAAGCACGGCTTCAAGCTCTCGATTGACGACTTCGGTACCGGCTATTCATCGTTGTCGTACCTGAAAAACCTGCCAATCAACGAACTCAAGATTGACCAGGGGTTTGTTCGGAATTTGTTGGCCAATGCGGGGGACCAAGCCATTGTGGCCAGTACCATGGACCTCGCACACAACCTGAAGCTTTCCGTCGTGGCCGAGGGTATCGAGGACGCAGCAACGGCGGCGTGGCTGCGCGAGCGGCATTGCGACATTGGGCAGGGTTACTGCTTTGCCAAACCCATGCCACCCGACCAGTTTCTTGCCTACCTGGCAAGCCAAACAGTTGCTGCCAACGCCACATGAAAATCATCCACCTCAGCGACACCCATGTAGGCAAGGAAAACAACGAACGCCGCATGCAGGCGCTGCTTGACGATATCGCCACTGCGCACGACCCTGCGCAGAGCATCCTGGTACACACCGGCGACTTGATCCATCACGGCCATAGCGGCGAAATGCGCAGTGGGCGCGCCTTGCTTGACGGGCTGTCAAACCGTGGTTGGCAAATACGCCTGGCACCGGGCAACCACGACTATGGAGACTCGCTGCACGTCGACCCCGACTGGGCGGCAGAGTTCCGCGGGCAGTTCGCAACGTATATTTTTGGCGCGTCAGCGCCCGACTTTCCGGTATTGACGGTGGTGGGCGGGTGTGCATTCATCGGATTGGACTCCAATGAGGCGGAAATGGGATTCTGGGAACGCTGGATGGCCGAGGGCTACCTGGGTTCCACACAACTTGAAAAACTCAACCGGCTGCTGGACAGCAGTGATGTGGCCGGGCGCAAGGTCATTGTGTACTTGCACCATCACCCGTTTTTTGACGCACCGGTGGTGCGTGCCGACGTTGGCGACCGTGGCTACCTGGCCCATTTGTTCGGCTGGAATACGCGCCGCTTTCGACGGCTCAAGGACGCATACTCCCTGATGCAATGCATGCGGGACCGGGTGGACATTCTTTTATTCGGGCACCAGCATTTCGGTCTGGACTACAGCGCTGAGGGGCAGCGCTATGGCATACGCCTCGCGCTGGACGCCAGCTCCAGCACCGCGACACAGATGGACACGGACCGCATGCGCTACCGCACCATCGACACCACCACAGGTAGCGTGACAACACGCTTTGTGGCGTTTCCCTAAAGCAATCCGTCGTAGGTGACGGTAACGGGCGCGTGGTCGGAAAACTTTTCGTCCTTGTAGATGGACACACTGCGCGCACCCGCCGCGATCGCCGGTGTGGCGAGGTGGTAATCCAGTCGCCAACCCACGTTCTTTGCATAGGCCTGGCCGCGGTTGCTCCACCACGTATAGCAGGCATCTGTGGTGTCGGGGTGCAGCTGGCGGTACACGTCCACCATACCGCCTTCGGACAGGAATTTACTCATCCAGGCGCGTTCTTCGGGCAGGAAGCCGCTGTTTTTCTGATTGCTCTTCCAGTTTTTGAGGTCGGCTTCCTGGTGGGCGATGTTCACGTCGCTGCAAATGACAAAGTCGCGCTGGACTTTGAGTGCCATCAGGTGCGGATAAATGCGCTCCAGAAAGCGGAATTTGGCCAATTGTCGGTCTTCGCCGGAAGAGCCACTGGGGAAATAGATACTGATGATGGAGCGTTTGGCAGAAGGTGTGTCAAAGCGGGCTTCGACATACCGCCCTTCGTCATCAAACTCTGTGTCGCCAAATCCCACCACCACATCGCTGGGTGCATGGCGCGTGTACACCGCTACGCCCGAATAGCCTTTTTTCTGTGCAAAGTGAAAGTACCCGGTCAGACCTGCCAAGGTGTCGAACTTTCCTTCAACATCGGGAGCTTGTGCCTTGACTTCCTGCACGCAAATACAATCGGGGGGCTCTTTTGCGAGCCAGGCTTCGAGCCCTTTGCTGGTGGCGGAACGGATTCCGTTGAGATTGAGGCTGGTTAACTTGAACAAGGATTTCCCCATGTCGAATCAGGACGCGTTGGCCCAGGAGTTTGTGGCGTTTGCCGTGGAGTGCGGTGTGCTGCGCTTTGGCGAGTTCAAGACCAAGGCCGGACGCATGAGCCCCTACTTCTTCAACGCCGGCTTGTTTGACGATGGCGCCAAACTGCTGCGTTTGGCCGAATTCTATGCCCAGCGCATCTTGGCCAGTGGTATCGAATTCGACATGATTTTCGGCCCCGCCTACAAGGGCATTCCGCTGGGTGCCGCGGTGGCGATCGAACTGGCGCGGCGCGGTCACAACGTACCATTTGCCTACAACCGCAAGGAAGCCAAGGACCACGGGGAAGGCGGCACCCTGGTCGGCGCCCCGCTGCAAGGCCGTGTGCTGGTGGTGGACGACGTGATGTCCGCCGGTACCGCCGTACGCGAATCCATTGCACTCATCGAAAAAGCAGGTGCCAGGGCACATGCGGTCACGATTGCGCTCGACCGCCAGGAAATGGCCACCGAGAAGGGGGCTGACGGCACGACGGTAGATGTGCCTTACAGCGCGGTGCAGTACGTACAGAACACGCTGGGCATGCAGGTCTGCGCCATTGCCAAGCTTTCTGATTTGATGCAGTATCTGGAGCAGCGCGGTGGGGAGAGCAACGCGCAAGATCATCAACGCGTACTGGCTTATCGCCAACGCTACGGAGTGGACTAAAAGAATATGCATTTGGCAACACGCGTTATCGGCACCACCCTTGGCTTGTGTCTGGCCACCTCGGTGCTCGCGCAAACGACTGGCTCGCCCGTTATTGCTGGGGTGTACACCTGTGTGGATGCCAAAGGCCGCAAGCTCACCGCCGATCGCCCCATCGCCGACTGCATCGACCGCGAGCAAAAAGTGCTCAACCCCAGTGGAACCGTCAAAGCCAAGGTGGGACCATCGCTCACCGCACAGGAGCGTGCAGAACAAGAGCAAAAAGCCAAACGTGAGGCCGAAGAGCAGGCCAAGGCCGCCGACGAAAAGCGCCGCAATCGGGCGCTGCTTTCGCGCTACCCCAACAAAGCCATCCATGACAAAGAGCGCAATGAGGCCGTGCTGGGGGTAGAAAACGTGATCAAAGCGGCAAAGGGACGCATGGATGACCTTGCCGCCCAGCAGTTGCGCCTGGACCAAGAGATGGAGTTTTATAAAAAAGACCCGGCCAAAGCCCCGGCTTACTTGCGCCGGCAGGTCGATGAAACGCAGCAAAGCACGGCGGTACAAAAACGATTCATTGGTGAGCAGGAAGCCGAGATCCGCCGCATCAATGCGCGTTTTGACGACGAACTCTCCCGCCTCAAGCCCTTGTGGGCGGCAGCGCAGGCACCGGCGCAGTAACTACACACCCGCGCTGCACAAAAAAGGGCGCCAGTGGCGCCCTTTTTGCTTGTGCTTTTGGACTGGTCGGCTCAGACCAGTTTGGCACGCGACAAGTCGTTGACTTGCTGCGGGTTGGCTTTGCCCTTGCTGGCCTTCATGATCTGACCGACCAGCGCATTGAGCGCCTTTTCGTTACCGGCCTTGAACTCAGTGACGTTCTTGGCATTGGCGGCAATCACTTCGTCGACGATGGCTTCCAGCGCACCGGCGTCATTCATCTGCTTGAGGCCCTTGGCTTCGATGATGGCGTCGACATCGTCTGCACCGTCCCACAAGGCATCAAACACCTGCTTGGCTGCGCTGTTGGAAATGGTGCCATCGCTGATGCGCTGCAACATTTTTGCCAGCGTAGTGGCGGAAACCGGTGACTGGGCAATGTCCAGATCGGCGGCATTGAGTCGGCGTGCAATCTCGCCCATCACCCAGTTGCCGGCAATTTTCGGTTGACCGCTGGCCTTTGCCGCAGCCTCGAAGTACTGGGCCAGCGCCAGGCTTTGTGTCAGCTGCGTGGAATCGTAGTCGCCCAGGCCATAGTCAGCCTGGAAACGTGCTGCCATATTCCGAGGCAATTCGGCCATTCCCCCTCGTACTTGCTCGATCCACTGCTCTGAAATACATAGCGGCGGCAGGTCCGGATCGGGGAAGTAGCGGTAGTCGGCGGCGTCTTCCTTGGTGCGCATGGCGCGCGTTTCGCCGGTGTCAGGATTGAACAGCACCGTGGCCTGCTGGATCGCATGGCCGTCCTCAATCTGCTCGATCTGCCAGCGGACTTCATAGTCGATGGCCTGCTGCATGAATTTGAAGGAGTTCAGGTTCTTGATTTCGCGCCGGGTGCCCAGCGGCTCGCCCGGTTTGCGCACCGATACATTAGCGTCACAGCGGAAAGAGCCTTCCTGCATGTTGCCGTCGCAAATGCCGATCCAGGTCACGATCTTATGCAGTTCCTTGGCGTAGGCCACGGCCTCTGCGCTGGAACGCATGTCGGGCTCGGTCACGATCTCCAGCAGCGGCGTGCCAGCCCGGTTCAGATCGATACCGCTTTGCCCGATGAAGTCTTCGTGCAGCGACTTGCCTGCGTCTTCTTCCAGATGGGCGCGCACCAGGCGCACCGTTTTCTTTTCTTCACCGAGGAAAAAGTCGATGGCACCGCCCTGCACCACCGGAATTTCAAACTGGCTGATCTGGTAGCCCTTGGGCAGGTCCGGGTAGAAGTAGTTCTTGCGCGCAAAAATGCTGCGCGGCGCAATATGCGCGCCGATGGCCAGACCGAACTCGATGGCACGCTCGACCGCGCCCTTGTTCATGACAGGCAGGGTGCCCGGCAGGGCCAGGTCGACTGCGCAGGCCTGGGTGTTGGGTTCGGCACCGAAGGCTGTGGAAGCGCGCGAAAAAATCTTGGACTGGGTCGAGAGCTGGGCGTGGGTTTCGAAACCGATGACGACTTCGTAGCCCTGCACCAGCAGCGACTTGGGGGTGGCGGTTTTGGCTTGCATGTTCAAAATCCTACGGGCTTGGCCGTGTGGAAGTCGGTGGCCTGCTGAAAGCGGTGCGCAGCGTTGAGCAGGCGCGATTCCTGAAAGTAGTTACCGATGAGCTGCATGCCGATGGGCATGCCAGCATCCGCGGCAGCAAAGCCCACCGGAATGCTCATGCCGGGCAGACCGGCCAGCGAAGCGGGCAGCGTAAAGATGTCAGCCAGGTAGTTGGCCACGGGGTCGTCGGACTTTTCGCCGATTTTCCAAGCCACCGTGGGGGCCACCGGTCCGGCGATCACGTCGCACGCCTTGAAGGCGTTCTGAAAATCGTCGGCAATCATGCGACGGATCTTCTGGGCCTGCAGGTAGTAGGCATCGTAGTAGCCATGCGAGAGCACGTAGGTGCCGATCATGATGCGACGCAGCACTTCGTCGCCAAAGCCCTCGGCCCGGGTCTTCTTGTACATATCGGCCAGGTCGGTGTAATTCTGGGCGCGGTGGCCGAACTTCACGCCGTCGAAGCGGCTCAGGTTCGAGCTCGCCTCGGCCGGGGCGATGATGTAGTACACCGGAATCGACAACTCGGTGCGCGGCAATTGGATGGGAACCAGCTTGGCGCCCAACTTCACGTACTGCTGCAAGGCGGCGTCCACAGCCGCGCGCACATCGTCGGACAAACCGGCGCCAAAGAACTCCGCAGGAACCCCGATGCGCAGTCCGTCCAGCGACTGCTCCAAGCCCAGGCTGTAGTCTTCGGCAGGCACATCCAGCGAGGTCGAATCGCGGTCAAGGTCGGGGCCACACATACTGCTCAACAGCAAGGCGCAATCGCGGGCGTTGCGGGCCATCGGGCCGGCCTGGTCCAGGCTGGAAGCGAAGGCGATCATGCCGTAGCGCGACGCGCGCCCGTAGGTGGGCTTGATGCCGGTAATGCCACAGAAGGAGGCTGGCTGACGGATCGATCCCCCAGTGTCGGTACCGGTTGCGGCGGGTGCCAGCC
>JACCDZ010612485.1_pt1 | contig 11050 bp, 5 predicted proteins | sample 7449551 | NCBI WGS metagenome assembly JACCDZ01 (sample SAMN15323452, study PRJNA562643) | freshwater metagenome | isolation source: river surface water | place: USA:Blue River Watershed | collected 2017-08-18
AAACAAATCGCACGCCATGGAAACCTTTGAGGGCATGTTTGACAAAGAAGTGTCTTTGCAAATGTCCAAACGCGGTGCCTTGGGTGTGGCCGACTTCATGGAACGTGCGGTGAAGCAACAACAAGCACCTGCACCCAGCACAGATGCTTTACTGAAAGCACGCGGCAAAGGTATCCCATTGAATCCCAAGCAACAACCTATTCCTTTGCCCACGGCGGCAGAGTTGAGCAAAGGCTTTGCTTTGGAAAAAGCCCTGCCACTCAAGAGCTTGCAAGAGTTCAAGGCACCCTTTAGCGGAGGCCGTAAATGAGTGACATGCTCGGCATTGCCAGTAACGGCATCAATGCATACCAACGCGCACTGACCACGGTCAGTAACAACATTGCCAACGTCAACACGGAGGGGTATTCACGTCAAGACGTGGTGCTCAAAGACTCTGCGCCAAAGAAAATGGCCAGCATGTACGTGGGTACCGGTGTTTTGTTGCAAAACATCAAGCGTCAATTTGATGCGTTTGCTGAATCTAATTTGCGCAACAGCACCAGTGACTTGTCTAGCCAAAAACCTATGGTCGACTACGCCAAGCGCGTGATGGACATCATGGGTGACAAGAGCATTGGCTTGAGCTCAGCGTTTGACAACTTTTTCGCTGCTGCCAGTGCGTTGTCAGCAGACCCTGCTTCTTCTGTCCAGCGTACGAGCTTCATGCGTACGGCCGACGGTGTGGCCTCGCGCTTTGGCGAGCTCGACACGCAGCTTGACTTGATCGCCACAGAAACCCGTGACGGCATTGGCAGCGTGGCTGCACAGGTCAACACACTCACGGGCCAATTGGCTTTGATCAACCAAAGCTTGGCCAAGTCGCCTACGCTTGAAACACAAGCCCCCGAGTTGCTGGATCGTCGTGATCTGACTTTGCGTCAGCTGTCTGATCTCGTTCGTATCAAGACCAGTTTCACCACCAACGGCACAGTCAATGTCAGCTTAGGCACGACCATGACCCAAGGTTTGGTGGTCAATGGCAACAAAGCTCGCCCCATTGGTGTGGACACCAGCGTGGTTGGCAAGATTGAATTGGTGCTTGATCCCTATGGAAAAACTGAATCACTGGCCAGTGCCAGCGGTGGCCAATTGGGCGGCTATCAAAGTTTCATCAGCCAAGTGTTGGAGCCTGCACAGAAAAACTTGAGCGCATTGGCTCAAACCTTTGCATCTGAAACCAACGCCATTCAGAAAAACGGCATCGATGGCTACGGCCAAATGGGTGCGGACTTGTTTGCCTTTGACCCCAAAGCCAGCAGCCCTGCATCTGGTATTCGCATGTCCATGAATGATGGCATGCGTATCGCGACCGCTGCGCAATTCCGTGTAAGTGAAGGCAATAGCAACATCACGACAACCCGTGCCACGGTCAAGTTCACAGGTACAACGCCCACCACTGCTTTGAGTAATCCAGCATTGGTCAACAACCCTAACTCGACGGCAGGTGTCAGCTTCAAAGTTGACGGTGCACGTGTTTATGCGCCAGTGACAGAGTTATCAGCAGGCGTAGGCGCTACCTTTTATTTAGATGATGCAGGCCCAGGTCAGCAGTTGCAAGTCATGACCCGTGATGGTCGCTTGTTGATGGGCGAAGCTTTGGATGAAACAGCCAAATACCAGCTCTTCACGCCTGACAACGGTTTCGCCCCCAATGCCACTTACAGCGACGCCTATTTGAATAAAACAGGACCAAATGCTTATCGAGATTTGGACTTGTTCTACGGCGCCAAAGCGACGGTGTTGTATGGTCAAAACTTTGACGAATACGGCGCAGAGGGTGAAGCCATTCCCTTGCCTGCCGTGATGGAAACCGCACGCATTCCGGGTACTGGTGACTACATTCCTGAGGGCGCTTTGTCGCTCAACGGTGTGAAGTTGGGTGAGCTCAAAGCCTTGGCTACCCCTGCCGATGTCGCCTTGTGGGTAAACGAAAAAACAGCAGACACCGATATTCGTGCTGAAGTGTTCAGCGAAATTCGTGTGCCAACAGGACAAATTGATCTGAAGAAAAGTCTCACGATCAACGGTGAAGTGATTCAGGGCTACCAGGACCTCAAAGGTTTGGTTGACGCCATCAACAACACACTCAATCCTGACGCCAACTCTTCGCTTGAGATGAGCAAGCGTGTCGAAGCATCGCTCACCTCTTCAGGTGAATTGATCTTGAAAAACGTCAATGGCGAACCGATTCAAATCAATGCCAATGTGGGCACTTTAGAGCCAGGCAGCAATGCCTTGAATTTGGCCTTGGGTACCTATAACGGTCAAGTTCGCATGACGCAAATTGTGCGAGACATGCATGTCTCAAGTGGTGATTTGCAATTTGGCAAACCACTGCAAATTAACGATATCAACTTAAATCAAGCGGCTTATGGCTTGGGCGCTGCTGTGTCGTACACAGTGAAATTTGGGTACCCACAACAAACCTTTGTGGGCACACCGAGTGAATTAGTAGCAGTCATGACTGACCGCACTCAAGCTTCGATTTCGAACGTGAGCTTTGGCACGGCCTCTGCGGCCGATGCCTTCACGTCATTCAGCATGGACATTGATGGTGTTCAAGTGAACTTGAGCCCCTTGAAGCCCAACAGCGCAGATTTAGCTGGTTTGGCTGCAGAGTTAGAAATCCACTTGAACGAAGCCGATGCAGGCCGTAACGCCTTGCATGTGACCGTCTCAGGTGACAAGCTGGTGTTCAGCGACGATTTAAACCGTAATCTGACGCAACTCAGCTTAGTGGCCAACGACGAGGCCTACAAAGTCGGCGCACGCGTAGGCACAGTGGATCAGCGCTTTAGTGATGAATACCAAGCCAGTTATGTCAACGGTGAATTGGTAATTCACGCCTTCGATGCCAAGATGGGCGATGCCGATATCGCGACCAAGTTCAATATCAAATTAGGTAATCTCACGGTAGATGCCAAGCCTGGCATGTCATCCATGACTGACTTGATTGAGCGCATCAACAGCAAGCAAGCTGAAACAGGTGTGGTGGCTTCTTTGGATAGCAACCTTGATTTGCAGTTGACTGTGACCGACGAAAAAGGTGTACGTAGCATTTCGATTGGACCAGGTAAAAACAGCGACGGTTCCTACACCTCGAATGCTTTGGGTCTTGAACCCATGGACTACACCGACACCGAGCGTTTGAAACGCATGTTGGCAGAAGACCCTACCAAGACTGACATTCGTTTCTCGTTCAGCACTTATACCTATGGTGACCCTAAGGTAGAAAAGTTTGGCAATCCTGCTGACTTGGCGAAGCTGGGTTTGCGTACGGGTGCGTACATTGAGAGCGGTTGCCCTGATGACTTGTTATTGTTTGTCACTGGCAAAGGTGTGGCCAAAGTGGCAACCACTTTTAGTGGTGAACCCGCGAATGCCCGTGACAACCTGCGTAGCCAAACTTTGCAGGTCAAGTTCACGGCCGCCGATCGCTACAGCATCATTGATGCCAAAACAGGTACTGAGTTGGCCAATCGTCAATACGATGCCACAGCTTTAGAGCCCATGTTGGAATTCCAAGGCCTGAACATCAAGCTCACGCATGGGGCCTCGGTGGGCGACAGCTTCACCATTGATGGCAACTTCGATGGTTTGGCCAACAACGTCAACATGTTGGACATGGTGGACTTGAATAAAAAGCCCACAGCCAACGGCAAGACCATTGCCAACACCTACATCGACCAAATCAACAACGTCGGTAACTTGGCCCAACAAGCCATCATCACGCAAGAAGCCTTGACCGTGGTGAACGACCAGGCCATTGCGGCGCGTGACAAAGTGTCGGGCGTCAACTTAGATGACGAAGCCGCAGCCTTGATCCGTTACCAACAGGCCTACCAAGCTTGTGCCAAAGCATTGCAGGTGTCGGGCGATTTGTTCGACACGATTGCGAATATCCGCTGATAAAAGCGAGCCCTTATGAAAATATCCACCACGCTTTACTTTGACCGCGCCACCCAACAAATGGGCAACGTGCAAGCCAACTTGTCCAAAGTGCAAGAGCAAATGTCGACGGGTTTGCAAATCGTCAAACCCAGCGATGCGCCCGACAAGGCCGCATTGGTGACGCGCATTGAGTCTGAACTCTCACGCCAAACCAGTTACCAAGACACGTTGAAAGCGGTGAACGTGCGCTTGACGGCCCAAGAAACAGCGCTGACCAACACCAGCGATGTGCTGTATCGCATCAAAGAGCTGTCAACGCAAGCAGCCAACGACACCTTGAGCAAAGCTGATCGCCAAAGCGTGGCAGTGGAGCTGGGTGCTTTGCGTGAGCAAATCATGAGCTTGGGTAACAGCCAAGACAGCAATGGCAACTATTTGTTCTCGGGTAGCAAAGCCAATACGGCCCCTTACGCAAAAGATGCCGCTGGCGTCGTGTATTACCAAGGCGACCAAGCGCGCATGAAAGTCAACGTGGGCGACAGTCGCCGCATGAACCTCAACATGCCTGGCTCTGATGCCTTTGTGCGCGTGGTCCGAGATGACGGCAAAGGTGCTCAAACAGGTGTGGACTTTTTTCAAGCCTTGGATGACTTGGTCACTGCGGTGAAGAGCAGTGACTACAGCAATATCCAACGCGGCATTTCAGAGGTTGACGGTTTACAGCAAGGCGTCAGCGAAGGTTTGGCTCAAATTGGTACTGACCTCACGGTGGTCGACATGCAAAACAGCGTTCTCGATGAGGTGGTGTTGCGTCTCAAGGCCACCCGTTCCGACGTGGAAGACTTGGATTACACCGAAGCCATCACACGCATGAACAAGGATCAGTTGGCCTTGCAAGCCGCACAAAGCGGTTTTGCCAAGATTTCTCAGTTGAGTTTGTTCAACTACATCAAGTAATTGGCCTCAAGTTTTCAAAACATCAGCCGATCACCTCAACGATTAGCCTTTTAAGAACGTCTTCACCATGGCCACCACCGCAGTTTCCTCTACAAGTACAGCCGCTAGCACGGCCAAGGATATTGCTGCGGCCAACCGTGCAGCCGCGCAAAAGTTACTGACTTCGTTGAATGCAGGTTCAGGCGTGGACGTCGCTTCGTTGGCGCAAAACTTGGTGGATGCAGAAAAGACGCCTCAGCAAAACGCCATCAACGCCAAGATCAGCAAGAACGAAGCGCGCGTGTCTGGCTATGCTGCCATTTCGTTTGTTTCTTCAGAGTTGAACAACGCGTTCACGGCCCTCAAAGATCAAAACAATTTCAGTTCACTGACGGCCACCAACAGTCAGTCCAGTGCGTTTGCTGTGACCACCAGCGCCACCGCCACCAGTGGCAGTCATGAGATTGAGGTGTTGCAGTTAGCCAAAGCGCAGCGCACCATCAGCACGGGCTATGCTTCAGCGACCGTGCCTGTGAATGGTGGCAATGCCATGTCGCTCACCTTGACGGTCGGTGGGGTCGCCAAACCCGCGATCAGCTTGGCTCCCGGTACCGATACGCCACAAAACATTGTGGATGCCATCAATGCCGCGAAGACAGGTGTAACAGCGAGCTTGGTCAACACGGGCGATGGCTCTGCCTCGCCGTTTCAAATTGTGCTCAGTGGCCCCAAAGGCGCAGCAGGTGCTTTTTCGTTGTCGACGTCGTACACGCAAATCGACGGCACCACAAGCAGCAACCCCAACACCGGCTCTTTGGGGTTGACGTTTGGCAGCAATGCCGCCAATCAAGTGGCCAGCGATGCCAAAGTCAAAGTCGATGGCATCACGTTCACGCGCAATACCAACACCTTGACCGATGTGTTGCCTGGCACGACTTTGGATTTGAAAACAGTCACCACAGGCGCGGCTGACTTGAGCTTGGTGCGCGACACCACTGCCTTGAAAGAAAAATTCAAAGCCTTGGTGACCAGCTACAACGATGCGACATCCATGCTGAACGTGGTCACTGACCCAAAGTCCACCATGGAAACCTATGGTGCGACTTTGGTGGGTGACTCTACCGCTCGCAGCGTGAAGGCCATGATGCGCACTTTGGTGCAGGGTGAGTCCACCACGCCAGGCAGCAAAATTAGCACCATGTGGCAAATGGGCATCAGCATTGACCGCTCGGGCGTGATGGCTTTAGATGAAACCAAGTTGGATGCGGCTTTGGCTGACAACTTTGACGACGTGGTGCAAACCATGACGGGCAATACCAATGGGCTGAGTGCCTACAGCACCAAACCTGCAGGTTTTGCCGGTGAGGCGATGCGCAAGTTGTCCAAGCTCATTGGCCCCAGCGGCGTGTTGTTGACCAACAGCCAAAACGCAGAAACGCAGAATACCAAGTACCAAGCCGATTTGGCCAAACTTGAAACCCGCATGACCACGCTGCTGGCTCGCTATAACAAGCAGTTCTCCAGCATGGAAAGCATCGTGGGTGGCGTGAACAGCCAGAAGACCAGCCTCAAGTCCACCTTCGAGGGCATGATGTCGGTTTACACCAATAAATAATTTTTAAGTTTTTCCTAAAGTTCCATTGCCTCACGCCGATTCATGGCGAAACCCCCAATTTGTCAGGGGTAAAGGCGGTTCTTATGGGTAATGAAATTCAACCAAAAGTGCCTCAGCCAGCACCCGCTCGGCCTGAGGCTGTTGTCGTTGCTAAATCTGCTGGCGGGCATTTGGTGGGCGCATCGCCCGCACCTGTGGATGCAAAAGCGCAAGCGCTGACGCCTATCCCTAAAGCTGAAATCAAGTTTGATGCAGAGCATGCACGCAAGAACTTGGCAGAAGCCATTCAAAAGCTCAACGACATGATGAAAGACAGCGGTCGCACACTGAGCTTTACCATGGATGTGAAGTTAGGCCGCCCCATTGTGTTTGTCAAAAACATGGCCAATGGTGATGTGGTGCGTCAAATCCCTAATGAAGTTGTTGTGCGTGTAGCCCACGGCATTGAAGACTTCAAGGGCTTATTGCACAACGAGGCTGCCTAAGTCATACGCCACATAGCGTATGACTGTATTTTTTTTGAAATATTTCAAAAAAAGACTCAAGTAAAAACCACCCCTCTCGAATCACTGGGTATCAGGAAATGAAATTCTTGACCTCTTTAACCCCCTCTCTGGACTTTTAGGAGAAACACCATGTCCGTTATCAACACCAACGTCAAAGCATTGACAGCGCAAGCATCTATGAGCAATGTCGAGAAATTGACTGCAACGACCATGGAGCGTCTCTCCACAGGTCTGCGTATCAACAGCGCCAAAGACGACGCTGCTGGCCTTGCTATCACCAACCGCATGACATCGCAAATCCGTGGTTACGCAGTTGCGATCCGCAACTCTAACGACGGTATCTCGATGGCTCAAACCGCTGAAGGCGCAATGGGTCAAGTCACCAACATGCTGCAACGCATGCGTGAACTGTCTGTGCAAGCTGCAACTGGTTCTGTGAACGACCAAGACCGCGGTTCGATCCAACAAGAAGTGGATCAACTCAAGGCTGAAATCGACAACATCGCCAACAAAACAAACCACAACAACATCAAGTTGTTGGACGGCAGCGCCGGCAAGATCGTCTTGCAAACTGGCACCAACGCCAATGACACCATGGACATCTCTTTCGGTTCTGTGAAGACCAAAGACATCGGTATGGGTTCACGCGCTTCCTTGTCTTCTGTGGCCACTAGCTACGCTGCAGGATCTGCTCCCGCTTTGGCTGATGGCGACCTCGTTTTGAATGGCGTGGTGGTGGGTGCTTCTTTGGCGACGGATGACACCAAGTCTTCTGCTGCTAACGCTTCTAGCGCTATTTCTAAGGCTGCTGCCATCAACCGCGTGTCTGCTCAAAGCGGCGTGTACGCAACAGTCAACGAGACAGTTGCTTTTGGTTCAGTGATGACTGCTGCTGCTTCTAACGGCACCATCAAGATCAACGGCGTGGACACAGCGACTGTGTACACCACAGACGACGCAGAGTTGTCACGTGCTGCAGTGATGACTGCCATCAACAACATCTCTGGTCAAACTGGCGTCAAGGCTGTTAACACACATGATGACAACCAAGGTATCGTGTTGGTTGCCGCAGATGGTCGCAACATTGAACTCGACCTCGGTAGCTTGACTGCTGCTGCAACTGGTTTGGGTGCTTCGAACGTGTACGAAGGTACATACGAATTGAACACACGTGACGGCAGCGCCATCAATGTGTCTAGCAATGTCTCTGGCAAGTTGTCTAACTCTGGTTTGAACTTTGGTTCTTACTCGGCTGACACTGCACAAGCTGTGTCTTTGACTCGCAAGCCGCAAGCAACTGCTGCTGCTCCTGTGGCTGGCACCAGCGCAGGTACAGAAACTGGCGTGTTCAATGGCAACACCTTGGTCTTGAACGGCGTCGGTATCGATGCTGCCAATGCCAACGATGACCAATCATCGAACACCGTGGTTGACTCTTCTAGCAAAGCTGCCAGCGCCATCGCGATTGCTGCTGCCATCAACAAGAAGTCAGGCATGACAGGCGTAACAGCCACTGCTGAGCCAAACATGCTCAAAGGTTCTGGCTTCACCGCTGGTACTGTGACTGCTTTGAACTTGAACGGTGTGGACGTGGCCATCAGCTTGGATGCCAACTCTAACCGTGATGACGTGATGACAGCCATCAATGCAGCACAAGGCAAGACAGGTGTGGTTGCCACTGCTTGGGGTGAAGGTATCACCTTGACAGCTGCTGATGGCCGCAACATCTCGATCAGCTCTGACGCTACGGATGCAGCAGCTCTCGGTTTGACTGGTGTGACCATCGGTACAGCTGGCGATGACACAGATGCTGTGACTCACTACTCAACTGTCAAGTTGAGCTCTGACAAAGCGTTCACTGTGGAGAGCGGCTCTGAAGGCAACGACAACTTTGCAGCTTTGGGCTTCCGCCGCGGCAACTTTGGTGGCTCGGACAACGCTTTGAAGATCAAAGATGTGGATGTGACAACACAAGCTGGTGCAACCGAAGCCCTCAAGGCCATCGACGCTGCATTGACTTCTGTGGCCGCTGACCAAGCCAAAGCCGGTGCCTTCCAAAACCGTTTGGATGCCGTGGTGTCTAACTTGACTGAGTCGAACCAAAACATGTCTGCTTCACGCAGCCGTATCTTGGACACTGACTACGCCACTGAAACCACCAACATGGCGCGTAACCAGATCATTTCGCAAGCTGCCACAGCGATGCTGGCGCAAGCGAACCAGTCTTCGCAATCGGTCTTGTCACTGTTGAAGTAATCAAGCCCATACCCCAAGCGATTGGGGTTAGCAAAAAAGCGAGCCGAGTGCTCGCTTTTTTGTTGATATACAAAAACTTTCACATTTTTTAATAAAGACGCTCAAGTTATCAAAATTGAAGCCGATCTTCATGAGACGAATCCCTGTAAGGGCAGTGCATTGCTGTGCAGTCACTGCCGTTACAACCCTCAATAAATGAGTGAAAAGAGCGAATCATGGCCACGATCAACAACTTAAGTACTGGTTTTCAATCCAACACATTGATGACCTTCGGCGCTGCAACGCCCACCACCAAGGTCACGGCCACGACCGATATTTCTGGCTTTGATGCGACCAAGATCAAAGCCCTCACGGTGGCAGAGGCTGCGGCACTGACCACCGAGCAGGTGTCCTCTATCAGTACCTCTGCCATGGCAGGTTTGACAGCGGGTCAGTTGGGTGCCTTGAGCGCAACCAATGTGGCCGCTTTCACCGATCAGCAGATGGGTGCCTTTACCAATACGCAGATTGCAGCATTCAAGCCTGCGCAAATTGGTGCAATGACTTCGTCGCAAATCAACTCGTTGAGCACATCACAAATGTCAGCTTTGAGCGTCACGCAAGTGGCTTCGCTCAATGTGTCTCGCATCAAGGACATCGACAGCACACGGTTAGGTGCGTTGACTTCCAAGCAAATTCAGGCGTTGACCACGGATCAAATCGTGAACCTGATTGCCGACCAGCTGGGTGGCATGAGTACATCACAAGTGGCGAGTTTGAAAGTGGCTCAAGTCGCTGCGATTGAAACGCGTGACCTCGTGGGCATGTCCACCTCACAGGTGGCGGCACTGACGGCGACTCAAGTTAAAGCGCTGAAGACAAGCCAACTGCAGGCATTGACCACCGATCAAATCAAAGCGATTGAAACCGCTGATTTGGCCAGCATGACTGCCACGCAAGTGGGTGCATTCTCTAGTTCGCAAATTCGTGCCTTGAGCTCGACGCAGCTCAACTCGCTGACGGTGGCTGAACTCAATGCCTTGAGCAGCTCGCAGTTGCAGTCACTCTCTACCGATCAAGTTAGCGCGCTCAGTGCTACCAGCACGGCCAAACTCAAGTCAGCGCAAGTGGCGTCTTTGAGCACTGCGCAAGTGGCGGCCCTGACGACTGCGCAGGTTAGTGCCTTGGCTGCGACGTCTGTTGCCGCTTTGGGTTCTAACCAACTCAATGCCATGACCACGTCACAAGTGGGTGCCTTGACAGCCGCGCAAATCAAAGGCCTGAGCAGCAGCACTTTTGCTTCTATGGGTACTACCCAAGTGGCTGCGTTGACAACAGGTCAAGTGGCTGGTTTGTCAGTGGCGGTGGTGGGGGCTATGACTTCAACACAAGTCTCGGCCATGACCACTTCGCAAGTTCAGTCATTGACAGCGAACCAAGTGAAGGCTTTGGCTGCAGACAAAGTGGCGGCGATGACCACCACGCAGGTGGCTGCATTCACGTCTGACCAAATCAAGTCACTCAGCGCAACACAATTGCAGGCACTGACCACTTCTGAAGTGGCTGCCATGGGCACAGCCCAAGTGAAGGCGCTGACCGAAGCGCAAATCAAGTCGCTGACCACCGATGCCGTGGCTGCCATGACTACAGCCCAAGTGAATGCGCTCAGCGCAGCGCAACTCAAAGCGTTGTCTGCCAGCCAAGTGACGGCTTTGACATCTACCAACGTGGCGGCTTTGGCCACCACGCAAATCAGCGCTTTGTCATCTAGCCAAGTGCAAGCGTTGACCACATCTGCTGTGGGCGCTTTGTCGACCAGCTTGGT
>JACCDZ012057346.1_pt1 | contig 11048 bp, 11 predicted proteins | sample 7449551 | NCBI WGS metagenome assembly JACCDZ01 (sample SAMN15323452, study PRJNA562643) | freshwater metagenome | isolation source: river surface water | place: USA:Blue River Watershed | collected 2017-08-18
GTGGTTAAATACAAAAATTAAAGTATGAAGCCATTAGTTGAAGCTGGTAGTAAATTTGTTAGTGCTAGTGGAGGTAAAGATGGTGCAAAATTTGCAAATGATTGGAAAGGCAACACAGCAGGAAGAGGCGGAGAACAACTTGGAGCTTTCCAATGGGGAAACTTCGGAGCTGGTTGGTAAAGAATTACCATTTGGTGATTCGCAATACAAAGGGATAGCTTATAACTTAAATAGAGATAAGTTATCCTTATTTTTTATAAGGCAATTTTTTATAATATTTAATAGGATATTTAAAGAGGAAAAATGAGAATTATTAATATAACTACAATTAACGAATCTTATTATTTTATTAAAAACAAAGTAATAGGACCAAATAGTACAGGTGATGTAGATGCTGATACATTAACTTATACTGAAATTAGAGATTTAATTTATGCTGAGTTAAATTTACGTATAACATTATCAGAGCAAGATAGAGAAGAGCTTAATAAATTATTAGTTTTAAAAGACAATCAAATATCTGAAGCAGAGTTAAAAACCATTAATGGTGAATCTATAGTTGGAGAAGGTGATATTACTACTAACGTATCTGTAGAATCTATCTCAGACTTAGAGAGTGCTTGTCATATCTCTGGAGGTGAAATATCTACATCAAGTGGTAATTTATTTAATGTTACATCTGGTATTGGTTATGCTAGAAAACCTGATGACACTTTAGTTAGAATAACTTGGAATGATATTTCAGATATTTCAACAGAGTATGACGGACCTAATTACATAGGTTTTGATTACAATTCAGAAATTGTTTTTTCAGCACAACCCTTATCTTCTGATTATTGTCCTATTGGATATATACTTACGACTAACAATAATTCAGTTATTATTGGATTTGCTAATGCTAGAATAACAGGTAAAAACTCTTTATATAGATTAGGGGATCTATTTAGAACTACTATTGGCAGTTTAGTTCAAAGTGGTGTTTCAACATCAATGAAACCAGCCCCTAATGGGTTAGAGTTAGTAATTTCTCAAGGTATTATTTGGAATTTGCTTGATAAATTTGAAATAAGTGAAACTAATGAATTTACTAAATTATATAATTCAGCAAATAATTTTTTAGTGGATACTAATGATTTAAATACTATTAATAATACGCTATATAATGTTAGAACTAACACAGGTAACTCTGCTTTAGTAGAGATGACTGACGGCTATTATAAAAAAGACATTATAGGGTTAACACCTAGTAATAAAGCTTATTATGTTTATGGTACTAGTGAATGGGCCACTGAAGATGAGGCAAAAATAGCACCATCGCCACTAGTCCCTGAAACTATTAAACACTCTGTTGTAAGAAGTGCTGCTCTAATTGTACAAAAAGGTGCTGCGACTCCTTCTCTTGTGTTAGATATTAGACCTATATTTACTAATTTATTTGAAACAGGAGCAGCTGCGTCTAATGCTACTATTATAAGTCATAGCGATTTGATAGATTTAAATAGCGATGATCATTCTCTATATCACACTGATAGTAGAGGTGATGCTAGGTATTATCGTAAAAATGAAGTTAATGCTTTTTTAGATTTAAAATCTAATGTTGATCATCCTCATAATTTAGCTACTGCTTCTGCATCTGGTTATTTAAGCGCTCCTGATAAAATTAAAATTGATTCTATTCAATCGAATGCTACACAAAATAGCACAGATGCTTTTTTACTAAACAGAGTCAATCACACGGGTGTTCAACTTAGTAATACAATTTCAGATTTAAACTCTTCAGTTAATTCTATTATTAACACTAGAATTGAAGATGTCATTACACCAAGTAATACTGTAGATGCTCCATCTCAAAATGCTGTTAATCTTGCTCTTTTAACTAAAGCAAACACTGGTCATTTACATACTATTGATAATATTACTAATCTACAATCAAGTTTAGATTCTAAAAGTAATATTGGCCATAGTCATACATCTTCTAGTATTACAGATTTTACTACAGCTGTAAGATCGATTGCTATAGATGATAGTATTACAGATGGTGTTACTAATAAAGCTCCATCTCAAAATGCTGTTTTTGACGGTTTGGCTTTAAAGGCTAATGTTACTCATACACATAATGTGTCACAAATAACTGATTATGTTAGTGAAACAGATGCTAGAGTGGCTAATTATATAGCAACAACCAGTATAGACTCATTAGCAGATGTTGATACAACTGGTAAAATAAATGGACAATCTCTAGTCTACGATTCTATTTCTAACCAATGGAAACCTGCAACTCCTGCTTCTTATGGAGATATGTTTAAAAGTACATATGATACAACTAATAATGGTGTTGTGGACAACTCTGAAAAATTAAATAATCAAGCACCGTCTTATTATTTATCTAGAAGTAACCATTCAGGGACTCAGGATGCAAGTACCATTAGTGGGTTAAATAAAGCTTCTGTTGGTTTAAATAATGTTGATAATACAACCGACATAAATAAACCAATTTCAAATGCCGTGCAAACTGCATTAAATAGTAAAGAGAATAGTTTAGGTTTCGGACTAGCTTCAGATTACTTTGCTGGTGATAAAACTATAAAACCTCTTGTTGCATCTAATGTAGCTGAAAGTGTAGATAAGCGTTTTATAACAGATGCTCAAAGAACATTACTTCAAAATACAAGTGGTTCTAATAGTGGAGATGAAACTGCAAATAGTATTAAAACAAAATTAGGTATTGCTTCAGCAAGTCAAGATGGTTACTTAACTAGCACTAATTTTAATACTTTTAATAATAAAGAAAATGCCTTACCTTCAGGAACAAGTACTCAGTATTTAAGAGGTGATAAAACATTAGCTACGTTGGATAAATCTGCTGTTGGTTTAACTAATGTCCAAAATATTGATACTACTATTGCATCTAACATTACTAGTGGTCAATTGCCAGACGCTAGATTAAACAACACATTACAAGAATTATCTAACATTATTTATAGTTCTAACTCTATTGTTACTTATGTTGACAGTGCTTTTAGAACAACAAATTTAACATCAAGTTCAGGTAATACTACATTTAATTTAACACCATCGACTTTAGACATTAACTCTAAATATGGTAATCATCCTAATAATCCATATTATAATTTTATGGAACATTTTATTGGTACAAACGCTGCTAGTACGCTTTCTCCTTATTTTCTTAGAACAGTTAGCTCTGGTAGTACTACTGCAATTACTCCTGCAATAGGTGATAATAGAATGGGTGTTTTATCTTTAAATACTGGTACAACAGCTACTGGTTTAGCAACTCTTTCGACTTCTTCGTTATTATTAATTAATTTTAGCAACGTAGTTGTAGGGGGTTATTTTGAAACAGGGTGTAGTTTTAGAGTTCCTGTTCTTTCAACAAGTACAGATACTTTTGGGTTAGTTTTGGGTTTTGGAGATAACCCCGCTAACTTACCTGTAGATGGAGCATACGTTCATTATACTACAGAAGGTATTACTGCTAGAGTAGTAAATAACTCAACTATATCGTCGCAGGCATTAAGTGGTCTTAGTACTATTATTCCTAATACTGACTATATCTGTAAGGTGAGAGTAACTAAAACAAGTGATACTACCTATACTGCTGAATTCAGTGTTAATGGGGCTACTGCTCTGATAACAACAGGTCTGCCTATCGCAGCAGGACGCGAAACATCGTTACAATATAGTATAATTAAATCGGTTGGTACTACATCAAGAGCAGTACAACTAGATTGGATATATTTTGAAAGATATAATCCAGTTACAATAACTTATTAAGGGATTTTATAGTATGATTTATATAGATATTTTAACATATGAATTTGCAGATATTAGTGAAAACACGGCCAATCTTCCTTTAGATTGGCCATACCAATCTAAACATGTTTATGATAGCACTCAATTGATTGAAGATAATTGGGTCCGTTTAACAGAGCAAGGTTATGAAGACTATATTACAGATGTAGATCGAGTAGCTCGCTATAATACAGCGTTGGCTTATTCTACAAACAGTAGAACTTTAAGAATTTCTTCTATTATAGATGATAGTTTTTCTACGTTACCGATTGACAAAATTGATTTTCGTAGACATTTAAAAGAAGGTATTTATTTAAATAAAGTTGTTGTTATGCTTAAAAATGGACGTCCTTCATATTGTACGTATGAATATGATGGGACAACTTATGTTCGTATTCGTTTTGAGTTTACGCATAATTCATTTAATTTAGTTACTAATAAAAAGACTTGGTTGGGTTTTTATAATGCTAATGGCGATGTATTACATGAATATATTTTAACAGATGAAACTACGGATTTAAGTACTTTGTACGGTCTTCAAAAATCAGTTAATGAGCGTTATCAAGCTCGTTCATATGTTTTTGATGAGATTAAATCTTATGTAAATGCTGTTATTTTACAAGCGTACACTCAACAAGGAAAATCTTATGAAGAAGTATTAGCAGCTGGTGGTAATTTTTGGAAAGATTATAGTGCAGAGATCTCTTCTTGGTGTCATATAGGAGGAACTTCTATCATATCTGACAAAATCTCTACTGAAACAAAATATGAATTCTTAGATTTACCTTCTGGTTACTCTGATATGACATTACGTGAATGGATTATAAATAGGATTACTTATTAATGATTGAGAAAGTAAATGGAGCTGGTCCTTCATGGTTTTCAAAAAAATTAAGATTTTTTTTAACAAAATTTTCTAGGTTATTTTTTGAGGACTATTGTTGGATTAATCACGATATCCGTTATTTTAACGGTGGAAATCTACTTGATAAAATTAAAGCAGATTTCTTATTTTTTAAGGATTTAATCAGATCCTTAAAAAGAAAACATTTTTTAAAAAAAGTAGTAGGTAGCTTTATCAGTATAATTTATTTTATAAGTGTATTATTATTTGGATTTTTTTCATTTAATTTTCAAAACAGAGGACAAGATTAATGAGAATTATAAACGTAATTTCACGAACTGACGCATATATATTAATAAGGGATTTAAATTTAAAACCAAAAGCAGCTGGAACAATTGATGTCGATACTTTGATATTATCTGAACTAAAAAGTTTAAGAAACTTATCTATGGCTAATGATATTATTATTAGTGAAAGTGATTTTAACTACATAGTTAATAAAATAGTTTCTATGTCTGGTGGTTCAGGCGGTGGCACAGCTTCCTACCCTAGCTTCACAGGTAATGCAGGTAAAGTTTTAACAGTCAACGCTACAGAAGATGGTGTTGAGTGGACAACTGTATCGGCACAGGCAGGAGAAATTGTACCAACACCATAACAATTCAAACCCACCAATACTGAATATCTGTTATTCGGTATTGGTTTAAACACACAAATCACATGCCGCACTAGTGCGCATGGTGTATATAGTTAGACTTCACTGAACAGCAGTTGAAAGATATATGGACAGAAGCTAAGGAAATATAATTATGAAAGTAGCAGATTTACAAATTTGGTTGAATACTAAAATAAAAGAAAACAATTTAAATATAAAGCCATTAGTTGTTGATTCGGTTGGGGGTCCCATTACAAGAAATGCTGTTTATGAAGTATTTAAATGTAAGAATGCTAAGCCAGTAACAGAAGCAGAGTTACTAGATTTCGCTAAGCAACTAGGTGATACAAATACTAAGAGAATTAAAGCGATTGGTAAAGTAGAGACTAGTGGTTCAGCATGGACTTCTGACGGTACGCCTAAGATACTATATGAGCGCCATTATTTTTATAAATATGTTAAGAAGACTATTTATCTCCCAGGCTATTCGGATCATTTCTTATCTAATCCTAAGTGGGGAGGTTACACTCAGGACTTTAATAAAAACAGTATAAATGATTCTTGGGAAAAACTAGCACATGCTGCTTGTATTGATCCTATAGGTGCTTTTAGTTCTGTTTCTATTTCGTCTTTTCAAGTTATGGGTATATACTACAAGGAATTAGGATATAGTAATCCTATAGACATGTTATATGAAGTAACTAGAGATGAATCTGTACACTATAAGTTACTAGTAGGTTTTATATTAAATGTAGCTAAAATAAAAAATAGCTTCTTAAAATTATCTAGTAATCCTGAAACAAATAGAGCTTTTTGTAAAGCGTACAATGGTTCAAGTTATGAAACTAATCAGTATCATATTAAAATAGCTAAGGAGTTAAAATGAAATTATTATTTAAAGACATCTTAGCTATCCTTTCTATTTTACTTTGTAATCATGACTATGTTACAAAAGGTGTTTGTAAGAACTCATTACATTCTCAAATGGTATGTAAAAAATGTGGCAAATATAAGTATAAATTTGAAGGGTAATAAGAATGAACTATTCCGATAAATGTCTAAGATTAATTAAAAGTACAAGAGTATTATATTTAGATAAAACTAAACTTTGGAATGATCACTACTATATTGGATATAGTCGTTTGTGTGGTATTGGTACATCTAATTTAGAAGTTATAACTAAAAAAGAAGCTAATGCACTTTTAAAAAAAGACTTAAATAACATAAGTAAACAATTAAATAAACACTTAACTACAACCTTAAATCAACATCAATTTGATTCTTTAGTCTCTTTAATTTATGATATAGGCATCAAGCGTTTCATTACAGATGAAATGTTTGTATTAATTAATAAAAACAAAGTAGTGGAAGCTTCTCTTTGTTTTAGTAAGTTTAATAAGTATATGAAAAAACCAATCTACAGACTTATTAAAACAAGAAAGGAAGAGAAAAACTTATGGATAAAACCTATAAAAGAAGAGAAAATTGATGACTAATAAAAATGAATCTATTAACCGTATGATGGAAATGCAAAGAAGAATAAAGGAAGCCCAAAGTAAAGAAAAAGAAGTTACTCCTGTTGTAGAAGTAGAAACAAAACAAGAAACTAATCTACCTTCTAAATTTTTATCTTTAAATGAAGTTAAAGTCTCAACTAAAGAGTTGGCAAAAACTACATCCTATTTAGATAAAATGCGTAATATAAATGATCAATACGAACAGATACAAATGACTGAAGATCAAGCTAAGAAAGTAAAAAGAGAACTTCTTAGGTTAACAACTGGTGTTGCATCTGTAGTGCCATTAAATTGTAAAGGACACGAGTGTCATCCTAAAGGGACAAATATACTTGTTTCTGATGGCAAAAGAAAGTCAAAATTATTTTATAAAAAGATAGAAGATTTAACAAAAGATGATCTTATTGTCCCTTATAACAGAAACTGTAGAGAATTAGTAAAAAGAGGGAAACAGCCTTCTGAGATAGCTACTAGAATATATGATGGTTTTATGCATAAATTTACTAATGAATTATCTAGTTATTCTTGTACACATGATCACATTGTAATGGCAAAATTAAACCCAAATGGTATTGGAAAATACTGTATTTACATGATGCAAAAAGGTTCTTTTTTCAGAATAGGTATGACTAAACTTTATAAATCAAACACTAGAGAATATCAGTCTGGTTTCATAGGTAGTAGATTTAGTTTAGGTATTACTTCTCGTTTTGAAGCTGAAAAAGCAGATAAAATATGGATTATTGATATCGCAGAAACTAAAATAGATGCACTACAATTAGAAGAATATTATTCTTGTGCTTGGGGTATAAGTAAACAATTATTCATTTCTTGTTTAGAAAGAGGAGATACAGGTAAATATAATGGTAAAACAAGAAATGCAACTCAATCTCAAATAGATTCCTTATTTATTAAACTTAATAATACTGAAGAAGAAATTAAAGCTAAATTAAAATCAATTAATTTAGATTTTAATTATCCTCTAATTAGTAGAGAAGAGCACAGAAATGGTACGGTTAAAATGATGGGAGGTAGATCATTTTTTGAAATACGTGCTTGTAATTTTATAAGTAATTATATGGACATGGGGATGTATACTGAAGAAGGTAAAAAAAATATTACTTTTTATAAGACAAGTAAAACTGTGGAAAATACACCTTATAACGATGTAGTTTATTCTTTAGAAATAGATAATTATCATACATACGTTGCAAATAATTTTGTAACTCATAATTGTGCATTTTCAAAAACTTGTGTAACAGGTGATACAGTAGTATTAGGTAAGAAAGATAAGAAAATAAAAGATATAGAAATAGGTGATATAATCTATTCTTTTAACCTAGAAACTAAACTTATAGAAAAAGATACTGTAACAAATAAAAGGGTAATAAGTAATTCTAAAGTATACTTATTAACTACTTGGTATGGTAACAAAATTAAATTAACTAGTAATCATGAAGTTCTTACTATTAACAGTAAGTTAAATAAATTTACTTGGAAAAGTATAGATGAAGGTTTAGCTAAAAATGATAAAATATTAATCTCTGATTTAGATGACATTGATGATGATTTAGAATCTGTTGGTGATGTATTTGTAGATAAAATACTATCTATTAAAGAAGTAAGCCAAGAAGATGTATATGACATAACAGTTAAAAAGAATTCTAACTTCTTTGCTAATAATGTTGTAGTACATAATTGTTCATTCTTTCAAGAAGGTGTAAAAGATATTGTAGGAAAACCTTGTCCTACTGAATCTCATTTACTTGATTATTGGTTAGAAAAATATAAAGCTGAATTTAATGTAGATGACAATTCTTTAACAGATATGCATTCTATAGGTAGATTATGTACTTTCGATATATATGAAATGAGACTTACTAGGTATTTATCTGAACATGATCAAACATTACTTGTTGATTTCATATCTTCTTATGATGAACAAGGTAATGCTATTTCAAACAAAGCTACTTCAGCTGCTTGGGATACTATAGATAAGATAAATAGAATGCGTTCTAAAGAATTAAAAGAACTCATGGTTACAAGAGAAGCTAAATCTAAACTTATTAAAACAATAGAAGAAAGTAATAAAACCAACAGTATAAGTGCATTAAAGAATAAACTAGAAGAATTAATAAAACTAAGCCAAGGTACTACAATCGAAGGCGAAGTTAAGGATGTTGGATAATGGTTATACATATAAGATCTCAAGAGGACAAGAAACTTGTAGGTTATCTTAAAAAGAAATCTAAAAAAGTTAATGTTTACTTTAATAAGAAAAACGTAAAAACACGGAAAATCTAAATACGTTCAAGGAAATTTTTATAGTAATAAAAATAAAGCTAATTATCCTTATAAATCTTCTTATGAACTAGCTTTCTTAAACTTAATAGAGATAGATAACAAAATATTAAACTATATATATGAACCTTTTGAATTATATTATAATGATGTTACAGGTAAGAGAAGAATATATAGACCAGATTTTATGTTACTTTATGCGGATGGTAGTATAGAAATAACGGAAATAAAACCTAAAGCAATGTTGAAAGATTTTGATGTCCAATCTAAAGCAAGATCTTGTAGACTATATATAGAAGAAAATTACAAAGACATTAAGATACAATATAAGTTTGTTACAGAAAAAGATTTATTCTCTAGTGACAAAGAATATCAAGATTTTTTAAAGAGTATTAAAGCATAAGGAATTAAGATGAGATCCAATGAAAAATATAAGTATAGTATACCTAATCTTAATGAATTATTAAGTGAAAGAAATCCTTCTTCAACTTATACAGTTCAAGTTAAAAATGAAACCTTAAATTCAGAAGTGTCCTTTAATAAATTTTTATTAGAATGGTCTAGTGATGGAAAATCTGCATGGGTTCAAGATGTAGAAAAAGCTAGTGGAAGTGTGCATAAAGGTGCTGGTATATCTGCTTACAAAATTCTTGGAGAAGAGTTAGCTAAAAATGGTGTAGTATTTCACCCATCAGAAGAGTTATATGATGATGGTTATAACTTATGGAAACAACTAAAAAGAGAAGGTAGAGCAGGTAAGAATGACGTAGCTAATCGTTATTCTTATATACCTAAAGATAATTTTAAATCTTTTGAAAGCTTACCTACAAACCCTTGGGAAACTAGTAGTTTATCTGGTGTTAGTGGGGATAAACTAGATTTAGTTAGAACATCAACACATTTAAATAGGTGGAGTTCTGATGGTAACGGTTCACTAATAATAACTCCTAAAGAAGACACTGAATTTTTTTCAAGAAGTACAACACATTTTACTTTAAACTCTGTTGTTCAAGATCATGGAAATAACACATTTAGTACTGGTAAATTTGCAGTAATTGGTAGTTTACAAGATGCAGCTAAAGATAATATAGTTTCAGGATTATCTCCAGTAGATACATGGATGTTACCCTCTGAAGGTAAAATAAGCATCCCTAATGCAACACTAATTGCTCCAGATAATATAGAAATACCTGAAAGATTTAGTGGCTTAAATGTTTTAAAATATGCAGCAGATGAAGATCAAAAAATCAACTATAGTAATTTAACTGAAGCGATAAAGGGAGAACTTGGTAAAAGAAACTCCCCTTATTATGAAGCTGGTGCTTATGGTTGGGTAGGTAAAGATTCAGCTACTAAAGAAGAACAGTTAAAAATCAGTAAACTCTTAGGTTCTGCTGTTGCTCTCCCTTCTATTCATTTTGCATCTCCTGATGAAAATATGGAAGAATTAATATCAGATACTTTAAAATTAAAAAATTATTTAAAAGAAGATAATTTTTCAGTTAATGATTTACCTCCTAATCAACAATTATTCGAAGCAAAAGAAAGATTTAATGATGATTTAAAACAAGTACATCCAAAAGCACAGTCTCTCTATAGAGATAAATTTAATAAAGCTTTTGAAAGAACTAAAGAAGAACTGGATTTATGGACGGATAAAAAATACCCTAAAGAAGTAACAAGTATCCCTCCTCCTATACCTTCAGAATTAATACCTTCAGGTAAAGTAGTTGGTATGCCACCAATACCAGGAAATTCTGTACCTCCCCCTATACCTATAAATATGGAGGTAGACACACCTTTAGATATGGTAGGTAAATCTTCTCCATTTAATCCAAGTATTTCAACATTAAAGAAGCAATACCCTACTGAAATTCTTAATGCGCTTTCTAATACAACACATCAAGCAGTTGATACA
>JACCDZ010026685.1_pt1 | contig 11046 bp, 3 predicted proteins | sample 7449551 | NCBI WGS metagenome assembly JACCDZ01 (sample SAMN15323452, study PRJNA562643) | freshwater metagenome | isolation source: river surface water | place: USA:Blue River Watershed | collected 2017-08-18
CGCGGTCGCAAGGCTAGTCGCAAGGGTCGCAAGGCTAGTCGTAAGACTTCCCGTAAGGGTCGCAAGGCTAGTCGCAAGACTTCCCGTAAGGGTCGCAAGGCTAGTCGCAAGAACCGTCGCAGCAGCCGCTAGAAGATTTCCGGCGCTGCCTTTTTAGCTAGGGCAACAGCAGATGAGCACATTAGATAGTGGTCCAATAGCAGCACTCTTGAGTGGTGCCACAGGATCTACAAATGGTCCAAGCGTTCCACCGGCGTTAGTAGCAGCGGCTGAAGAAGCGGATAAGATGAGTCAGCTTACAAAGGTTCTCACTCAGATGAGTGATCCGACTGTGGTTCTTCAAATTATGGCCACCGATGCTCAAAAGAAGTTGACGCGTCAGCAAGAAATCCTATCCATTTTGCGCGAGCTGAATGGAAGTTAATGTTCGCAGAACTTAGTAGGAATGGCCAGCGCAAGTGGTTCGGTATTATCAACAGGTCAGGGACTAGATGCCGCCCTTTTGAATGCCCCTAAAACTGTGAGTGTACCAATGGAGAGTGGTCCTCTTGCTACAGTGGCCGTTAGTAGTGGCCCGATGAGCATGACTCCGGTTCCTGAAGTATCTATTGCCCCGACTACTCTAATGACAAGTGGGCCATCTACGGTAGTTTCTGATTTGATGACAGCCTCTGCGCCTACACCTGCTCTAAATAGTTCATCTCTAGCATTAACGGCTAGCGCGCCAGTTGCTAACTCTCTAGGGCTGATGGCTAGCGCGCCAGTTGCTAACTCTCTAGGGCTGACGGCTAGCGCGCCAGTTACTAACTCTCTAGGGCTGACGGCTAGCGCACCCGCATCGGGCCCTGACCTGATTACGAGTTTGCTTGCCTCTGCACCGGTAGCATCAACTACAAATACTGGAGCCCCCCTTCTGAGTGCGAGTGCCCCTTTAGAGTCTGCTACAAGCCTTCTTTCTTCTGGACCCCTACTGACATCTGGTCCGATTGATGTATCTTCACTCTTGGCAGTATCTGGACCTACAGCAAGTGGTGTTTCAGGAGATATAGCAAAAGCTACTGAGACTGCTGTTCAGACTTTAAAGGATATTTATACCAAATCTGATGAGGTCAATCGGCAGATTCTTCAGGAGATGAAGATACTCTCAGAGTCGCTTAAGGCGATTGCAGCTGCGAAGCCTGCCACTGCCCCTACTAATAATACGGTTAGCTCAGTAACAGAGAACACGAGTAATTTAGCTCCGATTGAAAATGCAAATACATCTATGGAGGAGACTCCTGTAGAAAATGAGTATCCAGCAGAGGAGTATCCAACAGAGGAGTATCCAGCAGAGGAGGCAATGGAAGGGGGTGCCCGGCGAGGCGCCTTTGCCCGTACACGTCGTGCTCAGAAACGAAAGAGCCGAGTCACAACACATCGCCGACGCTAAACTACGTGGTAGAATTTAAAATTGAATCCTGACGATATTTATCTACAGAATTCAATTACTATCGTGAAAGGGGTATGAAATACACTCTCACTCCACTTTAGAACGGCATGGAAGAGTCTGGACCTTCTGGACCAGCTACTCCAATAGATATAGCTGGGTATCAATCCCGAGGGGCTCCCCAAGGGGTTCTAGATACTCTTACAAAGGCTATATCTGAAAAGGAGGCTGCATTTACAAATCTGGCAGCTGCTCAAAAGGCGGTGGAGTCTGCTCAGGCTGTACTCGCAGTTGCTCAGGAGATGGCTCCTCAAAAGGAAAAGGCTATGACCGATGCACAACTTGCTGTGGAAGCGGCAAAAAAGCTCTATGATAGTGCTACAGCGGACTTAAAGGCGGCCCAGGATAAAAAGGGGGCCTTCTTACAAGATTCTGCGGCAGCTAAAGCAGCGACAGCTGCACTAGTTCCCCTTCAGGAAGCCCAGCAGGCAGCTAAAATGGAGTTGGATACAGCGACTGCCAGGCTCGCTGAGACTTCAAAGGCGGCAGATACTCTAAGCGCACAGTCCTCCTCCCTACAAAGCCAGCTTCAGAGTCTACTTCAGGATCAGACTAAATTAACTGAGCTTGAATCGGTTCTAAAAAAGGCGCTCGCAGCACGAGATGAGGCCAAGAGCACTTATGATACAAAAGTTGCTCAAGTGGCTAATTTAGAGGCGACAATCCAAGCAGCTCAAAAGGAAGCAGAAACAGCTGCGACCCAGAAAAGGGCGCTAGAAAGTCAGCAGGCATCCTTGGCAGCTCTCCAGGGACAGCTTCAACCAAAACAGGATGCAGAAGTAGCTGCACAAAAGGATCGTGATGATGCTACCGCACGTGTAAAGACGGCGGAGACTGCTGTTTTAGATGCTCGTGATGCAGCCAAGGGGGCGGAGGCTCTAAAGGCAAAGTATGATGAGGATGCGAAGGCTATTGCAGTCATAGAAGCTGAAGTGGCACCTTTAGGAGAGCTCACTACAAAGGCACAAGGGCTCGTGGAGACACGCCAGAAAACCCTAGCTACAGCACAAGCAGAGGAAGAAAAGGCTCAAAAGGGGGCTGCTGATGCTGAGGCGAAAGTACTTCAGATGGGTGTGGATAAGCAGGCATTGGATACTATGGAGGCGAATTTAGAGGCTCTAACTGATGTAGAGGCGAAGGCCAAGAAGGCGGCTGGGGACGCCGCAACAGCTGTAGCAACCGCAACAACTGAACTCAATCAGGCTCAACAGGGGGCGAGTGGAGCTACGGAAAATAAGGGCAAGATTGAAACCATTCAGGCTTCTTTGACTACAACTGATGTTGAGATCGCAAAGATAAATCAGGAACTCGCAAAGGCAAAGGCGGACCTAGATGTTCGCATGGCTGCTGTTACAGCTATTACAACGGCGTTTACAGAGGCCCAGGCAGAGGCGGGGAAGACAGCTGGTAACCTTACAGAGTTAAATGCGGCTGTTGCGCAACTCAAAGATCTGGACACCAAGCTTGGCGAAGCTGTGAAGGCCGAGGGCCTTGCTCGCGATGCTTTTCAAGCCAAATCCGCGGAGCTAGAAGAATTTCGCCGCAGGACTACAACAAAGGATGCCGCGGATTTGGATACCTTCCAGAAAACTCTACAGGGGATGACGGATGACCAGACAACTCTTCAGCGGATGCTGAATACAATTGCCACTATTCAGAATCCAACCGAGAGGGCGACCCGTGCAGCAGAAGTAGAGGAAATTCTGACAAAAATTCGGACAACCTATGAAACAACGCTGCGCACACTCTATGAACGTCAGAAAACACAGGAGGTTCTAGCAATTCGTCGCAAGGAAGCGGGTATTCAGGAGGGCGGAGCCTGTAAGACAATTCGTGCGCGATTTCTGACAGTGCGTCCAGGATATCAAAATGGGCCAATCCTTTCTCAGATAATGGTATTTAATAATGGTTGGGAGAACCTTGCTGCGAATGCGAGTGTCGTAGCTGGCACAACCGCTCCAGGGTTCCCCGTATCGCGCATTGTAGATGGAAATATAGCTGTTCGTGAAAAGGCTGCTGCCTATTCTGCTATAAACGATGATATGAGAGCGAATTTTATAAGAATTGACCTAGGGCAAATGGTGGAAATTAATCATGTTGTTCTAATTGGCGTGGCGAAAGAGCAGCATCGTATGATAGGCCTGCGCCTTTTCTTTCAAGATGATAATCAGGTTTTATTGCGTGAAATTAACACACGCTCTGCCGAGATTATTCAGGTGGTGCCAGTTTGTGAAGAACTCCAGGCTAACGCCTTTGAGCGCCGTCTAGCAGCTGAGCGAGAGGCGCTGGGAATTGGTAAGGGTTCGCTGACACCTGTGCGGGCACGTGGGCTGCGTGTACTTCCTCCCCAGACTCCTGCCTCAGATTTAGTGATAAACTTCTCACAAATTCTTGTTTATAATGCAGCTGGAGAGAACGTGGCGCTGCGGCGCCCTACAAAATCCTCGCAGATTGCCCCCTCTCCACCTGGCTTAACCTACAGTGATGCAGCGGCGGTAGACGGAACTTTAGAGCCCCGCGGCCAGGTTCTTGCTATTAACCCAAATGCCGCCTTTGCAGCACAAGGTCCTGCGGCCAGCTGGGAAGTGACCTTTAATAAGCCAGAGGATATCACGCATGCTATGTTCATAAATATCTTGGGAGCTGTAAATCAACGTGATCGCTCAATTGGCCTTCGCCTTCAGTTAGTGGACGATGCTGGAAAGGTGGTGATAGAGAATACTGTGAAAACAGGAGAGGAATATCAGATTGTTCCATTTGCAAAAGAGGCTATAGCTGTAGAGAATGCGACAATCAAGGAGCGTGAAGATCTACGATATCTCTACCTCAAAGATGTAATGGCGCAGCTGAAAGCGCGCGTCTTTTTAACGCCAGGCCAAGCCTGTACCCCTACAAAGGCGCGGACGGTTCGTATCCGCCCCTCGCTAGATAAGGGTATTGGACTTCTAACCTTCTGCCAAGTCCAGATTGTAAATCCTGCGGAGCAGAATATTGCCGTGGGTCGGCCCGTGAAGGCGAGCCCAGCCTTGAATGATGCTCTAAAGGCGGAGCGGGCAGTGGATGGCACACGCGAGGTCCGCGATACTGGATATCAGATGGCAACGGCGGATAGGGCCGGCGGATTTTTTGAAGTGGATCTCGGGTCCATGCAGGATATTCAGTATGTATCTATTCTGAATCGCCTTGGGGGGCTCATGAATAATTCGGATGAGCTGCGAGTGGAGCTTCTAGATGATGCTGGAAAGGTGGTTGTAGAGCGGAAAACTGGTGGACCTGAGCCAATCCAAATCGTCCCAACCTGCGCTGAGGCGATGAAGAAGCAGGATGCGGTTGCCGCAGCAGCGGCAGTAGCAGCATCTGCTTCCTTTATAGCCCAGGCGAGAGAACAGGCGCGAGTACTTGGATTGGAGCCTGGTAAAGTCAATACAGGAGTGCGTGCGCGCAGAGTCCGAATTGCTGGTGCAATGGTGGATGTTACTGGAAAATGGAATACACAGGTTGGAACACTTGGCATTTCTCAGATAGCAGTCTTTACACGTGATGGAAATGTGGCTCTAAGAAAACCTGTAAGGTCAAGTCCATCCGCTGGTGCAGCTGCAGATATTATTGTAGATGGAACAATGATGCCGCGCGCCCTGCCAAGTGCCTTTGCGACTTTGCGTCGCGATGATAAGGATCGCACTTATGATGCCGGTGGTTCCTTCGTAGAAATTGACCTTGGAGGGGACTTTGATATTACACATGTTCTATACATGGGTCGTAGCGATATGAATAACTTACCTATTAAGATTGGAACACGCATTATCCTTCTGGATGCGAATGGAGCCCAGGTGATGGAGAATACTGCACAGACAAATGACCCTGTTGAGGTGATTCCGTTTGCACCTGAGATGCGTGCATCCCAAGAGAAGGCGCGGGATGATGCGAATAGGGATTTAACTGGTCAAGGTGTTGCAGCACTAGCCACGCAGGGATTCAGTGTCGGTAAGGCATGTACAGTTGTACCAGGGCGCTATGTGCGCGTGCGCCCACCAGTAGATGGCAGCAAAATCCTCGCCTTCTCGCAGATTCAGGTGCTCAATGCGGCTGGACAGAATATTGCACTGGGTCGCCCAACTGCCGCGGTGCCGATGCTAGGATATGGAAATAACCCTCAGCTGGCTGTAGATGGCATGCGGGCAGCGCGCCCCCAGGCAGCTTCGTTTATGGCAAATGGAATTACACCGACTTCCTATTTCCAGGTGGACCTGCTGAAAACGGAGAACATTGCTGCTGTGCTTGTGACCAATTGCTCTGATTCTGCGAGCCTAGGAAACTTAAAAGGGGTGCGTGTGGAGGTTCTCAATGAGAAACAGGAGGTTGTAAAGACACGCACTGTGCGCACAGCAAATGCGGTCCAGGCGGCTGCCTTCTGTATGGAGGCCGATGGAAAGGAGGAGGATGATTTGCGGACCTTTTACAAGAATTTATATGACCGTCTATTTGCTCTGCGTAGAACACATGGATTCGCACAGGCCTCTGAGCCATACTACATCGGTGAATACTCGTATACTCAAAAGGAGGCAGCGGCTGTGTGCCGCAAATATGGTGGCGTTCTCGCAACACGGAAACAAGTGTTTGATGCGCAGCGCGCTGGCGCGGAATGGTGCGCCTCGGGTTGGGTAGCGGATGATGAGAATGGTATTTGGCCGCGACAGACTGCTCTTCAGTATTGCGGTGGTCCTCCTCTAGCTGCGTGGACACCCGAAGCCAAAAGAGCAGGTGTAGTCTGCTTCGGGCCGAAGCCAGCAGCAGGCGCATTTCCCCTTATTAAGACCCCTTTTAGTGAGGCTACAAAGGAGTGGAACCAGAAGCAGGCGGCACCGGCCTGTACGCCGACAACGGCGCGGTATCTGCGTATTCGCTCCTCTAAAGAGGGTGATGGCTATATCAATCTGTTCCGTGTAATGGTCTATAACGATAAGGACCGTGATGTGGCACTCAATAAGCCAGTGTTTGCGACGTCGCAGCTCAACCATCCAAATGTCGGACCAGCATCAAAGATGGTAAGTGGCGAGCTGACGATTGAGGAGGCAAATGGAAATCTCATTCATACAGACCGTAGCACACGCCAGTATGGCCCATGGGGTGCTCCAGATTATGAGAAGGAGTTTATTGAAGTTGATTTTAAACAGGATGAGAAAATCACCTATGTTCACATTATTCATAGGAGCCAAATGAACGACCCTGTAGTGGTTGGGCGCACACGTGGCCTACGCCTCCAGCTTCTGGACGGAAATAAGAATGTGATTGTGGAAGTTCCGTGTCGCTATTTGGACCAGCTGGAGGTCGTACCGTTTTGCAAGGAAGCTATTCCGAAGGCGATTGAGTCCTATAACGCCGAGTATACTGCGGCCTGGCATCAGATGCGTATGCGTCTGAGAGAGGTGTATGCGATTGGCACTGGCTACAACTACACAAAGGAACAGGCCGTTCAGAAATGTATTGAGTATGGCGGTGTGCTAACTAATGAATGGGCTCTGGCCAATTTGGCTCTAAATGATGGAGCGGACTGGTGCTTTACTGGCTGGTTATCCGATAAACCTGAAGCGGCTTATCCAATCACTACAAGCACGCAGGGAGGATGTGGAAATGGCTCAGGCGGTATCAAATATTGGACACCTGGAGATAGAAAAGCAGCGGCTATATGCTATGGCGTGAAGCCACCGCGAGGGGGAGAAATCAATACGCCCTTTAATCAGAGCCGCTGGAATCATAAGCCAGGCTATAGAGGGGGGGCCCTACGCCTTTTTGCTGGACCCGATGGTTGGATGAATCTGTCACAGGTTGAAATCTGGAATGCGGCTGGAGAAAACATTGCGCCAAAGTGTAAAATCACTGCGGCAACGACTGGCTCGCCTCAACACCTTCCTTTAGAGAATCTGGTCAATGGAACCAAAGTTCCAGTCCACTTTTCGCAGGGCTGGCACTCTCCAGATGTGAATACGAATGTTACATTCTCATTTCCTGCGGAAGATGAAATCAAGGGAGTTTTCTTTGTGAATCGCGGAGACTGGGGCGGGCGCGGCCAAGGAATGCGTGTCCAGGTTCTAGGAAAGGATGGTGTCGTTGTGGCAGAGCGCACGGTTTCTACTTCTGAGCCATACATGTTTGTGACCTTCCAGGTGAATCCTGAAATTCAAAAGGCTACTATTCAACAATTTAATGCTAAACTAATATTGGATTTAGCAAGGGGGGTTCAAAATACACGAGAAAAAGAGCTCAATGACTGGAGAGCATTACAAACAACAAGAAATAATGAAATGGCAGGGTTAACTAAAAGAAGAGATGAACTAAATGCAGAAATTGCTGGATACCAGCGCTTAACAGGCTGGGCTAGAATGGGTTCGTATACTCGTGAAACAGCAGCAAGGGTGGCGTTACAACAGCAAAACCTTTCAATTACAATGAAACAAAATGAAGTGAATATTGCCAATCAAGCTGTAACGAATGCTCAAAAGGCGTTTGATGAGGCAGCGGCACATACAAGAACACGGCAAGCTGTGTTTGATGAAGCAGATAAAAAAATTAGAGATGCCCAGGCTGTTCAGATGGGTGGCGGTGAGGAAGATACACTCAGCTCGCGCATGGAATCCAATCTTCAGTACGTGCGAGAAATTAAGGATAAAAAACAAGATACTGCAGAGGCGCAGCAGGCACTTGTGGATAAACTAAAATACTATATTAGCTTTTTGGCGAATCGTGTGGCTGGATTTAGAAAACGTGTTGAAGAGATTGATGCAGCGAGTAAGGCTCTAAAGGGGCCGTTTGATAAGGCAATGGCAGACCGTACCACACTTCAGCAGCAGCGAGACACCGTGAAGGCAACAATTGATACTAAATATGGAGTAGACGCACAGGCTGTGGCTACCCGCGCAACAGCTGCGAAAACTCTTCTTGATAGGCTAACAGCCGATAAAGCCGCGGCTGATACAGCTGTAGAAGCTGCAAAGCGACTTTTTGATAAATTAACAACAGATAAAACTGCAAAGGAGGCAACAAAACAAGATCTCCTAAAGCAATTAGCGGCATTTGGAGGAAATGTGGGAACTGCTATGTCTTCTGTAACAAGTATTATAGGGCAGGTTGCAATAGCACAAGCGACACTTCAGAAGGCGCGTGATGAGGAGGCGCTTGCACAAACACGCCTACAGGAGGCGGCTGCCGCACGCACTACTTTAGAGCAGAAAATCGTACCTCTGCGTGAAACCTTTAAGAAGAATTATGGAACTGACCTGGAGGCCGTACGTCAGGCCTCTGGAGAAGCGACGGCAAAATTCACAAAGGCAAAAGCGGCAACAGCTATGGCTCAGACAGATCTTAATAGTGCAACAGCCTCCGCTAATGAAACGAAGGAATCCTATGATAGGAAGGTTGCACAGCTCAGAGCTATAAAGGAAGAAATGCAGAAGAAATATGGTGATGACCCGAAGAAGGTTCTAGACCCAGTTACCAGTTTAACAGCGAAGGCACGAGAGACGGAGCAGGCCTTGAAGGCGGCGCAGGAAAGCCTTACATTAGCAGAAACTGCACTGGCCGCAGCCACTGCGGCTCGCGTTGATATAGAGCAGAAGGTAAAGACAGCAACAGAACAGCTCGCGGCCGCTTTTGGGGCCGACCCAAGCTCTGTGCTAGCAACAGCAGCTGCGGCGGCTGCGAGAGCTGTAACCGCAGTTGAGAGTGCAACAAAGGCAAAGACCGAGTTAGAAATTGCCAAACAGGCGGCTGAGAAAACGCAGGCTGCTTGGACCGTAGCAGAGGCAGATGTGAAGGCAGCTGCTGAATCAATTAAATCTAAATATACAATGAATAGCAAGAGCCTGACAAATTCTGCAACAGCCTCTACTGAGGAGCTAAAGAGGGCAACGGATGCGAAGTTGGCCGCGGAGGCGGCTGTAGCATCTGCGCGTACAAAGTTGGAGGCGGCAACAAAGGCATGCGGGTCTCAAGAGGAGAAGATTATAGAGCAAAATAATGTATTACAGACAAAGTATGGCTCTGAAGGTGATGTTGATACCATAATACAGAAGGCGCAGGCGGCACAGAAGGCGGCAAATGATGGTGTTACATCAGCAGAGGCAGCCTATACGAAGGCACAAGAGGAATCTACATTGGCTAAAAAGGCGGTGATAGAAGCGGAAGGGAAGGTCTCTGAGGCTGCTAAACAAGTTACTGAAGCACAGGCAAATGTGGTAGCAAAGACAGAGGGTGAAGGAAAGGCAAAGGCGGCAGTAGAGGCGGCAATTGCTGCGGAGGAGAAACGGAAGGCGGAAGAAGCGGCTGCGAAGGCAGCAGCGGAGGCGAAGGCGGCAGCGGAGGCGGCGGCGAAGGCTGCTGCGGAGGACAAGGCGCGCTTGGAGGCGGCGGCGAAGGCGAAAGCAGAGGCGGAGATGGCTGCAAAGGCGGCGGCAGAGGCTGCTGCTGCGGCTAAGGCAAAGGCGGAGGCGGAGGCGGCTACAAGGGCGGCGGCGGAGTCCAAGGCGAAAGCAGAGGCGGAGGCGGCTGCAAAGGCGGTGGCAGAGGCGGCAGCAGCGGCTAAGGCAAAAGCAGAGGCGGAAGCGGCTACAGCGGCCAAAGCTGCGGCGGAGGCAGAAGCCAAGGCTAAGGCGGATGCGGAAGCACGGGCAAAAGCAGAAGCTGATGCGAAGGCTAGGGCAGAAGCTGATGCGAAGGCGGCGGCAGAAAAGGCGGCGGTAGAAGCTAAAGCAGCAGCTGAAAAGGCGGCGGTGGAGGCAGCAGCTGCCGTCAAGGATGCTGAGGCGAAGGCTGCTGAGGAGAAGGCTATAAAGGATGCGCAAGCAAAGGCGGTGCTTGACTTGACAAAGGTGTCACAAAATAAGACAGAGACAAATGAGGATTTAGTGGATGGATTTAAGAAATTTTCGGAGAATGTTAAGGATGCTAAAAAGGGGTTGGAGGGGGGTGAGGAAGCAGAAGAGGGGGCGGAAGAGGAAGAAGTTCCTCTTGTGGATACCGAAGAAGTGCCAGAAATTTCTGTAAATGGGGAGGCAGCTGAGCCTGAAGAGGGGGGTGAGTCAATAAATAATAATAGTGAGGTAGTTGCTCCTACAGAGAATGAATACACTCCTACGGAGAATGAATACACTCCTGCGGAGAATGAATACACTCCTGCGGAGAATGAATACACTCCTGCGGAGAATGAGTATGCAATGGAGGGGGGTCGGCGTAGAAGAAGCCGGCGGCGTAAGGTAACTAAGCGCGGTTCCCGAAAGCAGAAGAAGGTCCGTAGCCGCAGCCGCAGCAGCAGAAATCGCAAGGAGAAGTAGGAAAGATGGCTGGAGTAGTAGAAGCAGCAAAACAAATCACTGCCTTTCCAGGCATGCTGCGCGGAGCAAAAGAACAGATAGCAGAACAAACCAAAGCTCTTGTTGCAGCAGAGGTTGCGAAGGCAGTGGCAGGGGCTGGAGCAGCTGCGGGGGCTGCTGTAAATGGTGCAATGGGTACCGGCGGCAATAACTCCATGGGAGCTGAAGAGGGGGGCTATGAGGGAGAGGGTGAAG
>JACCDZ011289004.1_pt1 | contig 11045 bp, 5 predicted proteins | sample 7449551 | NCBI WGS metagenome assembly JACCDZ01 (sample SAMN15323452, study PRJNA562643) | freshwater metagenome | isolation source: river surface water | place: USA:Blue River Watershed | collected 2017-08-18
AACCTGGAAGGCCGCGTGCAGGCGCAGGACATCCTGGAAAGCGCCCGCCGCTACGTGCCGGAAATGAAGAAAAAAGGTGCCGACATCGTGGTGGCGGTAGCGCACTCCGGCTTCGAGAAGGGCGAACAGCCACGCTTTGCCGAAAACTCGGTCGCCGGCCTGGCCGAGGTGGCGGGCATTGACGCCATCCTGTTTGGCCACGCTCACGCCGAGTTTCCATCCAAGGCGTTTGCCGACTACCCGAAAGTGAATATCGACAAGGGCACCATCAACGGCGTAGCCGCCACCATGCCCGGCCGCTGGGGCGACCACCTGGGCGTGATCGACCTCACGCTGGACAAGGTTGGCCGCAGCTGGAAAGTAATCGACCAGCAAGCCAGCCTGCGCCCCATCTTCGACAAGAAAGCCAAAAAGCCTACCGTGGACGCCGACCCGCTGGTGCGCGAGCTGATCGGCCACGTACACGACGATACGCTGAGCTACGTGCGCGGCCAGGTAGCGCAAAGCACCGCGCCGATCTACAGCTACTTTGCCCAGGTAGCCGATGACCCGTCGGTACAGATCGTGTCGCAAGCACAGCTGTGGTACGTGCAAAACGCCGTGCGCGGCACCGAGTACGAGAAGCTGCCGCTGCTGTCTGCAGCCGCGCCGTTCAAGGCCGGCGGCCGCCAGGGCTGGGGCTACTACACCGATATTCCGGCCGGCCCGCTGGCCATCAAGAACCTGGCCGACCTGTACATCTACCCCAACACCCTGAAAGTGGTGAAGGTAAAAGGCAGCGACGTGCGTGAATGGCTGGAACGCTCGGCCGGGCAGTTCAACCGCATCGACCCGCAAGGCCCGGCGGCGCAAGAGCTGATCAACTCCGACTTCCGCTCCTACAACTTCGATACCATCGATGGCGTCAGCTACGACATCGACGTGACGCAGCCCTCGCGCTACGACATGGACGGCAAGCTGGCCAACGCGGCCGCCCACCGCATCGTCAACCTGCGTTACGACGGCAAACCGCTGGATGACAGCCAGACCTTCCTGGTGGCCACCAACAACTACCGCGCCAGCGGCGGCGGCAACTTTGCCGGCCTCAATGGCAAGCAGATTGTCATCGATGCACCGGACGAAAACCGGGAGGCGCTGGCGCGCTACCTGGCCAGCAAAGGCTCGGTGAACCCAAGCCGCGACAACAACTGGCGCATCCTGCCGGTAGCCGGTGTCGGCCTGCGCTTCAGCACCGGTAGCGGAGCCCGCTCTGTACTGGCGCGCCACCCGGAATTTAGCGTGGTACGCGATAACGGCGACGGCTCGCTCAGTATCGAGCTGATCAAATAACAGTGTTGCATAAATGACAAAAGGCTGGCCAATTGACCAGCCTTTTTTATAGAAATACTCCTTAACTTATTAGCATTATATTGCTAATTGTCATTAAATTTAAAACACAAGTCATGACGATTTCAAGCAACTGTTAACCTATTTCTTTTTGTAGACAGCCACTTGAGCGGACATGACGCTATCTGACCACTCGCTTACCCCGCAAACCGGCCACGCACACCCGGATGCCGCACGATTGCAGCAAATCCTGGATTTGCTGCCCCACCCCGTCATGTTGTTCCGGCCAGACCATACCGTGGAATACGCCAATGCCGAAGCGCGCCGCCAGTACGGCGAGCCAAAGCACGGGCCGTGCCACCACTACATCCACGGCAGCAGCCAGCCTTGCGAAGACGACAAACCCTGCCCGCGGCAGCAGGTTATCGAGTGGCGCAAGCCCGTCACCAGCGAGCAAACCTGTACCGACAGCTTTGGCCAGCAACGCTTTTTTGAAATTACCCTGGCACCGCTGTTCAACGCCCAGGGCGAGCTGGATGGCCTGCTGGAAACCCACCACGATGTCACCACCCGGCGCCAGGAAGCGCAGCGCCTGAAGCTGCTGCAAGGTCACCTTACCGAACTGGCACACCGCGACTCGCTGACCGGCCTGGCCAACCGCCGCTATCTGGAATTGAAGCTGGACAACCTGGCCAAGGACAACACGGCCCGGCTGTGTGCCTTGCTGTTTCTGGATCTGGACCGTTTCAAGGCCATTAACGACGTACACGGCCATGTGATTGGCGACCGCGTACTGTCTACCATGGCGGCGCGCCTGCGCGGCGTGGTACGCACCAGCGACCTGTTGATCCGCGTGGGCGGTGACGAGTTTGCCGTGCTGCTGGAAAGCACCAATGAAAGCGGTGCCCGTGCCGTTGCCAACAAGATCATCGCCACCCTGTCTGGCCCGGTAGACGGGCTGAGTCTGCCCAACAGCGTCAGCGCCTCGGTGGGCATTACCCTGTTTACCAGCGGCAGCGTAATGCCTCGCGATATCCTTACCCAGGCCGACAGCGCCATGTACCGCGCCAAACGCCGCGGCGGTAACGACCGCGAGCTGGTTAAGCTTTAAGCGGCGCACCAAGACAGTGCGGCCAACCCTGGCAACAAGGTTGGCCGCATTGTCTTGGCAATCGCGATAGCACTACAGGAAGCGCAGCGGGTGACCTTCCACTTTACCGGGTCTTCGTGGCTGACAATCTTGTCGCCGCCGCCAAAACCCAGTGGTTTGGCCAGGTTGACGATTTCGGGGCTCAGGTAGACGCCGCTCTTGGTACTGAAAAACGTCTTCACGGTAGGCTGTAGCAAGTTGCCCTCGTTCTGCTCTATCACCACGCCCAGCTTGCCCGACTCCAGCAATACCAGCGTGCCCACCGGGTAAATCCCCACGCAGCGCATGAAAGCTTGTACCAGCTTGGGGTCGAAGTGGTATTTGCTCCACTCGTACAGCTTGCGCAGGCCGTCAGTGGCCGACAAGCCCTTGTGGTAACAACGGTCGGCGGTAATGGCGTCATACACATCCACAATGGCCGCCATTTTGGCCATGGTGGTGATCTGCTCGCCCGGCAGCTTGTGCGGGTAACCGCTGCCATCCACGCGCTCGTGATGGTGCAGGGTGATGTCCAGCGGGATTTCGCCAATGCCCGGGGTTTTCAGCAAAATCTCGTGGCCGTCGCCAGGGTGGCGGCGGATGATGTCGAATTCTTCGTCAGTGAGCCGGCCCGGCTTGTTCAGGATCTCGTCCGGCACCAGCGCCTTGCCGGTGTCGTGCAGCAAGCCGCCCAGGCCCGCCTGGCGGATCGCCTCGCGGTCCATGCCTACCGAGCGGCAAAAGGCGATCATCAGCGTGCCGACGCTGACAGAGTGCAAAAAGGTGTAGTCGTCCTTGTTCTTGATGCGCAGCAGCGTGGTCAGTGCGCCGCCGTTGCGCAGCACCGATTCGGTAATGGACTCGATCATCGGGTCCACCTGCTCCAGCTCTACCGCCTTGCCCAGCCGTACATCCTGCATCACGGTTTTTACCAGCGTCTGCGCCTGGTTCTTGATGCGGGCGGCACGGCCCATCTCGTCGGCAAACGATACCTGGATAATGGGCGAGGGTTCTTTGCTGGCAATCTCCAGCATCTCTTGCTGCAGTGTTTCCTTCACCTCCTGTTCGGTACGGGCGTGCCGAACGTCCAGCCCCTTCTGGGTGTCGATGTACACCTCATGAATGCCGGCCTCGACAATCTTGGCAATCTCACTGTCTTGCTTCAGCAAGAAGCTCTTGCGAAAGAACGGGTGAGAAGCCCAGTCGCAATTCAGGTCATGCACGAACATGCCGACTTTTAGATCAGAGACGTCTATACACTTAATCATTTAATTACTGAAAGCTATATAAAGGGGTGGCGCCGCACAAACCGGACGAGCAAGGCTACAGGCAATAAACCGAAACGGACACAGGTATCTTGGCAATTCATTATCGAAGCCATACCCGCACAATGCCAAGCCCCATTTATTACCAAACGTAAACCCACTCGTGTACCCAGCCAAGTGGTCTGTTGTATTTCACGTGCAGCTCCCGCCCAAGGCGCCGCAGGTTTGATCATTTCCTATCCAATAGCCCCTTCCGGGCGTAATGTCTTTGATAAATGCGTACGTAGAAATACTGATGGCGAGCTTCTATCCTTCAAGCGAAGCACCGCCCTGACTCAGCACAAGGAATGCAAAATGGGAAAAACAGCCAAGTGGGGACACCTGGGTAACCGCATTATTGTGGTGGCTGGCGTAGCCATTGCGGTGGGATTCAGCAGCATGATCGGCCTGATCGCCAAGCAAAGCTATGACTCGGCCAAAGAACAGGGCTACCAGCTGGCATCGGAGCAGGCCGGGCGTTTTGCCGATGCGGTAACGGGTGACCTCAGCCGTGGCTTTGCCACGCCCAAGCACCTGGCTGACGCGGTGGCGGGCATGCAGCGCGCCGGCGTGGTAGACCGCAAGGTCATCGACAACACCATTCTCAACCTGCTGGATGCCGAACCCCAGATCATCGGCATGTGGATGCTGTACGAACCCAATGCCCTGGACGGCAAAGACGATGCCTTCCGCCTGGACTGGCCGCGGCACGACCCCTCCGGCCGTTACAGCCCGTACATGACACGCGGCAGCGATGGCAAAGCGGCACAAGACGTGATGATGTCCAAAGACCGGGTGGAAAAATTCCCCGAGTGGAAAGACAAACTGACCGAATACGTGCCCGACTACGACAAGCCAGGCTGGGGTGACTTCTACTACGTACCGAAAACCCGTGGCCGCGACACCATTACCGAGCCTTTCTTCTACGAAGTACAGGGCAAACAGGTGCTGGAAAGCTCGCTGGCCGTTGCCATCAAGGATAAATCCGGCAAATTCCTGGGGGTGGCCGCGGCCGACCTGGCACTGGACACGCTGCAGAAGAAATACGGCAGTGTGAAACTGTATGAAACCGGCTTTGTGCGCATGGTGTCCGAAGGCGGGCTGTACGTGGTGAACCCAGATGCAGGCCTGGTGGGTAAACCGCTAGCCAAGGAAGACGTGCTGAGCAGCCATATCGAACAAGTGAAAAAGGGCGAAAGCTTTGTTTATGAAGACGGCGGCTTCACCCACTTTTTCTACCCGATCAAGGTGGGTGAAACCGGCCAGTTCTGGTCGGCAGGCGTTGCTATCCCCACCGCGGCCATTACCGAGTCGGCGGCCAGCCAGCGCAATGTGGCCATCATCATCGGCGTGGTGGCCCTGGTCATCATCCTCTTGGTACTGGCTGCCGTCGTACGCGCGCTGACCCGCCCGCTGAATACCCTGGCCAACACCATGGAGCAGCTGGCCAGCGGCAAGGGCGACCTGACCGTACGCATCAATGTGAGCAACCGCGATGAAATCGGCCACACCGCCGACGCCTTCAACCGCTTTATCGACAGCCTGCGCGAGATGTTCATCGACGTGCGCGAGCAGAGCCTGGCCGTGAGCCGCAGCGCCGGCCAGCTGGCCGATAGCGCCATCAAGGTGGAACAGGCCTCGGCGCAGCAATCCGACGCCGCCAGCGCCACCGCCGCCGGGGTAGAGGAGGTCACCGTCAGCGTACAGCACATCGCCAACTCGGCCAGCGACGCCGAAGGTATCGTGCGCGAAACCGGCCAGCTTACCGAGAAGAGCGTCGCTACCGTGGGCCAGGTGACCGACGAGATCCAGCGCATGACCAGCAGCATGCAGGCGCTGGCCGACCGCATGGGCGCGCTGGGCGAGCGCTCGCAAGAGGTCAATACCATCGTCAACGTGATCAAGGACATTGCCGACCAGACCAACCTGCTGGCGCTGAACGCCGCCATCGAAGCCGCCCGTGCCGGCGAGCAGGGCAGGGGCTTTGCCGTGGTGGCCGACGAAGTACGCAACCTGGCCGGGCGCACCGCCGAAGCCACCGTACAGATCAGCCGTATCGTCAACGCCATCGGCAGCGAAACCAGTGATGCGGTGGCCGACGTAAAACATAGCCGCGACCTGGTCGCCGTCAGCGTGGACATTGCCCATGCGGCCAACCAGGCCATGCAAACCGTGCAGGAAAAGAGCCACACCCTGGTGATGTCGATTGGCGACATTGCCTCGTCCACCCGCGAGCAATCCAGCGCCACCACCGAAATCGCGCAGAACGTAGAGCGCATCAGCAATATGGCGCATACCAACAGCGACATCGCACGCGAGGTACGCAGCGAGGTAGAACAGCTGCGCGAGCTGTCTGGCAACCTGGAGCGGCTGGTGAGCAACTTCCGGCTGTAAGGGCAAGCAGCAGGGTTTCACCCCGATCAAAAGCCAACCGGCAAAGGGTGGCTTTTTTCATGATCTCGGCATGCATGATCATACGGCGCCCACCGGGAGAAAGCTGCCATGGACTGACCCGCCCACCTGACTGCTGCTCGGCGCGCCGGCCACACTGCTGGGGCCGCGCTGGCGGCCATGGTTGGCCGCAGGCTTCGTGCTGTTGACCGCACGGCTACTGGCAGGCTAACCCCTACCCACGCCGCACAGGATTTCGTATAATCCCGCAGTTTTGTTCGCGAGCCGCGCCATGATTCCTTCCCGCCCACGTACTGCCGCTTTCGTCGCCCTGGCGCGAGGCGTTGCCGTTGCCGGCCGTGATCGACATGCCGCCGGGCCCGACCGTTTTTGTAAAAAAAGCTCCTGATTGCTCAGGGGCTTTTTTTTCAGCCTTGTTTTTGTCATCTGCCGGAGCGACCCGCCATGCCCAACCCGCTTTATCGCAAGCACATTATCTCCATCCCGGATTTCAGCCGGGCTGAAATGGAGCTGGTGGTGGAAACCGCCGCGCGCCTGAAAGCCAACCCGCGCGCCGACCTGCTGCAGGGCCGCCTGATCGCCACCTGCTTTTTCGAACCATCCACCCGCACGCGCCTGTCGTTCGAAACCGCCGTGCAGCGCCTGGGCGGCACCGTGATCGGCTTCTCCGACGCCGCCAGCACGTCTACCAAGAAGGGTGAAACCCTGGCCGACACCGTGCGCATCATCAGCAGCTATACCGACGCCATCGTGATGCGCCACCCGAAAGAGGGTGCCGCCCGCGTGGCCAGCGAGTTCTCGGCCGTGCCCATCATCAACGGCGGTGACGGTGCCAACCAGCACCCGTCGCAAACCCTGCTGGACCTGTTTACCCTGCGCGAAACCCAGGGCCGCTTGGACAACCTGACCGTGGCCTTTGTCGGCGACCTGAAATACGGCCGCACCGTGCACTCGCTGGCGCAGGCGCTGTCGCTGTTCGGCGCCAAGTTCTACTTTGTCGGCCCCGAAGCGCTGGCCATGCCGGACTACCTGTGCGAAGAGCTGGACGAGCGCGGCATCAGCTACACCATTGCCAGCACCATCGAAGAAGTGATCCCGCACATCGATATCCTGTACATGACCCGCGTACAGCGCGAGCGCTGCGACGAGACGGAATACCAGAAGATACAGGGCCAGTTCGTGCTGCGCGCCGACATGCTGCGCCACGCCCGCCCCAATATGAAGATCCTGCACCCGCTGCCACGCGTGGACGAGATCGCCACCGATGTGGACGCTACCCCGCACGCCTACTACTTCGAACAGGCGAAAAACGGCGTGTACGCCCGCCAGGCGCTGCTGTCGCTGGTACTGAACGAAACGGTGTGAAAGGAAAAACCATGAGCGAAAAAGTCTACGCCCGTAATGTCGAGGCGCTGAAAAACGGCACCGTGATCGACCATATCCCCGCCGGCCTGGGCCTGCGCATTCTGGACCTGTTCGAGCTGACCAGCTACGGCGAGCGCGTCACCGTGGGCCTGAACCTGTCCAGCGGCCACATGGGTAACAAAGACCTGATCAAGGTGGAAAACCTGGTGCTGACCGAAGGCCAGGCCAACGAGCTGGCATTGCTGGCCCCCAAGTGCACGGTGAGCGTGATCGAAAACTTCGAGGTGGTGCGCAAACAGAAGCTGGCGATACCGGCCGAAGTCACCGACCTGTTTGCCTGCCCCAACTCCAACTGCGTGTCGCATGTGGAGCCGGTACAGAGCCATTTCAGCGTGCGCGTGACCGAACACGACACCAAAATGAAGTGCAAGTATTGCGAAAAGGTGTTCAGCAAGGATATTGTTGTCGCCGTGCGCTAAGTCGTACAGAGGGAAATAGATAACCAGCTACCGCCACGATGCGGTAGCGGTGACAACATGACGAACGCCACTGCCTGCCGGCAGTGGCGTTTTGTTTTGCGGCCAACCCTGGCCCGGCAGCGTTCAGGCTTGCAGCATGGCGTGACACTCTGCCGATGCCGGCCACGCCGCCGCCCAACCAGGCAAGTCGGCCGCGGGCATGGGCCGGGCAATACCGTAGCCCTGGCCCAGATGGCAACCCAGGCTGCGCAGCGCATGGGCATGGGCGATGGTTTCCACACCTTCGGCAATCACGTCACGGCCAAAGGCGCGCGCCAGGCTGACCACGCCTTCTACCAGTGCGCGGTCTTCGCTGTTTACCAGCATGTCGCGCACAAAAGACTGGTCTATCTTCAGCAACGATGCCGGCAAGCGTTTGCAGTAAGTCAGGGACGAATAGCCGGTGCCAAAGTCATCCAGCGCAAAGCTCACGCCCAACGCCTGGCAAGCCTGCATCACCTCGGATACCTGATCCATATCGTGCAAGGCCGCGCTTTCCAGGATTTCCAGCTCCAGATACTGCGGTAACAGCGCCGGGTAGCGCGCCAGGCTATGGGCCAGCTGCGCGACAAAGTCGGGCTGTTGCAGCTGGCTGGCGGCCACATTCACACTCACGGTCAGCGGCAGGCCTTCGCGCTGCCACACGGCCAGCTGGGCCAGCGCGGTATCGATCACCCATTGCCCCACACTGGCAATCAGCGGGCTGTCTTCGATCAGCGGCAAAAATGCCCCTGGCAACAGCACGCCCAGCGCGGGGTGCTGCCAGCGCAGCAGCGCCTCGGCGCCCACGATGCGGCCATCCTGCATATTGACCTTGGGCTGGTAATACAGGCACAGCTCGCCCCCCGCCAGCGCATCGCCAACCCGGGCTTGCTGTTCGCTGTGGTTGCGCTGCTGGCGCGCCTGCTGGCTGTCAAACAGCTGGTAGCGGTGGCGCCCCTGCTGCTTGGCCTGGTACATGGCCTGGTCGGCGTGGCGCAGCAGGGTATCGGCGTCGCAGTCGTCGTAGGGGAATAGCGTGGCGCCGATGCTGGCGGTCAGTTGCAGCTGCAGCTCGCCCAGCTGCAAGGGGCGGGCGATTTCGTGCAGCAGGCTTTGTAGTGCGTGCTCGCATTGCGCCGGGCTGGCCAGCTCGGTGAGCAGAATCACGAACTCGTCCCCGCCTAGCCGCGCTACGGTATCGCCGCCGTGTACCAGTTGGCGCAGGCGCTCGGCCAGCGCCACCAGTACCTGGTCGCCCACCTGGTGGCCGTAGCGGTCGTTTACCGGCTTGAAGCCATCCAGATCCAGATAGCAGACGCCCAGCAGGCGCTGGCTACGCCGCGTGTGCGCCAGCGCCTGCTGCATGCGGTCGGCCAGCAGTACGCGGTTGGGCAGCTCGGTGAGCGCGTCGTAGTACGCCATTTTTTGCAAGCGGGCTTCTTGCTGTTTCAGCAAGGAGATATCGGAGAACACGCCCAGGGAATGGCTAAGTTGGCCGCTACTGTCATACACGGCCGACACGGTCAGCAGCTCGGGGTAGCTATTGCCGTCGCGGCGGCGGTTCCAGATCTCGCCTTGCCACAAGCCTTGCTCGCGCAGGGTTTGCCACATTTGCTGGTAAAAATCATCGCCGTGCCGACCGGATGACAGCATATTGGGGTTATGCCCCAGCACCTCTTCCCGCGGGTAGCCGGTAATGCGCGAGAACGCCGGGTTTACCTCCACGATCTGCCCCTGCGGGGTGGTCAGCATGATGCCTTCGCTGGAGTGGCTGAACACGCTGGCGGCCAACTGCAGGCGGGTCACCGCCTGCTTGCGCTCTATGGCCAGCGCCACCAGATGGCATACGCTGTGCAGCAAGTGCTCGTCGTGCGGATCCAGTGCTTCGTCGGCCTGGCCTTCGATATACAGCTCGGCCAGCATATGGCCATCCAGCGCAGGAACTGGCAGGCATACACAGCCTGCCGGTGGCAGGGCCGTATCGTCCGGCAGGCGGAAAGTACAACGGCGCTGTAGCAGGGTTTGCAGATAGCTGGCCACCCGTTGCAGGCCCTGTAGTAGCGGCGGGTCGCTGCTCATGCACTCCAGTAAAAAGGCGCGGGTTTCTTCCAGCCGCCGGCTGCGTACCTGTTCTTGCTGCATGGCGATGCGGTCCAGCGCGTAGCCGATATCGCTAGCCATTTCGCTAAACAGGTCGACCAGCTGCTGGTCAAATTCGAAATCGGCACCGTAGTACACCGCCAGCACCAGCTCTGCGTCACCCCCGTAGCGGATAGGAAACGCAGCCGTCGCGCCCCAGCCAAAACGCTCGATACGCTGTGCCCATTGCTCGGCCAGGTCTGGCTGCCCGGCCAGCAGCTGGCGCGCCAGCTCGCGAAAACTGGGGATCACCACCGGCTGCTGCTCGAGCACCGCGCGCGAGGCCGCGCCGCGGCTTTCGGTTTTGTCCGGGCGAGTCCACACGGTAATCTCGTCCAGATACGCCGCGCCACTACCGTACACAGCCAGAGGCTGCAGGTATTGCCCGTCGGCATCGTGCCGGCCTATCCACGCCATGCGCTGGCCGCCGTGCTGTACGGCAATCTCGCAGATACGCTCGAACAGGCGCTGCGGGTCTTGCTCGCGCACAATGGTCTGGTTGGTAAACGACAAGGCCGCGTAGGCCTGGTTGAGGCGGTGAATCTGCTGGGTGGCCGCTTTCTGGGCACGGATATTCTTGAAGGTGGTCACCACGCCGGTCTGGCGGCCGTCCTCGCACAACGCCGTTACCGTCAGCCACACCGGCAGAAAGCTGCCGTCCTTGCAGATCAGGTATTCGTCGCAAGAGCGCGGCTGGCCGTCCAGCATGGTTTGTGTCACCGGGCAGTCGGCCTCCGGATAGGGGCGGCCATCCGGGTAATGGTGGTGTACCAGCTCGTGGGCGCTGCGCTGTGCCAGCTCATGGCGGGTATAGCCCAGCATGGAGAGTGCCGCGTCGTTCACAAAGATGCAGCGCCCGTCCATATCCGA
>JACCDZ011830367.1_pt1 | contig 11044 bp, 14 predicted proteins | sample 7449551 | NCBI WGS metagenome assembly JACCDZ01 (sample SAMN15323452, study PRJNA562643) | freshwater metagenome | isolation source: river surface water | place: USA:Blue River Watershed | collected 2017-08-18
CACTCAGGAAGACGGCGAGAAGCGCTTCCAGATCAACGCCCAGAACTGTGTGCACTGCAAGACCTGTGCCATCAAGGATCCTTCGCAGAACATCACCTGGGTGGCTCCGGAAGGCACCGGCGGCCCGAACTATCCCAACATGTAAGACCCATAAAAAAGGCTCCCTAGGGACTAGCCGTTGGGGAAATCTGTTGAAAGATTCCCTGATGGCCAGCGATTACGGGCCTTAGAAGCAAAAATCCCCAGCGGAGATATTTTCTGCTGGGGATTTCTGTTTTTTGGCTTTCAGATCATTGCGTTAGCGATCTGCATCAACAGATTAAGCCAACGCCTTGCCCTAGGGAGCCTTTTTTATTAACCGCGACTGTCTTCTATTCCGGCAACAGACCGATCGGGAAAAACTGCCCCGAACTCCATACGCCAAGCCAAGGCTGACCTTCAAGCTCTCGCACCACCGCCATCTCGACCAACTGGTAAAACACGTTGCGATGGATCAGCGCCTCCAGGTTGCTGCGCACCAGCAGGTAGGGAGACGGCTCGCCTGACTGCTCAGCCAGCACCACGCGAAGCGGATGGGCCGCATCAGCCACCACCTCGTCTTCGACATTGGTGATAAAGCGCAGGGACTGCTGCTCACCCTCGCCTTCCACACGCAACTCCACGGCGACAAAGGGTGCATCGTCGACACGGATACCGACCCTCTCAACCGGAGTTACCAGCACATAGTCGTCACCATCGCGGCGAATGATGGTGGAAAACAGTTTGACCATAGGCTTACGCCCGATCGGCGTGCCCTGGTAGAACCAGGTACCGTCGCGGGCAATGCGCATGTCGATATCGCCACAGAACGGCGGATTCCACAGATGCACCGGCGGCAAACCCTTGCCGGCGGCGGCAGTCACCTGACTCAACAGATCGCCCGCCTTGCCCACGTCCACCATGTCTGACTCCGTTATTGCTCGTTAAGCCCCAGCAGACGCCGGGCATATTCCTGCAACGGCGGCCCGAGGAAATCCTCCGGGCTACTGTCGTACCAGGAAAACAGACCACCACGATTACGAATCCGCGCCGTATCAACCAACTGCCGGGTATTGGCCTCGATCAACATAATCTGAATCACCCCGCGATCAGTACCCAGGCGATCGGCCGCCTCCTGATCCGCCCACTCGTCATAGGTGCCGATACGGTCATCGACACTGGCAAAACGACAATACAGCAGGTAGTGCGCTCCAGCCATGCGGGTTTCCGCCATGGCCTTTTCCAGACCAAGCGGACCACTGGCACGCCGCACCAAGGGGAAATACTCGACAAAGCCTTTGAACGCCTCATCCGCGACCACATTCGGCCGCACGACGCCATCCCCCTGCGGAGCAAAAGCGCCCTGGGCGATATAAATGAAGGAGTCCGGCTGCAGGCGCCAGTTATAAGCTCGCCGAATGTCGCTGTGATCCAGCACGCCAGCATCACGCAGCTGATACTCGGTACCGGCGGCCATGTCACTGACCTTCATGCAGCCAGCCAGCATGACCAGTAACAGCGCAAGCAACAGATTAGGCATTGCATCTCTCCCTTGCGGCAAGACAATGCCGCACCCAGCACCCTCTGCAGATTTTGCGCCAGACCGTACTACAGACCGCGCTGCCACTCCTGACGCAGGCGGACCTGCTGCGGCTGCTCGATGGCCATGCGTACCTGAGCCAGCATGCGCGCCTTGTCCGCCCCCAGACTACCCTTGAGCACCAGGTAGTTGGAGGCATGGTCGCTGCGGAAAACCGTATCGCGCAGCTCGAGGGTTTGCAGCAGTCGCTCGACCTCCAGAAACAACTCCTGCTGGGTCAACGGCGTGAAATCAGGAAAACGCGAACGCACACGCTCATCACCCAGCGGAAAGCTGACCACCAGGGTCGACAGATATTCCGGCTGGGCATCGTTCATCAGGCGCGCCGAGTTCAGCGCGTGCTGCTCGCTGTAACGCTGCCCGCCCAGGCCGTTAAGGATCATCACCGAACGGGTAATGCCAGCCTGTCCCAGCTTGTCCAGCGCACTCAGGGTCGACTCGTAGGTCTCGCCCTTGTTGATCAGCTCCAGCACCTGATCATCGCCCGACTCGGCGCCGACATAAGCCATGCGCAGCCCGGCATCGGCCAGCTCCTTGAGTTCCTCCACCGACTTCTTGCGCAGGTTACGCGGCAGGCAGTAGCTGGAAACCCGCTGCACATCGGGCATGTGCTCGCGGATGGCATTGAGGATATTGAGCAACCGTCGGGTCGGCAGCACCAGGGCATCACCATCGGCGAGGAAGATGCGCTGCACAATCAACTGCTCGCCGGCACGACGGATCTCATCCAGCACCTGCGCCTCGTCACGGGCGCGGAACTTCTTCTGCGGCGCCGTGTACATCCCCCCGGTAGTTACCCACATCTACCCCAAAAATCCCAAATAAACCAATAAAACACTGAAAAATATATGAAATATTTTGGACAATATATAGGGTAAATGTAATCGATGACTCCCAAAAGCTTACAGTTCACATGCCATTCAGCTCTACTACTTAGCGTCAGCGCATCTCAAGGTCGTTTCGTAATTTAGCTAATAGATCTTGTTTATCCATTCCAGGATGCTGGATCAGCACAGCTCTCGCGACCAAAGTAAGAACATCAACGCCTAGGGCTGCTGCGATATCTTCGATTTTGACGAGTGACGGACTTTTCAAACCGCGCTCCACGTCACTGATATAGCTCTGACTAGGACCAACCGCCTCCTGCTGCACCCCCATCTCCTTACGGACTTGACGTACTGCCTGTCCAAACGCCTCCCTCAGCTCCATTTTTCATTCCACACAAAAAGGAACGATGAGGCCTTTTAGGAATTCAAAGTGCTATACTCGATTGAGTATGTTTTTGGAGGCCACCCATGTTTCATACACTCAGGGATGCTGAGCTCCCACTTCAATCGCTCTTTAGCAGCGAGTACCTAACTTGGCGCTTCGTAGAACAAAGCGTCCATAGGCCATGGTTCTACGTAACCATGCTTGAGGGAGAGAAGGATCAGGAGCTTCGCAAGATGCTGCTGGTCCCGGACGCCCCAACGTTTGAAAGTTTACTTGGCAGCCAGAGAGACACTTGGCAAGTTGAGTCTGTACTCTTGGTGTCGCCCCCCCATCTGAACAACACTTGCCGCTGGCAGATGGAGCCGTTGATGCGACTTGAAAGACTCATAACGGATAAGACCTACACTTTGGTGTTCGACACCGGTAACAATCGATACATCGAAACCAACCTTAGCCTGCCTACCCAAATGGAAGAGGCAAATGAGCTGATTTACTCGAACACATACGCCTTTACTTAAAAGACACAGCAACAGGATCGAGGGATGAGCCTGTAATCCAGCAGCTTCTCTTCCTCGACTTCGACGGCGTGCTTCACCCAGACGCCGTGTATCTCACCAGCCGGGGTGATGTGGAGCTGCGCGCCGCCGGCGAGCTTTTCATGTGGGCACCGTACTTGGTCGAGGCGCTCGCACCTTACCAGGGCGTGCATATTGTTCTGTCCACCAACTGGGAACGGAATCTCAGCTTCCACCGCGCCAGATCGGTACTAGCGGCCGAGATGCAGGCTCGGGTGATCGATGCAACTTGGCGCTCCGCGATGGGCAAGGGGTGGCCGGACTTCATCCAGTGGGACATGGGACCTCGCTTTGAGCAGATCAAGTCGTATTTGTCTCGGCTAAGTGCGCCGGCCACCTGGATCGCGATCGATGATAACGTTCGAGGCTGGCCTGACGCCGACCGCGACAGGCTGATATTCACCGATCCGAACTGCGGACTTTCCACCCCTGAGGTCCTGGCTGAGCTGGCCCGAAAACTGGAGACCCTATGATCATGCCCCTGATCAACCGCCTGGAACAGGCCGACTCCGGCCTGTTCATCCAAGCCCCGGAAGGCACCTGCCAGCAGGTTGCCGAAGCGCTGGGTGACGCCAGTAAAAGCCATGCCGGCCTGACTGAAGCCGAGGATTGCCAGCTCGCAATCGAGCAGTTGGCCATCCAGTTGGCTGTAGAGCCTGCGCACACCATCGCGGCCACCCTGGAGGCTGCCAGCCGCCTGATCGGCGAGCCGATTTACCTGCTGATCGATCGCGCCGAGCGCCTTGAACAATCCGACCTGACCTACGCCCTCAAGGCTGCCAGGGACGCCCTGGCCAGCTCCGAACTGGCAGGCTTACGACTGGCCTTTTTCAGCACCGACCGCGCCGCCCTGAAGCGCATGACTCGCCGACAGTCGGCCCCCTTTTTCTGCGCCCAGATCCTCGATGTTGCTGACGAGTTGTCCTGGGAACAGGCCGAACCTGTCGGTCTCGAGTTCGGCTCGATGACGATCGACCTGCAGACCCGCGAGCTGACCAGGCGCAACGCCCTATGGGCACTCGGCAATCCGGAAAAGCGTGAGACGGCGACCCAAGACCTGCTGCGCGTCTGGCGATCTGATCGCGACTGCCCGATCGGGCCAGCCGCAGGCCTGAGTGTCGACGAGATCCGCAACCTAGTTCCTACCTTCGTAGAAGAGGGCACGAGCGCCCTGGTGCGCTACTCAGAAATCCCCGAGCCCTGGGCAACCAGGTTTCAGGTCGCCAGCCTTGGCGCCACTCGCGCCTTGGATGGGTACTACGCCCACAACTGGGAGCGTTTTCTCGATCTCTGGCCAGCAGAGGCCGAGCAAATCGAGGCCCTGGTCGAGCTCGAGCTAGAGCGCCTGGTCATCGCTGGCATCCAGAAGGCTCAGGCGCGCAGCGCCGCAAGCCTTGCTGCCCTCGGCATTGATTCCGACGAGCTGGGCGAGTGGGTGGCGGAGCAAGTCAATAAAGGCCGTTGGCCAGAGGGCGGTCTGCTGGCTGCTTTCCGCGCATGGCGCGATCAGAATATCCAGAAAAATACGTCTAACGCCGTTCTGATTATCGACCTCGAAAATACCTGCATGCCTGAATCCGAGCGGCCCGCCGACTACCACCACCAGATCATCGAGATCGGTGCGGCCTGGGTCACGCCTACGGGCGAGTTACTGGCCAAATTTTCGACCCTGGTGCAGGCCGAAAACCCGGTCACCCCCTTTTGCACCGAGCTTCTGGGCATCACCCAGGCGGACGTCGACGGCGGGTTGCCGTTCGCCGAGGCGATGCAGGCCCTGGCCAGGTTCTCAAGCCTCTATTCCTCGACCACCTGGGCCAGTTGGGGCGCGGCGGATCTCAAATCGCTCAATGCGGACTGCGCTCACCATGGGTTGGAAAGCCCGCTGGTGGGCTGGACGCACCGAAACCTGAAGAAAGAGTGGGCCAAGGCCAGGAAGATCAATCAGGTTGGAATGAAAAAGGCCCTGGAGCTGGACAAGATCACGCTTGAGGGCGCTCATCACCGCGCACTCGACGATGTGCTTAATATCGTCAAGCTGATGCCGCGCTGCGGAAACCAGAAAAATACGTCGAACGCCGCTCCTGATACTGAGAGCTGATCATGCGGATTCACCTGCTGTCCGACCTGCACAACGAGTTCAGCCCCTTTACTCCTGAGCCGCTGGACTGCGATGTGGTGATTCTGGCCGGCGACATTGACCTCAAAGCCCGCGGGGTTGAGTGGGCCAAAAAAACCTTCTCAGGACCAGTGCTGTACGTACCAGGCAATCACGAGTTCTACGGTGGCCACCTGACCCACACGCTGGAAAAGATGCGCGCCGCCGGGGATGGCCGTGTCCGGGTCCTGGACCGGGATGAGGTGATCCTGGCAGGCGGGCGGTTTCTCGGTGCCGTCATGTGGACCGACTTTGCAGCCACCGGCAACGCGCACATAGCGTCGTTTGGCGCGCAGAATGCGCTGAACGACTTCCGGCAGATCCGTGCAGAAAACTACCGGCGCATCCGGCCGGCGGACCTGATCGCTCAGGCCGTGCAGACGAAAGACTGGCTGCAAATGAAACTGTCTGAGCCGTTTGACGGGCCAACGGTGGTAATCACTCACCACGCGCCGACCCTGCGCTCTCTGCAGGATAATCCGCATGCCGGCACTGACCTGGATGCTGCGTTCGCTAATCGTTGGGATGACCTAATGGGCCGCGACAACGTCGCGCTATGGGTGCATGGCCATTCGCATACCGCTGTCGAATATGACGTGGCGGGCACCCGTGTGGTGTCCAACCCACGAGGATATCCAGGCGAAGAAACCGGCTTCTGCCCTGATTTGGTCATCGAGGTCTAACGTGATCCTCTTCCTCGATATCGACGGAGTTCTGCACCCCGACCCACCTCAGCCTGATCAGCGCCTGCGCGCTCTCCCGCGGCTTGTCGAGATCCTGCGCGATCTTCCCCAGGTCGAGGTGGTGATAAGCTCCCTATGGCGCGAGCACCTGTCGCTCGACCAGTTGCGCGAGCTGTTTCCGGCTGACCTACGCGAGCGGATCATCGGCGTGACGCCGATCGCGGAGCGTATTGATGGCTGGCTACCCGCACGCCGTGAGGGCGAGATTCTGGAATGGCTGGAGGCCTCGGGCCGCGCTGGCGAGCCTTGGCTGGCCATCGACGATCAAGCGTGGCAATTCACCCAGCACCGGAATCGGCTGATAGCCTGTGTTTTTTATGACGGGATAACCGACCAGATCGAGGCGCAGTTGCGCGAGCGGTTGACTGAGCCGCCGTGATCACCGGCCTGACAGCGTTCTGGATCTCGCATTGATCATCCAGAGCGATCAAAAGCCTGGTCGGCTCAGGAGCATGGCCGACGAGGCCGACGAACTGCTGCTGGAAACAAGCCTCAATATCTCGCCGTTACCAATCCTGCGCCAAGACCTGGAAAACCCCGAGCGGTTCTCGACCCCTGGGCTGCTCAACGCCATAGCCCGCGAGGGTATTGCCGTATGCAGCGTGTGAAGCGCTCCAACCAAGTGACCACGATCGAACAACTCTTATCGCTCGTGAGCAAGCACTCGTTTTGGCCTCCCCGCTTTGTCTTTTCCAAGGGAAAACTGGTGGATACCTATGGGCAACCAGCGCTGAACGCCGACGGTGAAGTGGTGGGTATTCGCTTCTAACGGCGAAAAACCTTCAGCCTAGCCGTGTACGGAAAGTCACTAATTTGTGATGCTCCGTTCATGACTTGTCGTCATGCGAGGTTGGATCTCTCCACAAATTGAGCCAGCATCCGTGCATCCTGGAGAGCATGGTGGGGCGGTTCCTCCCCGTCGGCAGAAACCTCGATGTCGCAGCGGATCCTCCCCGCCTCTACTCCTCCTGGCAACCCATCCGGGCCTGCCAGCCAAATCAGCAAAGGCCAATCCCAGTCAGGCGCATCGCTGACGATCTCCACCCGTCCGAGCTTCTGGAGAAAATCCAACAGATCAATTCGTGCCTGCTCCGTCGTGCAGCCATAAGTCGCCAGTTCCAGTTGTGGCAAAACTATCTCCCGTACGAAATCAGAGCAGTCGCCCTCTTCCCAGGCATCGATCAGCTCGACATAAAACTCAGGGCCACCAGGTACGACCAGAGCGAGACTGATCAATTTGCAGGTATAGCGGTTCAAGCTGGTGAATTCGGTGTCGAGATAGACGCAGCGCATTTAGATTTCCTCGTCGCGTCCCCGGATCCATTCATGGTCGGGAACGATCAACGATCCAACAAAGCCGTTTTCCCGCTGCGCCATACCTCCTTCATGCTGCGATACTGCGAGCGCAAGCATCTGGATGGCCGACCTCGCAACACGTAAAGCGCGCAGCGCCTCCTGAGTAAATATTTCCATGCGGTGATGTTCGATCTCAGGTGCCTGTCTGCTATGCGTTGGATCCCCAAGATCATGCAGCACCACGAATCGGTGCGTACCTGCGTTACGGAGATCCTTTTGAGAACGTAGGATACCCGCACTACTGTCATAATCTTCAGCAAGCTCCACAAGGCCATAGAGGGCACTGGCACCGCCACGAATCGCCTTCTCAACCCTTTCGGCAAGCGGGCGCACTACCGTCGCCTTGTCAGGGCTCCCTCGCCATAGCTTGCCAAAGTAGACCTTATCGGGCACTTGTCCGAACTCAAAGTAATGGTTCGCCATTACAGCGACCTTATCGAGCAAATCGAGAGCCGTACGATGCGCCAAGATAAGCGCAGATGCGCCGGGGCCGTAGTTGGCGTAGTCAAGAGTATCCGCAAATCGCCCCGTAGACGGCCACACGTTTTCGTCGAGAGCACGCCATGCCAAGTCACGCGCGAGGATGAAGTCGCTCTTCAGTAAATTGAACATGGCGAACACGGATGGAGGCATGCCACGTACGCCTGACTCGCGCTCTAGAATCCCGGGAAGCATGAGCCAGTCCAGCTTACCCAGGGCGGGATCGACGAGCTCGACGACTGGTGCAAGAGTCAGACGCTCGCGTTCGACCCAGCTTATGAATGGATCAGTGTGCGGCGCTCGCGGTGGTGGATCGCCAAATTCGCTGGCGAACACTGCGATCTGCTCCGCTGCCTGTGCACCAGCGTACTGGACGACACGATCCTGATGCCGATGCGCAATCTTGGCCATCATGACCGCCTCAATACGCGTGAGGTCTGAACAGCCACCTTGGTCAAAAAGCCACAGCAAATCACGGGCAGCGGAGCTCGCCGCGACGCCGTTCTCCGGGTCGACCTCTAGCGCAGCAAGCCGTGCATCATGGGCTTCACCAAGCCGAAAGCTGTTGGAGAACTGATTAGCAAGGTTCGTCCATGCTTGAGTTCGCAGCGATGAATCAGCATCCAAATCCTGGGCTACGTTCCAAAAGCATCGCCGCGCTTCAGCCCGATACTCCCGAGTACGCTCCTGATGATCTAACCAACTTAGATCACCAGGCGGATTACCTGCCGCAGCGACAAGCCCGTTTGCCAAGTTGTAGGTAATACCCGCAGTGGGGAACAATCCGTAAAGCTCGCGAAACAACGCAAGACCTTCTTCAATCGCATCCCGTTGCCGAGTCAATGCGCCGCCATCAACCAGGATTGCCGCACGCAGGCCCATCAGATTGAAGCGTTCAGGCGTGTCAAGATCAATCTCACGGGCTTGCCTCACCGCCTCAGCAGGATCGCTATCCATCAAGGTGTCGAGATAAGCGGCGAGCTCGTAAAATCTGTCCCACATTGATGACATTGTGCGACTCCCTATGGCTCGCCGCTAGTTGTGTAGATTCTGCTGGGGGGCTTAGTAAGACTACATGAGGGAGCGCCGTTGCCTAGCGAGGTTGTCACCTGTGACTGTTTACGACCAATTCTGTTGAAAAAGTAGCTGTCTCCCCATGCCGTTGGCAAAATTGCGCTGTCAACGAGCACGGGGGCGAACAGCATGATGGGACAGTTACCGGGAGGACAGCAGCGCCTGTTCTACTCGTTCAGTCTGGAAGATCACGTCCCGGCCCAGCATCTCCTGCGCAGCATCGACCACTGCCTGGATCTCAGTGATCTACGCGCCTACCTGGCGGATTTCTATAGCCCCATCGGGCGTCCCTCGATTGATCCAGAGTTAATGGTGCGCATGCTGGTCGTGGGCTACTGCTATGGCATCAGCTCCGAGCGACGGCTGTGTGAAGAGTTACATCTAAACCTGGCCTATCGCTGGTTCTGCCGGCTGGGTCTGGAAGACGAAGTACCCAATCACTCAACCTTCTCGAAGAATCGCCATGGACGTTTTCGTGACAGCGATCTTTTCCGCTGGTTGTTCAATGAGGTGCTGCGGCGCTGAATGGCGTCCGGCCTGGTAAAGGGTGAAGGTTTCGCCATCGACGCCAGCATCATCAAGGCTGATGCTAGCCGTCAACGTGGCGTGGCGGGTGACGAGGTCGATTGGAATGATCCAAAGCTCAGCAGCCGCGCCGTGCGCGAGTATCTCGAAGCTCTTGATGAAGAGGCGCTGGCTGAGGCTCTTCCCAAGAAAATTTCGCTCACCGATCCGCAGTCCCGTTGGACAGCTGCGCCAGGCGGCCCGGCCTTCTTTGCCTACTCCACGAATTACCTGATCGATACTGAGCACGGTGTGATCATGGACGTGGAAGCTACCCCGGCGCACCGTACTGCCGAAGTCGACTCGACCAGGACGATGGTCGAGCGTGTCGAGGCGCAGTTCGATCTCACACCGGAACGCCTTATCGGCGATACCGCTTATGGTACCGCCCCGATGCTGGCCTGGATGGTCGAAGAAAAGGACATCGAGCCGCATGTGCCGGTGTGGGATAAGACCAATCGCAAGGACGACAGCCTCTCCAGTAACGACTTCCACTGGATTCAGGAAGCCAATGAATATCGCTGCCCAGCCGGCAAACCACTACGCAGTGAATGGCGCGCCTTCACCCAGCAAAGATCGCGGGTGACCAAGGCCAACACCATCATCTACCGCTCTAGCCAAACCGACTGCATTACCTGTCCGCTGAAAGCGAAGTGCTGCCCCAACACGCCGAATCGGAAGATCGTCCGTAGCATCCATGAGGCTGCCCGCGACGTGGCCCGACGCATCGCCAAGACACAGGAATACCTCGTCTCTCGTTGCGAACGGAAGAAGGTGGAGATGCTTTTCGCCCACCTCAAACGGATTATGAAACTCGACCGTTTACGACTGCGTGGCCTGACGGGTGCGACTGACGAATTCACCTTGGCTGCGATGGTGCAGAACCTGCGCCGCATGGCCAAACTTTTACCTCAAGGGCCACCGCTCACGGGATAGGTACGCCTGTGGCGAGCAGAAACCCTCAAATTAACCCTTAAACCTGAGCAAGGACGCTCAGTGAAACGCCGGAAGGCAACTTGAAGTGGCTTGCAGCCACTTCGACAGCAGACACACTTGATCGACAGGCTGCCGCTGAAGCTGCTTTTTCAACAGAATCGGCCAGAAGCAGTCAGTCGATAGTGTCTAAGGAATCAGGGGCGCCTCACAGTCATCCAAAATCTATCCCACCTACATGTACAAATCCTGTAGGCGATTAAACCCGTCCAGTGTCCCCGGAGCACTAAACAGTGCTCACATCCAGCCGCACTAGCTGTTAACGCCACCGAGC
>JACCDZ011846655.1_pt1 | contig 11044 bp, 3 predicted proteins | sample 7449551 | NCBI WGS metagenome assembly JACCDZ01 (sample SAMN15323452, study PRJNA562643) | freshwater metagenome | isolation source: river surface water | place: USA:Blue River Watershed | collected 2017-08-18
GGAAGATAAAAAGCAAAAAGCAAAAACATCATTATTTTCATTCTTTGGGAATAATAATCCGTTACAAAATCTTTTAAAATACGAATCTTCAGAAAGTGAAGCTTTAAGCCTTTTTCTTTCGGGTCACAATTCGGACGACAACATTAGGCGTTTCGCCAAACTGCTTACCGAAGGTTTGAATGTTGCAGATACTGATCTTGAAGGTTTGGGTGTTTTAAGCTTTAGATTGGGCAAAGATAAAACTGAAAAGCTCAGAGATGCTTTTAATGAAGAGGCAAAAAAATCAGGCAAATTAGAGTGGCAAGAAGGGCAAAACTTACAAGACTTTTACGGAGAATTTGTTGAAAGTTTGAAGAAAAAAACTGAGGCAGAGAAAAGGGTGTTTGGAAAGACAAAATTGATGATGGAGATTGATGATTATTACACTTTCCGTGGTTCTAAAGAAAAAGAAAGAAAACTTAAGTTGGTTGAGGAAATGGCTGGTGAAGAATACACTGATTTAAATGCCAAAGACAACGAAGGAAATACTGCCTTAGATCATGCTGCAAAACAAGGTACAGAATGGGCTATAATTATTTTGCGGGCTATGGTGAAAAAGATTGAAGATGAAACCGATAATGAAAAAAAGCTACAACTGATTAATCAGCAACAGAATCTTCTTTATAATGTCATTTTTTATAAAGAGAAAGAGTTGTTTGATAAAATTATCAGCAGCTTGAATTCTATAGATGGCAAGGGGAAAGTAGAACCTATTCTGAATTTTAAAACAAAAAATAACACTACACCCTTAACGAAAGCCGTTGAAATGGGGAACTTAGAGATCGTTAAAGCTCTTATTAACGCGGGAGCCGATCTTGATCTAAAAGGCTCGATGGGCAATGCGCCTTTAATTATTGCTGTTAAAGAAGGAAAAACAGAGATTGCTAAAGCTCTTATTGCAGCAAAAGCTGATGTTAATAAGTCAAACTCTGATGGCTTCACGCCCTTAATGATTGCCGCCGTAGGGGGGAATACAGAGATCGTTCAAGCTCTTCTTGAAAAAGGGGCTAGTGTTAATACAGAAGATTGGCATCACAATACGCCCTTAATGCTTGCCGCCGCAGGGGGGAATGCAGAGATCGTTCAAGCTCTTCTTGCAGCAAAAGCTGATGTTAATAAGTCAAACTCTAATGGCTTCACGCCCTTAATGCTTGCCGCCGAAGGAGGGTATACAGAGATCGTTCAAGCTCTTCTTGAAAAGAAAGCCGAGCTTGATGCGAAAAATAATTCTGGCGAAACGCCTTTAATGCTTGCCGTCAAAAGAGGGTATACAGAGATCGTTCAAGCTCTTCTTGAAAAGGAGGTCGATCTTGATGCGAAAAATGCGTTTGGCAGTACGCCTTTAATTATTGCTGTTGAAGGAGGAAAAACAGAGATCGTTCAAGCTCTTCTTGACGCGAAAGCTAGTGTTGATACAGAAGGCTGGAATCGCAATACGCCTTTAATGGTTGCCGCCGCACGGGGGCATAAAGAGATTGTTCAAGCTCTTATTGAAAAGGAAGCTAATGTTAATAAATCAAACTCTGATGGCCGCACGCCTTTAATGTTTGCCGCTGTAAAGGGGGATAAAAATATTGTTCAAGCTCTTATTAAAGCAGAAGCCAAGATGGACAACGAAGATTTATCTGGCCATACGGCTTTATTTTATGCGGCGGAAAATGGTAAATTAGATATTGTTAAAATTCTACTTTCGGCTGGGGCAAGTTTTGATATCGCGGACATTAATCAAATTACCAAGAGCTCTGATAAAAATCTTCTTGATAAGCAAAACAAATGCACTGATTTGATAAAGAAATATGCAGAGGTTAAGGAGATTGAGGAAATAGTTCGTAGAGAAGGCGCTAATTTAAATGCCAAAGACAGCCTAGGAAGAACTGCCATAGACTATGCTACAGAAAATAATCAAAAAGAAGTCGCCAAAGTTATTTTGCAGGCTATGGTGAGCAAGATTGAAAGTGAAACTGATTCGGCACAAAAGTTAAAACTGATTAAAGAGCAAAACAACCTTCTTCATAGGCAAAACAACCTTCTTCATATAGCCATTTGGACTGAAGAGAAAGAGCTATTTAATACTCTTGTCAAGAACTTGAATTCTACAAATAGCAAAGAGGAAATAAAAGCTATTCTGAATTCTAAAAACAAATTTGGATTTGCGCCTTTAACACTTGCCGTTATGTCAGGGCAAAAAGAGGCTGTTCAGGCTCTTATTAACGCGGGAGCCAATGTTAATATAAAAAGCAATCGGGGCAGCACGCCTTTAATGATTGCTTTTAAAACAAGGCAAACAGAGCTTGCCAAAACTCTTATTGAAAATGGAGCTGATGTTAATATACGAGACAATCGTGGCGAAATAGCTTTAATGGCTGCTGCTTCAATAGGGCAGAAAGATATTTTTGAGATGATTTTAGCAAAAGGCGCTAATTTAAATGCCAAAGACAGACTAGGAAGAACTGCTTTGCATTACGCAATGGCTAATAAGCAGTATGATTTTGGTAGAGCGATTTTAAACAAAATGATTCAGGGGTTCGAAGATAATAAAGAAACTTTGATCAATCCTTTTCAAAATGAAAACGAATCAACCCTTCTTCACGCAGCCGCAGCTTGCGGAGATGCAGAATCTCTCAAATTTTTAATTGATAAGCGCATTGGAGTGAATATCGCCAATAAAAATGGCGATACAGCTTTGCATTTTGCTGCTCAGAATGGCCATTTGGAATGCGTTAAAATGCTTATTAAAAATGGAGCTAGTTTAAACGCAGAAAATAATTACAAAAACACGCCTTTGAATTTGGCTGCATTTGGTCAAAGTAAAGAAATAATAAAAACTCTTCTTGAAGCGGGCGCCAATCCAGAAATTGTAAATAACGCAGGTTATGCAATTTCTGAGCATAATTTATCTTCTTATAAACTGGGATCTTTAGAAGAAGAAATTTGGAAAAAAATGGGCGTTTATAATGATAAAGTTACTAACGATGCCCTTTTTGGTGATTCCGAGCAAAAGCCTGTCAATCAAGAGGTTGCTGCATTTATAGCGACATATGACAAGGTTAGGAAACTTGTTTGTTCCGAGTCACCGGATAGGTCTGAATATCCTGAGGCTGTAGCTAAAAAACGATTAGAGGAGCTTCTAACCGTAAGTAGTGGTGAAGAAACCGAATCTTTAAGACTTGTTCTTTCGGGTCACAATTCAGGCGAAAACATTAAGAGTTTAGCCAAACTGCTTACTTACGGCCAAACTCTAGATAATAAGTATTTCGATAATCTACAAAAAGCATTGGACAAAGATAGTACTGAAAAGCTTAGAAATGCTTTTAATGAAGAGGCAAAAAAATCAGGCAAATTAGAGTGGCAAGAAGGGCAAAGTTTAAAAAGATTTTACGCAAAATTTGCTGAAAATTCGAAGAAAAGAAACAAGGCAGAAGCGGGCAAGGAATCTAATAAAAATAGCGGTTCAGAAGTTTTAATGAGCAAAGATGAAAAGTTGGCTTACGAAGCATTGTTAGCTTATTTTAAAAATGACAGCGAAACTTCCGAGCTAAATCTGCAAGATTTGGAAGGTAAAAATTTTTCTAATGATACAGTATTTATTGCTCTTGCTCATCTGTTAGAGAATTCTCCAAAAGTTTGTGAAGATGCAAGATTTGCCGAACTTATCGAAAGCAAAATTAAAGAAGAAGATAACGCCCCTGAACAAGGCGCAGCAACGAATCTTTTGCGAAAGTTGCTAAAGAGCCCCATAAGTAAAGAGAAAGTAGAAAATTTTAATCCGCTGGTTGATTTTGTTGTGGAAAAAGAAGGCTTTAAGTTGGCTCATGTTTTTTCGGGAGGATTAAAAGGAGAATTGCTTAAGAAGGTAATTGATTCATCAGATGCTCAACAAATTAAAGCTACCAACAATCTTGGAAAGAGTCCTTTAAGGCTTGCTGTAGAGCAAAATAATCAACAAGTGGTAGATCTGCTTCTTGCCAAGGGTGCGCAACATCATATCAAAGACGGTGATGGAAAAAGTGCATTCGATGTTGCTGCTCTTTCAAAAGAATGCAGTCCGGATATTTTTGAAAAATTGACAAAAACCCTTCCTCCCGTTGATTTTGCCGCTTACGAAAAAAGTAATTTTGTTCACAAGCCAAGCATTTCGGAAGAAAAAAGAATCTTTGTTAAAGACAATATTGCTGCAGCAAAAGCTATAAAGAGCGCTTTGTTCTATTATGACAAGCCAGCCAGAAAGGCTATTATAACCGGTCTTCCTAGCACCCCTTCATTAGTGCTAGAAAAAATTTTGAATTCTGGCAACAAATCTGGCGTTGAGCTTGCTGGAATTTTGAGGGAAGATGAGAATTGCAGAAGGCAGTTTGCTAACTTGCTTTCTTACGAGATAAATCTTTCTGATGATCGTAACTTGGGAATTCTTGGCAACGCAATTTCTTTTTTAGAGAAAGATGTTGTTAAGGAAATTATTGACCGCGCAAAATTCGGAATGAAGGATTCGAGTAAGACTGGAAATGCGTTTCAAAAATTTGTTACACAAAGTGAATCTGGGCTTTCGCGACAAGATTATATTGAGATGATTTATGGTGTTAAAAATTTTAAAAAAGATCAGAGGGGGGTTGAGTTTAGAGAATTTAGTCGAAAAAACAAGTCGGGCCTAAAATTTGCTGAGCAAAATTATAAACAAAATAATCTTCATATTGCGGCAAGTGTCGACAACAAAGATTTTTGCGAAGCGGTTTTGAACAAGGATAAATATTATGATCAAGAACCATTGGAGGCAAAACTCAGTCAAAGAGATATTTATGGCAATACTCCTTTAATGGCTGCAGCTTTTTATGGTAATATTGAAGTTGGCAGAATGATTGCAAAACAAGAAATGAATTTTGGTTTGCAACGAGACTCACAAAGTAAAAAAGTGCTTGCCGCGGCGCTCAAGGGAAAAAATGAGAATCAAAAGGCGGGATTTATTAAAATGCTTTTGCAAGAAGGTTGTGTAAATTCGGCCTCAATTAATCAAGCTTCAGAGCTCGATGGTTCTACAGCTTTACATTTTGCTGCAAAAACTGACAATGTTGAGTTGCTAAAGTTGCTTTTGGAAAAAGGTGCCGACATCAACATCAAAGATAAGCAAGGTCGAAAGGCGAGCGACATCGCTAAAACTTCCGCAAAAGAAATTTTAACAGATTGCGAGGCGGTAACTAATGAGCTTACTGGCCACTCATTTTTTAATTATAGAAGCAACGACTCTTTGCGCAAAATTCTTCAATTAGATAATGCTGAAGTTGCGCTAAAGGGAATTCTTAATGGTTCAGGAGATAAATTTGATAATTATAGAAAAAATTTTTCTAATGCCATCTTGCACAGCAATGATTTGGAAGGTCACGATAGCGAGAAATTAATTCTTGTTATGAGCAATTTGTCAGAGAAAAATCCTGTTAATCAGTTGGCAATGCTAAAAATTTTGGATAATGCTTTTGCTTCTGGAAAAGAAAAGTTGCAAAGTGAATTTTCAAAAGGCATTGCGATCAAATCACCAATTAACCTGATTAAAAAGTCTAAAGTTTTTGCTGATCCAGAAACGGATTCAAAAGATCTTAAAGAGCAAATCAAAGGCATTAAAACAAGAATTAATGATTTTATTGTAAAAGCATTTTTTGCAGAATCGGCGCCAACTGTAGCGCAAAAAGATGAGACGGTAGGTAAAGAAGGTAATAAGGTAGTTAATTCACAAAACACTTCGCAGCCAGCGGCGCCAACTCCAACAAATCAGCCAGCGGCGCCAACTGTAGCGCAAAAAGATGAGGCGGTAGGTAAAGAAGGTAATGAGGCAGTTGATCCACAAAAAACTGCGCAGCCAGATGCGCCAACTCCAATAAAACAGCCAGAGGTGCCAACTACAACAAAAGTGGAATCAACTCCAACGCAAAAAGGTGCAAATTTTAGAAAATTGGTAAATAATGCTTCATTGGTTAAATCGGCCACTAAGAAGCTTCAAGAGAGTGTTGAAATTGGATATAATAGTGATTCAAACTATACAAAAGAACAAATAAAGAGTTTTGCCCTAATTACTCTTTCCAAAGGAGCTAAAGAAATTTTGGGAAGAGAAACTTCATATGTGGTTTTAAAGAAATTTCAGGCTGATGCAATTTTATTTGCTTTTGCGAATGCTAGATTCGACACAAGAGACAATCCTCCTAATGAAGAAATGAAATTGCTTAACAAATATTTAAAGGAAGAAGCGCTGAAAAGAGAAATTTATAAGAGAAAAAATAGTAAAGGTTTTGACAAAGATCCTTTAGATCTCTCTTGTTTTAAAGAGGGTATTGTACGAGAAATTATACAAGGCCTTCCCAATGAAGAGGTGAGCGCATATGAAAAAAAAATTAAATTGGCTCAGGAAATAAGAGATATAAGTACTGGCAAAAATTCAGACAAGACAAAATTAGATGAGCTGCAGCAAAAATTTGAAGAATCACTTCTCGAGCTGCCTGAGATGCAATCTGGATTTAAGGGAAATGTTTATGATGAGAAATTAAACCCTGATTCCAATAGCTCGATTAATGACAGATCTTCTAAATCTCCCTCAGCTATTTTTGAGCCAACTTTTGCTCAAAGATTTCCTATTCTGATTGAGAGTCTTAAAGAAGCTGGCGAAGAGACTATTAAAAAAGTTGAAAAACTTTTAGAAGATGAAAAATCAAGAGGCTCAAATGTGGATAAGCTCAAAGTCAGAAGAAATTCTAATCGAGATGTTGGTGGCGATACTGGCAACGCATTGTAGCTCTTGCGTCGATAGTTTTGTAAATGAAGGGGCGATGTTTTTGTGAAGTAAATTTTATTTGTAATTTTCTAAGCAAAAACTTCGCATCAAGTAATAACAATTTCGAAGGGGATTATGTTTAAAAATCATCCAAAATCAGTAACAATTAAGAAAGATCAAAAAAATGACATTCTGCCAAGCGAGACTAATGTTGCGTCAGATTTTTTTGCAAAGGAAGATGAAAGTTTGGCGCCATTAAGAGTGATGCAAAAGCCTTTGGAGCAAGATAATCGCAACGGTAATTATAAAATTAGCGGTATTTTTTCACGAATTGGAAAATTGCTTTTTGGCGGCGAAGTAGCTGATTTGGGCGATCAGTTAGAGCTAAAACCTGAATTTCTGAGCAAAGAAAAATCTCCTTCAAGCCCTTCAAAACCAATTGTTTCAAAATTCGCTCAAGATGAAAAAACACAATTCTTTGTAAATTAGGTGAAGAAAATTTTGCTTATAATCACTGGATCCGTTGCTGCTTATAAATCGCTTGAGCTTTTGCGGTTGTTGCAAAAAAGCGGTTTTGCGGTTGATTGCATTTTAACTAAATCGGCGCAGAAATTTATCACGCCGCTTCTGGTTTCTAGCTTGTGTGGCAATAAAGTTTACGACGATCTTTTTTCTAAGAGTGATCCACTTGGAATTGATCACATTCAGCTTTCGCGGCAATCTGATTTGATAATTGTGGCGCCAGCTACGGCCAATTTTATTGCTAAAATTGCCAATGGTTATGCTGACGATTTGGCTTCAAGTGTGATTTTGGCTGCTGATAAAAAGGTTCTGGTGGCGCCAGCGATGAATGTGCAAATGTGGGAAAATGAAGCAACGCAAAAAAATATCGTACAAATTTTACAAAATGGTTTTTTAACAATTGGCCCAGATTCCGATATTTTGGCTTGCGGTGAATTTGGTGCGGGAAAAATGGTTAATCCTGAAAAAATATGCGAAAAAGTTTGTGATTTTTTTGCCAATGAAAGTCGATTGAAAGGAAAAAAAATTTTAATTACTGGTGGATCAACCATTGAGCCAATTGATCCAGTGCGTTTTATTGGTAATCATTCTTCGGGAAAGCAATCTTTAGAAATTGCGGCAGTTCTTAGCGAAATGGGCGCTGAAGTTACTTTTATTGCTGGGAATATTCGTGAAAAAATAGCGTTGCCGGCGCAGCAAATTATTAGAGTTCAAACTGCCGAAGAAATGTTGGCGGCGGTTAAAGTGGTTGATAATATTGATGTTTTTATTGGTTGTGCGGCGGTTGCTGATTTTAAGGTAAAAAATTTCTCGGCCAAAAAAATTAAAAAAACCGCAGGAGAGAATTTAATAATCGAGCTTGAGCAAAATCCGGATATTTTGGCCTTCGTTGGCAATAAAAAAAATCGCCCAAAATTAGTTATTGGTTTTGCGGCAGAAAGTTGCGATTTGGAAAAATATGCCGCAGAAAAACTGCGTAAAAAAAATTGCGACTTTGTGGTTGCTAACGATATTGCGCAAGGGGCCATATTCGGCTCAAATGAAACTGAGGCAACTTTGGTTTCGGCGCTGGGTTCGGAAAAATTGGGCAAAATTAGCAAAAATCAGTTGGCGAAAATTTTGGCACAAAAAATCACCCAATTGCTCGCTTAGTTTAATTTTTCGGCAAATGTTTATTTGCGGGCTTCTAGATCATATTTTGCGCAAATTTTTTGTAAAATTTTCTGCAACTCCTCATCGATAAGGTCAGAAAATTTTTGCCAAATTTTTTGATGATATTGCGCCAACCACATTTTTTCTGGCTTTGTTAGCATTTTAAAATCAACCAAATCGGCGTCGATTGGCGCTAAAGTAAGCATTTCAAAATGCAGAAATTTTTGATCGCAGGCCTTTACTAGCATCAATCCTTCCGTTCTAATTCCATAAGCATTTTCTTTGTAAAATCCCGGTTCGTTAGAAATTATCATGCCCTCCAAAAGCTCTTGATGATTGCGACTGCTGATTGCGCAAGGCCCTTCATGAACTGATAAAAAACTACCAACTCCGTGACCAGTTCCGTGATCGTAATTTAGTTTTGATTGCCATAAATGTGAGCGAGCCAAAACATCCAATTGCGCGCCAGTTGTGCCACGAGGAAATTTGGCACGAGCCAGCGCAATATGGCCTTTTAAAACTCGAGTGAAATTTTCGATCATTTCAGCGCTTGGTTCGCCAATGGCAATTGTGCGAGTTACATCGGTTGTGCCACAAAAATCTTCGTCCAAATATTGCCCGCCAGAATCAATCAAATAAAGCTCGCCACTTGAAAATTTTTTGTTGGTTTTAGCGTTGGCGCGATAATGAATAATTGCGCCATTAGCGGCAAATCCTGAAATCGCGGCAAAGCTTTCGTCAAAAAAGGCCTTATTTTTGCGTCGAAGATTTAATAATTTTTGCGCCGCAGAAATTTCACTCTCTTTTTGCCAATTGTTTTTCAGTGTAAGTAAAAATTTCGTTAAAGCTTCTCCGTCAATTTCGTGACATTTTTTTGCGCCATTAATTTCGGCAAGATTTTTTAAAGATTTCGGCAGTTCGATAAAATCCTTTTGCGGTAAAATTTCAAATTTTTGCTGTTTTAAAATTTCGTAAATCCAGCAATTTGTTGACTTTGGATCAATTTCAATGGTGGAAATTGTTTTGCGTAAAATTGCAAACCTTAAATCAAGGCAATTTGGATCAACAATATTTACGCCTTTAAGATTTGGATTTTCTAGATCAGCAATTCGCGATTCGTTTGTGAATAAGTCAATTTTTCCATTTTTAAAAATTATTGCATAAGCGAGTAAAATGGGCGTAAATTCAATGTCGCTCGCTCTTAAATTTAGTAGCCAACAAATATTTTCTGGCTTTGTGATTAGTGCGGCTTCGGCGTGAATTTTTTGACAAAATTCATGGCGTTTTTCGGCGCTAGATTTTCCGCTTTGCACTTCGTTTAAAAAGAAAATAGCCGAATTATTTTTATTTGGACGATTTTGCCAAATTTGTTCAATTGGGTTTTGTTTGAGTAGTAAAATATTTTTTGAAATTTGGCTAAGGCGATTGTGAAAAAGAATGCTGTGCAATTTTGCATCTAAAGCCAGTTTTTTTGTGCCCAAATTGTTCTCAAGCCAAGAAATTACTGGTGTTTCGGCGATGTTAAAGATTTCAAATTCATTGCTATCAAGCTGATTTTCAGCCTGCAAAATATAGCGGCCGTCGGTAAAAAAATATGACTTATCTTCTCCGAAAATGATCGTTGCATTTGAGCCATTAAACCCAGTTAAAAACTCAATTCTTTTTTCATTTTCTGGCAAATATTCAGAAAAAAATTCATCAGAATTTGGCAATAAAAAGAAATCGATTTTTTGCTCGCGCAAAATTTTTTTTAGCTGTTTTATCATTTTGTGAATTTTTGGAAAGTTAGTTTTAAGTTTTATCAAAATCTGATGTTTTTAAGGCAAATCAAGGTTTTTGAGCTATAAATTTAGCCTAAATTGGGCGCATCTTTCAAATTAATAAATTGACGAATTTAAAAATGACCAAAAACAAAACCGCTTATTCTTGTCAATCTTGTGGCGCGATTCATTTTAAATGGGCGGGAAAATGTCCGGATTGTGGGGCGTGGAATAGTTTAGTTGAAGAATTTGCTGAGGGTGGCGCGTCGCATTTTTCACGCATTTCTGAAGATAAAAAAATCACCAAAAAAACTGACGGACGGAAAATAGAATTGGTTAAACTCAATGGCGAGGCGCAGGATTTTCCGCGCGTAAAAGTCGGAATTAATGAGCTTGATCGCGTGCTTGGAGGCGGCCTGGTTCGAGGCTCGGTGGTGTTAATCGGTGGCGATCCAGGAATTGGCAAATCGACTTTGCTTTTGCAAACGGCAGAGAGTTTGGCGCGATCGAAAAATCAGGTGATTTATATTTCTGGCGAAGAATCGGTTGATCAAGTTCGTCTGCGCGCAAAAAGGATGGGCATCAATCAAGACTCGATTCAACTGGCTTCGACGACAAATGTCGGTGAAATTATTTCGTCAATTTCGAGCGAAAAAAATCCAACAATCGTGGTTGTCGATTCGATTCAAACGATGTTTTTAGAAGAGCTTTCATCGGCCCCGGGAACGGTTTCTCAAGTTCGTGCTGCGGCTGGCGAGCTGACGATTTTCGCTAAGAAAAATAACATCACTTTATTGATTGTTTCGCATGTTACCAAAGA
>JACCDZ012030973.1_pt1 | contig 11042 bp, 2 predicted proteins | sample 7449551 | NCBI WGS metagenome assembly JACCDZ01 (sample SAMN15323452, study PRJNA562643) | freshwater metagenome | isolation source: river surface water | place: USA:Blue River Watershed | collected 2017-08-18
GAAATGACGGAATGTTTACCTCATTTTCTCCATTTTACAAATGGTATGGGGGCAAATGGAACATCGACAAACAAAACTGGACCTACACTTCTTCGGTTGTAGAATTCAGTCCTTTTGGGCAAGCATTAGAAACAGTGGATGCATTAGATAGATATTCATCATCCATGTTCGGGTACAACCAGACCTTACCGGTTGCCGTGGCGGCCAATACCCGCTACCGACAATTAGGTTTCGATGGTTTTGAAGATTACGCCTTTCAAAATTGTTCAGACAATCATTTCCGTTTAAGTGATGGTTCAAACATTGTGGATTACGAAGCGCATACAGGTAGAAAGAGTATTCGGGTTACTCCGCAAAACAGCCTAACTTTTTCTACGGCATTCAATACAGAATGTGATGATGTAGCTTGTAATTTGAATTTTTTCAAAAAATTAATAGAAGAAGATAAATCCAAACAAATAATTTCTATAACAGCAACAGGTGGTGTACAACCCTACACGTACGATTATCAAACATTGAATGGAAATGTCACGGTTGAGTTAAGTGAAGACGGCAATTCTTTAATAATTAATCAACTTCAACCCATCGTTCCAAATCAAGCAATCATTCGAATTACCATAACGGATGCAGGTGCTTGTCAAAAAATCATTGAATTATAATCAACGAAGTTTAAAGAAATGAATATGAATCAATTAACAAGTTTACATCACGCAATAAACCAAATGAAAAACGATACATACAGCTTTTCAGATCATCGAATGTACCAGCAATTAACATTAAAATGTGCTACTATCAAACAAATGTTGGTTGGTCTAATCCTTTGCCTTTCTTGCATACAAACAACGTTAGCTCAAACCGACTGGATAGAAAGCAATAGGCCCAAAGATAATATTGAAGGAAATTTTAGTTGCGCAGCTGCGTGGCCGATATGTGGCAACAGCTCCCAAGATTATAACTTCTTGTTAAACAAAGATACAATCTGCGATCAATCAAAAGCACTGTATTACTCCTTTCATTTTGATGATGCGGTAACTAATGCAATCCAAATTGCGCTCTCTGCAGATTCAGCAAATTACGAATGGTATGGACCATTTACAGCAAATAACTTGGAGTTATGTCTTCAAATCAATTCATACAGCGCCAATTATACAACAGGAACATTTTCAGCTACAAGCCCCTTGTCATTGAGCTCAACTTCTGAGGGTATTTACATCCTGAAAATTAAAAACTTACCATGTAAAGGATCAATTCGAATCAACACAGAAAAAACAAAACTTACCTGTTCCGAAAAATTACCTTGCCAAGAGTGCGTTACATCCTTTTCTCCAACTCCTGGTAAATACATTGTTTCAGCATGGGTAAAAGAAAAAGTGAATAACTATACTACCACAACATATCAAAATAGCTTTTTAGAAATATCCTTTAACGGCACCAACGGCTCTCAAAATTTATACCCATCAGGTCAAATTATCGACGGATGGCAGCGTATCGAACAATCCATTCAAATCCCTGCAAATGCAACAGGAATAAACATTGCACTAAAAACTACCGCTCATGAAGCATTTTTCGATGATATTCGATTTTTCCCGGTAGATGGAAGTATGATGAGTTATGTCTACGATCCATTGTCACTGCGCCTCATGGCTGAGTTAGACGAAAGAAATTACGCCACCTTGTATGAGTATGACGAAGAGGGGAAATTAATCCGCGTCAAAAAAGAAACCGAGAAAGGAATCATGACCATTCAGGAAAACAGAGATAACAATTCAAAACAATAACTTTTTCACTTTCTAAAGAAATAAAAATGAATAGTATAAAATTGAAATTATTGCTTCTTCTATTAGTACCTACATCACTAATCCACGGTCAATGGTCAAATAGCAACATGGAAGAATTTGCAACAGTAATCCTCAAAATTGAAGACCGAATTCCCGAAGAATCAAGCTACAGTTACAAAGCAAATTACTCCTTTTTCGAGCAAGAAAATTCAACTGATACAGTGGAAAAGATGCGTATAGAACTTATCTACAACGCAAAAAGTAAAACGCTAAACTTTAACCAATTGGATAAGTTTATTTTACAAACAGATAACATTCAAATTACCTGTGACACAGCCTATCGTAAATTAATTCTCAATCACCCGAATCCGACTTATTTCGCCCGTAAAAGTGGTGAAGATTTCAAACAAATTGCAGAACAAAAATCGACAGTCAAAAAAAGATCAATGGGTGATTATGAAATTTTTCACCTCGATTTTGAATCGACCAACCTTTGGAAAGCAGCTGAAATATGGTTCGACAAAAAAGGAATGGTTAAAAAATACATTCTTTGGACAGGTCAACCTATTCTCGATGATTCAGGCAGTGAAAATAAAATCATACAACCCAGAATGGAAGTGCTGTATTCAGATTTTCAGATTGGACCATCAGCAGACAAGAAACAAACTGTTGGTGTTGAACACTATTTCTCAGACATAAAAAATAAGGTTTTACAACCCAAATACAGTGGATTTGAGGTGGTGGATTTAAGAGAAGAAAAATAACGAATTAAAGAAAGAAACCAAGATAATAAGCTTGACATAATTGAAAGAATATGATGGCAGAAAAACAAAATAAGACAGTTTACCAGCGAGCATTGAGAGTAGCTTTATGCATGGGAATGGCTATTTGGAGCATGCAAGTATGGGCCGGTATAGACCCTGAAATAAAAAGTATTTACACCCTATATCAAGGAACATCGGTCGTATTGGGTCAACCGGAAGCTGAAATGACGCTTTCTAAAAATGCCCCGGGTTTTGCTTCCTATGATAGAGTAGCTCTAAATCGCATAACACTCAAAGTAGATCAAAACTACAAGCAACACATGGCTGCTCCCATGCAGCTGCAAATCAAATTAGCAGTAGAAAGATGGGATGTCAACAACAACCCCATGGCAGATACCACAATTTCGCTAACGATTAAATACAACCCTTTCAATGATTCAACTTACATCAGCGAACAAAGCGCAAGATTTCAAGGTGCATACCAAATGCATGTTGTGCTGGACGAAATAAAAATCAATGGCACTCAAAACGATACCTTGCCTGCCAACATCCGCATTGATGCAGAGATATTAGTTGACCGCTATACCTCTTTGTTAGCACCAAACAATGGCATTCAACTTTCAGCCATCAATGCCATTGACCAAAATTGCAATGATACCATAGATGGTATAGAGGTTGTTTGGCCAAATATTCCCGGAGCACTGGAATACCAGTTAGAATGGGTGTACATTAATAATTACGGAGCTGATATTTCCAATCCAAACAACCTTGCGAATTTGGCGTCATTAAAATACAACTTCAAATACAACTCTACCAGAATAAGTACCTCATCTAATTCATACATTATTTCACACGTGTTTGACCAAGGTTATTTACTTTTCAGAGTTAGACCTGTCGGAATAATTCTTCCCAATTTAACAACTCCCGTTTTTGGTCCTTGGGGGGCGCCTGAAAGTGGTATTGTACAAGGATTCAACGCCATGTTTGAGATTCTTCCAACACAAAGACATGAAATTTTAAAAAATTGGCAGTACTCGGCAACCTATGCGGAAGAAGGAAAGAAAAAAGAAATCATCAGCTACTTTGATGGTAGCTTAAGAAACAGACAAACAGTAACACGCATCAATTCGGATGAAAATATCATTGTAGGCGAAACCATCTACGACCATCAAGGAAGGCCAGCAATCAATATTCTGCCTGTTCCTGTTGTTGATCCAACGTGTGAAGAAAATACAAGCCAAGCCACCTTGCAGTATTACCAAAATTTCAACCGAAATACAAATGGACAACCATATTCAAGAATTGATTTTGACATTAGCAATCCCGAAACCCATTGTCAGGTCACAGCAGCGCCCATGGATACAACAGCTGGAGCATCTCAATATTACTCTCCAAGCAATCCAAATAAAACCAATTGGCAAGCATATGTTCCCGATGCTCATTTGTATCCATTTACGCAGGTAGAATATACCCCCGACAATACGGGTCGCATTCGCAGACAGAGTGGTGTTGGACCGGAGTTTCAATTAGGTTCTGGCCATGAAACCAAATACCTGTATGGTCAACCTAACCAATTAGAGTTAGATCGCCTATTCGGTTCAGAAGTAGGGTATGCAACTCATTACACAAAAAATGTTGTTATTGATGCAAATGGACAAGCAAGTATCTCTTATCTGGATCAAGAAGATCATGTGATTGCAACGGCTTTGGCAGGTAATGCTCCACAAAACCTCAACCCATTAGATAGTGCATTACAAAATCCCGTACTGCTGCAAGTAAATGCTTTCGGAGATAACAACAGTCAAAACCAACTTTCTATTGATGGAGATGCACTGGTGTTTTCTACAGAAATACTGGTTCCTTTCGAATCAGATTACACCTTCGATTACAATTTCTCTATAGCTCCCATTCAAGATGAATGCCTTCCAAATATTTGTATCGATTGCATTTACGAACTGAAACTTGAACTAGTAGATGAATGTGGTACCAACTTAGCCGCAGATTTTTACCAAACTGCTTTAGTAGGTAAATTTACAGACAATGGTTCAAATGGTTATTCCTTTCATGCAACTTGCACAAATCCCTTAAATTCAACCCCAAACATACAACCATTTACAGTAACCGCTTTAAAACCTGGCTCTTACAGTTTAAACAAGCGTTTAACAATTAGCAGTGAAGCACGACAAGCTTATCTCGATCTATATTTCAATGATAGCATAAATAACTGCATCAAAACCTACCAAGATTTTGAAGACGAAGCATTAGCGAATACAGATTTTTCGGGATGCCAAGAAGATTGCGAATCGTGTTTAGAAAACTTAGGTTCTTTAGAAGATTTTGTTGCACAAGGTAGAGGTTCTGCCAATGATTACAACCTGCAAAAAGAAGATTGTGATCGCATTTGCAACGAAGGAAAAATTTCATTTTGCGAAACCGTGCTTTCTGCTATGCAAATGGACATGTCACCGGATGGTCAATATGGTAATGTAACCGATTTAGGAGATGTTTTATCATTGTATAATCCAAACAATCAATTGCCCATAATTACGGCCTCTTGGCACAATCCATCACTGATTGACAGTTATGGAGCACAACCTATTTACGTAGAAATGAACGGAGATACCAGTAAAATTACGGTAGAACCTCTTGGTAATAATACCTGGTCTCCTGCTATTTTAGCGGGTGCAACACCCAAATTCGACAGCATACAACAAGTATATTATGTCTATCCTCAAGAACTTCAACAGGTATCTGATTTCATTGCTAATTTTAGATTTTCTTGGGCAAAATCACTGGTTTATTACCACCCGGAGTATCCATATTACGAACAATGCATTAAGTTCGGTCAAAAAGTATACCCAAATGATGCCTTTACAAGCGATTCTTTTGATGAATTACTCAACGGATCTCAGGGATTTGAAGCAGCCATTGCAAACGGGTTATTACCAACAGGGTATCAAATAATATTTGATAATAACGGAAATTATTCAGGATCTGTCTCTGGCCTTCCTGATACCGAAAACTGGTTTGCACCTTCTGGAAACAACATAGCCGCAACTACTCCGGCTTGGGATCCATTTGTGTTTCATGGCTCTAATTTCTCTGCAGCCTCATGTGCCAACTATGGAACAGAACTTGTCAATCGTTTCAACCAATACAAATTAATAAATGGTGTTTGGCGCACAATGCCCCAAGTGGCAGCCTATACTGCTCGTTGCGGTACAAATTACTATGCTAATCCATCTAATACCTGTTTCAACTTTGGAGATAAGTATAACGGGGTGTACAATATTTCGATTCTTAATGCTGAGTGGGAAATCCTCAAAGCCATCTACCGCAGCGAAAAACAAGTATTAAAAAGCGAACTTTTTGATTGTGTCGCTAAAGCCAACAACCAATATACAGGATGCATAGGAAAAGAGAATTACAACCCATATACATCAGGCATGATCAATTCAAATGCTGGTTCATCATCTTTCTTAAATTCTCCTTATTTCCTACCCAATCAACCATGCGGCGCACAATTATGGCCCTTATATCAAAATAAAGCGCGTCGTTTCACAACAGTGGCAGATGAAGTACCAACACAAAATGCGAATCAAGCTGCTTACGAAGTATATTTAGCAACGGGTCAATGTCCGGTTCCATTCAACTTGCAATTGCTGCTCAATGCCATGGCAGATGATCAGGTACTTGATAATTCAGGCGTGTTCCTTTCAGGGTATGCAGAATTAAACGCCCTATTTCAGGCAAACAACAATTACAACATGCCAGGTACCTTACCTCAGTTATATCAACAAGTTTCGGGCAATGCCAACAGCATTACCGCTCAATGGATTGAAAACTCAGGTCTTACAACCTATGCCACACTTACCCTTTCAACACAAAACCCGATTAGTTGGGACCAAATTACGGCATTTACCAACCTACAAACCGTTGGAGGTTCAAACTTCACGGCAACAGCCATGTACAATACAGGTGCAACATCACAAAGTACCACGGTATACGGTTCCTTAACGCACTTTGATTTATCTGCTTGCTCCTTTGCAAATGATTGTACTCAAAACGAATTTGGAGTTTCTATGCAACAACTCTTGAGCAACTTAGCCGCAACACAACAACTGGTAGCAACAACCCCAATAGACATAGACCCCTTGCCTGTCGGAACTAATAACATTACGGGCAGTCAAACAAATTTAGTGGTAAATGCAGCACAATGCGGTTCAAATTTACATTGGGTTCAAACTGCTCCAAATGCATTTAAACTTTTCGACCCAGCAGGTTCTTCCATAGCAGGTCTTTACCTCACTTTTACTGAAGGTCCAAGCGGTTACAACTGGTCGAATATTGCTAGTATTACCTATTTTGACAACCTAATTTCAGCAGGGCAACACCTGTTTGAAGTGCAAGCATATACCAATACAGGTGCTTCCGTTTTACTAAAAGGAAAAATCATTCGCCTAAGCGCAGATAGCATCTCTACAGGTCTCAAAGTAGGGGAGTGCGATTTGCCTTTACCAGCGGAATGTCAAACCACGGAACACAAAGCATTTGAATCTTTGGGAGAAGTATTAAAAGACCTCTTGCAAAATCAAGCATTGGCAGCCAATACCAACCTAGATTTATTTTCAAGTATCTACCTAGAAAGCGAATTATCACAACAGTTTTCAACGGGCACAACCTCAACAACTTCAAGCTTTGACAGCATTCAAAATACCTTGTACATACAGGCTGGTAATTGTGGGATACAGCTTCAAGCAACGGCGGCTTTTCCTTTACAGAATATTGTTTCTATCTCAACTATTTCAGTTGCTGGCGAAACAACAAATCAGTTCAACTACAACCACTTTGAGTTAACAGCCTTGTTTGCAGGGGCAAATGACACCTTAGTCGAAGGTATCATTACTGGTTCTGCACCATGCTTGGCATTACAAGAGTGTTTTGGGTGCGTTCCGCAGGCCTTAACCATGGATGAACATGAGCAAGTCAGACAACAACGCTTGCTAACCCAAGACTATTTCTTAGACAATAGCATGCAAAAATACGATGCTTATGCATTGGCTATAGACAGTTTAAACGTGGCAAACAACGTACAACCGGGCGATAGTTTGTATGTAGCTAAAAAACCATATACCTATTTCTCCAAAAACGGATTTCAATACCCAACACCGTCTCTCTTGCGCTATTTTCAACACTTTGTTCCCGGACAAGATAGTTTGAGTTTTATTCAAGATCCGGATAAATTTGTAGCAAATTATGGCTATGGAACAAATGTATTGTTTGAGTTTGAGCGATACACAGAGGCCATCAATCAATACAACATCCGCGCAGCCAACAACAATTTGCCAGCTATTCTGCCATTGAATAAAACAGCCTTTGTAAATGCCTTAGCAGCGCGCGAAAATGGCTCTTACATCAAGTACTTAGACAGCCTTCCTCAAGCCAATTATAGTACCCAAGATATACTAACATTTTTGGGTGCTGACACCTTGGTAAATTCACCAAACGAACAACTATATCGTGCTTATACAGATACATATTTACAATTTGAATCCAATCAAATCAATGGGATAGGAGCGCAATGTCCTGATTATGCTAAACTGTCACCCATGTATGCTTTTGAGGATTTGCAAGAAAATAATCTATTTTGCAGTAATGCAGGAATACAAGATTTAAATGACTACATGGATCAATTAGCTGTAGGTTGTCCTCCTTTATTTCCTTATAGGGCCGATTGCCAAGATACGGCTGAAACCAAACATGATAAGGCTGAGCAACAATTGTATATTCTCTACAAAGAGGCAGTTAAATCATTTAATATGTCCTTCTGGGCAACTAGTAATGCGGTAGTTCTTCCTTTGTATATTACCTCATCCACCCAATTCAAAATGTCAGAACTTACCTTGGATTGTATCAAGCAATACATGCAATACCTAAAAACCTATACCGCTAGTTCCAATGCATTTGATCCGGCTGTACCACCATTATCTATTGCTGAATTTGGACCCTGTGCCGGTACACTTGCTCCCGAAGAACCATGTAAAGAAGCCTACAGTCAATACATAGACTGCATTCAACAATTCAATGATTGGGCAAAAAACAATGCCTATGATTATTCAGTGGTAGAAGTCGCCAAATACGAGGCCTTTTTAAAGGCGGATGCCTGTAACTGTGTAGGGGAGTTTTGTGCCCGTTTACAAAACATCAAAGATGGTTTGATTCAGTTTCAAGATGAAAATGAATTTTACTTTTATTTAGATCCTTCACAAGTATGCAAGGAGCCGTGTCAACCCCAAACAACTGGTGGGCTAATTGATTCAGCCATAACAGTAGAAGTAATTGACGATTGCTACGAAATGCTCTACAATCTTGCCATCACTTCAGCGCAATTAAACTACCAATTATACAAGGATAGTTTAAGTAATGTACTCAACAACAGATACAGCAGCCATTGCTTGGGCGTACAAGAAACATTTAATTACTCATATTTAGACAAATTGTATCACTTCACCTTGTATTATTATGATCAAGCAGGCAACCTGATCAAAACCATACCACCGGAAGGTGTCCAAAGACTAAATACAACAGCGAGCAACGATCCGGTATCTGTACAAATCGCAAACGATCGCTCTCTGAACCAAAAAACGGTGTTTACATCCCATAACTTGGCTACGCGTTACGAATACAATTCGCTAAACCAATTGGTAGCACAATCTTCTCCCGACACAGATCCAATGGATATTTTTGAACTAACATTACCAAATGGATTACACAGCAGGCTTACTACTCAAAAAATTCAAATGGTCAACGAAAACGAAGGCTATTTAGCGGGTGAAGTACCTCCTTCAGCCAATACAGTAGGTATAAACAGAGGTTACTTGTACAAAACACAAGACGGAGGGCACACCTGGAACCGTGTTTACGGAACGGTGGGAAGCAACTTCCAAAAAACAACCATGTTAACATCAAACATTGGTTTTGCGGTAGGAACAGATGGGGTTATAGTAAAAACAACCGATGGAGGTCAAACTTGGGATCTTCTCAATACATGGTCAACTACTGGTATGATTACGGATTGGAACGACATCACCTATTCAGCAAATTTAACAGGTAATTTCACGGTCACAGCCATTGGGAAAAACGGAGTGGTTGCCCGCAGTACTGATTTGCAAACTTTTGCTTTAGCAAACACGGGTATCAATACGGCGTATAACCTAACGAGTATAACTCATGATGGGCAGTATTTTTATGTAACGGCGAATAACCCAACAGTTGGTACTTCTAGCATATACCGCAGTGCTTTCAATCCAATTTCTTGGTCCTTGTTTGAATCCTTTGCAGCACCAAAACTAAAAACAATCGACCGTGCGCTCGCCAACCGTGCCTATGCAGCAGGTGTTGATGGAAGACTGTATATGAATGAGGACATTACCAATGGAAACAACCGCTGGAAAATCATTGATAATAACCTTACACAAGAAATTACAGACATCCAGTTTTTCAACAATGATCAAGGAATAGCAGTAGCTAACGGTAAATTATACAGAACCTTAAACGGAGGTGCACTATGGTCATTAGAATCAAGTGACAACTTCACACACCTATCTGAGTCCGCTGATGGTTCTTCCGTTTTAGCGGTTGGTTCAGACAGTAAAATACGTTTGGTTGTAAACTCCATAAATCCAAATACACCACTGATTCCAATAGTTATACCTCAAGTTGGTTTAGCCATCCAAGCTGGGTGGGTAGACCGCCAAGGATCCGGAATCACAAGTTCTACAGCCCTCGTAATTGCTGCAGGTTCAGAATTGTACATTACGCTAAATGGGCAGGCAGCCAACCCAATATGGGCTAATTTTGATCTATCCACGTCTACAAATAACGAATCCATCAAAGACCTTAAGCTGGAGCGCAGTGGTTCAATGATTAGAGGGATGATTCTAACTGAAAACGGAACCATTGTTCGGTTCAATTCGGCACTTGCAGCAAATGGTGTAAACGTATCAACTGCAAATAATCCAACTTTATGCATGGATAAAGAGGAAAATAGTCCTTTTGTCTATATGCTTCGATCAGATGGTACTATCGTGCGCAATAACATTCAAAATAATTCGAACACATTTTATAATGCTGCTTCCGGTGTTTCCTCCCCACATGAAGCTTTCGTTGTCAAAGGAAATTTTGCATCCTTAGTAGGTGATAAAATTGCTTTAGCCGAACTGAATGGTGGTACTTCAGCACTCAACGCAGATTTATCCACAAAAACCAGTCCTGCAATCTTAACCAAGGTTAAATACCTCAACGGTTCTCTAATTGCAATCGGTACAGACGGAATACTCTACAAATGGGAAAACAACCAATGGAACTTGAAAAGTACCGCAACGAATAGAAATTTATACGCACTAGGTACAGCAAATAACACGCTTTACCTGGCAGGTGAACATGGATACTTTTCTTCTGCAGTAATTTCAAACAACAGCTGCACAACTCTTCCTATGAC
>JACCDZ010383037.1_pt1 | contig 11039 bp, 6 predicted proteins | sample 7449551 | NCBI WGS metagenome assembly JACCDZ01 (sample SAMN15323452, study PRJNA562643) | freshwater metagenome | isolation source: river surface water | place: USA:Blue River Watershed | collected 2017-08-18
GATATATCAAATGCTTCTCGCGGGGTTTGATAAGGGCTTTGATCAGGGGTTTGATTATTTATTACCCCACTATCAAACCAGGGTTTTTGCGGGGTTTCTTCCGGCGAACCTTCTGGTGTTGCTTGCTTTTTCGATCCTAAATTTACCAGTGAAAGTGGTTCGAATTCATCGTCTTCTTCTTCGTCTTGTTGCTGAGTTATCTCGGGCGAACTATCTGGGGTTCCTTGTTCTGCTTGCGGTGCTTGCGCTTGCGGTGCTTGCGCTTGCGGTGCTTCTGCTTGCGGTGCTTGTCGAGTTCTTGTGGACGCTGCTTTAAGTTCTTCAGCAAGCTGGTCTTCGAGAGTTCTAACCTGCTGTCTGAGTGTATTTATATCCTCTTCGCATTTTGTATTCGCATTTTCCAACTTTTCTTGCAATTCGCTTGATGAATTTGTCAAATCACTCACTTGCGTGTCTAATCCAGCTTTTACAGCATTCCATTCAACAGTTGCGTCTGTTAACGCCTTTTCGGCCGTTTGTTTCTCAGCCTCTTTGGTTTCCAGCTCGGCTTTTTGTCTCTCAATTTCCTTCTCTAACATAGGTATATCGTTTTTCAAAGAATCTTGCAGCTTATCCATCTCGACAGTTTGTGTCGCAAGTTCTTGTTTAATTCTCTCGATTTCTGTTTGGAGCTTAGTTCGTTGCGTTTCGTGTTCGGCCTGTTTTTGAGAAATCTCTGTTTTGAGCGCATCTTTTTGTATTGCCACCTCGTTCAATTGGTCTTCGGCATTTTTCAAGTTTTTCATCAGTTGCGCTTTATCGGCTTCTGATGTTTTTTTATCTGCATCCATTTTGGTTCTTAGATTTTGTAACTCTTCGTTATTTTGCTGAATTATCTGTTCATTCTCCGATATAGTTTTTGCACGCTTGTCCAAAATTTGTCGCATATCGAATATTTTTGTTCGCATCGCTGCTTTTTGTTTGTCCGTTTTTGTTTTATCCGACTCGGCAAGTTTTAATTTACCTTCTTCTTTTTTAATTGTCTCTTTAAGCTGAGCGATCTCGACATTCAGCATATTGTTTGCTTCATCTTTTTTGTTATTATTTTGTGTGAGTGTTTGTATCTTTGTATTCAATGAAGCTGTTTCAGCATCTGATAATGCTTTCTGCTCACCCATTTGGAGTCTTAGCTTTTCTAATTCTTCCATATTTTTCTGAATCATCTGTTGGTTGTCCGATATAGTTTGTGCACGCGAATCCAAGTCGTTTTGCATTTGGTCGATTGAATTTTGCATCGCTGCTTTTTCTTGGGCGGTTTTTGTATTCGCGCCTATTAAATTATCTTTTTCTTGTTGAATTCTCTCTCTCAGCTGAGTAATCTCTTCATTCAGCTTTCGGTTTGCTTCATCTTTTACGCTATTATTTTGTGTAAGTGATTGTATCTGTGTTTGTAACAAAGCTGTTTCGGTTTCTTTTGTTTTGATATCCTCGCGGAGATTAGATAGAATTTTTAATAAGTCATCCTTTTCAGTTGCATTCTTAATTGATTGGTCAGCGCGAATTACTAATTGTTCCTCGTTTTCTTGAATTCGCTTTTCTAATTCTGCATTTTTTTTGTTTATTGCATCCAAGTTCGAATTCGCTGTTGCAATCTCTTCTTTAAGCTTTGTCACCGTTGTATTTGCCGCTGTTTCGGTATCTTGCAGTTTCTTCTGTAAATCTGCATGTTCTCTCTCTAAAGCTGTCTGTTGATCTTTTAAAGTTGTTAACTCTGTTGAAAGCTTTTGATTACGTTTTAAACGAACGTCCAAAATTTGTTTATCCTTTCTAATTGTGTCAAGTAAATCATTTTTTTCTTCGCTTGTCTTCGTTGTTACGGAGTTTAATTCAGCTTGTGCTTTTGCAAGATTCTCTCTGAGTTCATTCTTGTTCTTTTCTAAAGAAGTCTTTTCTGCTTGTAATTTTTCTACATCTGTGTTTTTTTTGTCGAGAGCAGCCTTTGTCTTTGTAATATCTTCTTTTAGCTTTGCGAGTTCAGTGACAGATGTGGCTGCCTCCTTTTCTGTCTTGTGCAGTTTATTCTGCAAATCTGCCGTGTTGCTCTCTAAAGCTTTCTTTTCAGCACTTAAACTAGCTAAACTTTTTGTTGCCGTTGTAATTTCTTTAGTAAGCCTATCGATATCTGCTTTGAACTGTGCTTTTTCGGCATCTGTTTTGCTGGAATTTGTTAGTATAAGTTGCACATGTTCTTCCAGTAATTTTTCATTACCTTCGATCCTCTTCTGCAATTCGGTTTTTTCTGTGCTTACGGCGTTTAATTCAGCGTGTGCTTTTGCAACTTGTTGTTTAAGTTCGTTCTCCTTAGTTTCGAAAGAAGCCTTTTCCGCTTGTAATTTTGCAGCGTCTGCGTTTATTTTGTCGAGAGCTTCTTGTTTCTGTTTAAGTTCAAGCTTTTGGTCAATTATTTGCCTCTCTTTTTCGGACAATTGTTTTTGCGAATTTTCGGTTCTTTCTTTGATTTCGGTTTGGAGCCTCTGTAAATCTTCTTGTTTTTTCAACACTTCGTCCGTTTTTTCTTGGTTAGCTTCGGTTGTTTCGACAACTTTGTTGTGAGCACGGACAAGCTGAGCTTGTATCGGAGCTTGCGGAGGCGAGGCTGCGACACTTGATTTTGTCGATGTTCCTTTTACCTCTGGCGACGGAATTGCTTTTGGGGACCGGGGCGGTTTTGGGGGTGGGACTGGTGTAAAAAACGGGCTTGACGAGTCCGGTTTTTTAACAACAACTTGTGTATTGCGACCTTCCAATGGCGACTGATTATCTAATTCTTCTTTCGACAATTCAGTATCACCGGGTACATGAACCTGGTTCTTCTCTGAGTTGTTCCTCGTAGACTTCGAAGTCGTAAACGCAGGAGTAATACCATACGCTTCAATCGCTTTGCTGAATATTCCAGATTGAATTTGTTTGTTGGCAATTTCTCTCTCTCTCGGAGTCATGGTATCTGTCAAATCTGTCGGATCAACATCGATTTCTTTCACCCCTGTCTTTGCTCCACCAAAAAATACATTGGATCCTTGACCGCCCGACATGACTCGGGCTCTGCGAAAATTTTTGTTTCTCATTGCATTAAATCGCCGGATCATCTTATTGAGGACAGTCGCATTGAGCATATCGTTTTCATCATTAATGGCAATATTTATCCGCCTGACATTTGTCGTACTGTCATTCGAGCCAGGTATTGTGAAAAACGCCTGCGTTTTGTCATATATATTGTTGTAATCGAACAAACTTTCATCGTTGTACACCGGGTAGAGTTTGTTGCGATTTGCATAAGCATCGTTGTCAAGCTGCTCACCAATTACATGTTCAATAAGTTCACCGGTGTCGTTGTATTTGAGTGTAACATCTATACCGGATGGGTTGCCGCCTTTCTTCTTTCGTTTCGTTTTGGTGTTTTTCCTCTTTTTTCTGTGAACTGTGCCCATTGTATATATATTATTATAATATAAAGGAAACCTAAGGTTTCCTTTAAATCCTTAAAGGAAACCTAGGTTTCCTTTTGATCCTTCCTTTTTAAAGAAAGGAACGGAGAAGTCGTTTATGCACCCTTATGATGCGAACAATTAGATGCCATCGAAGTGTCTATCTATGCGACGGTCAGTGGGTGTCTATGCTTGTAAATATAAAAAAAGTGTATTGATTGTATATTTTGTTATAATGACAAAAAAGAAAGGAGGAAGGATTAAAAGGAAACCTTAGGTTTCCTTTATTTATTCTGGCGCATTGAAATAAATCTTCCTATACTTTTCGATCTTGCTGTCTGGAATGTAGCCATTCAAAAAGAGCTCAATCGCTCTGTCAGCATTGTTCAGCATTTCAATGATGAAATGAATCGAGTAAACTCCGCACTCCGTGGTCCCTCTCTGGTGCTGTTTGTGGTTTCGTAAAAACTTGAACTTGATGCCATTTTCGAGTCCTTGTCGCTTCACTGTCTTGATAAATTGCCCGACCTCGGTCGGAATGTTACCATTCGCACTGTCGAAAAACATGATGATCTTTTTGTGTGCATCGATAAACAGCGAAATCCAATGCGAACCCGGTTCGTCGTGGTCATCTAAATTAAAAACTGCTGCGTATTTGTGTTTGCCTGTCGCCAAGAGAGTCGCCAGATCGAATTTGCACAAGGTCTCTTCGTAACACTTTGCTGTGCGCTTGTCGACAATAAAATTAAAATCGACAGGGGTTGTCCCTAAATATTCGAATGTTTTGTCTTTCTCTTCGAATTGTTTCATAACAGCATCTATGTCATAATTCGATAGCCATTCGTTTTTATTGTGCATCCACTCGGGTGGGTGGTCGGGCGCAAATAACTGATTCTTTACTTGGGTTCTCAGATTGGGGTCGTCGATTTCTTTCACCCAACATCGCTCGTCGCTGCAGTCGAGTTTCATTTTAAGTTCATGCCAAATAAGCACAGGTTTTGTGGCCATGATTATGTTTTCAGGGTGGTCTTTATTGTATTCGTCTCGGATTTTTAATAAAACTTCGAGAGTCATACACGAATCTTTTATAATTTTTTTATTGGCAACACATGGACTACAATTTAATGATTTAAATTTTTTTTTAGTTTTTGATTGGTTATTATTTAATTTTTTAAATAGTGTTCGCATGTGTTTATATATATACTTATAAACAAATTAAAAAAAAAAAGTTTTGGTATGTAACACTTCTTGCTACTTACTTACCAATTTTCAAGGGTTTTTTCCAACTCGTCCAATGTAATTTCGTCACTTCCTTCCAACATTGCTATTAAATTACTTGGATGGTATCTTTTTCTTATTTGGGATTCTCGGCTACCCCATAACCATTGATGGAATTGTTTTTTGTATTTTAAAGCATAAAACAGGTATATGAACTGACTTATTATTTTTATTTTATTCCGAAGTGTGGTAATATAGTTCTCCATATTTTGGCTTTCGTTTGTTTTATAATAATAAAAAAACGGATTGTCAAAACAATATAATGTTTCCAAAGTAGACGGTAGAGGTGGCAAAGACGTAAGTTGATTTTTTTCACACCACAGTCCTTCCAAAGTAGATGGTAGAGGTGGCAAATATGTCAGTTGATTTTTATGACACCACAATGTATCCAATGCAGATGGCAGCAAAGGCAAGCACGTCAGTTGATTTTTAAAGCAAATCAATCTTTCCAAAGTAGACGGCAAATCGGGCAAACACGTCAACTGATTACAAGAACACTCCAAGTTCTCCAACGTAGATGGCAGTAAAGGCAACCTCGTCAGTTGATTTTTATAACAGTGCATTTTTATTAAAGTAGATGGTAAATCGGGCAAACTTGTCAGTTGATTATCATAACAATGTAATGTTTCCAAAGTAGATGGCAAATCCGGCAAATGCGTCAATTGACAATGACAACACATTATCTTTTTCAAAGTAGATGGCAAATCCGGCAAATTCGCAAGTTCATTATTGTTACAAAACAAATATCTCATAGTAGATGGCAATACAGGCAAACTCGTTAGTTTATTATAATCACAGTCCAAATCTTTCAAAGTAGATGGTAGCAAAGGCAAACATGTCAATTGATTATTACCACAATTCAATATTTCCAACGCAGACGGCAGTAAAGGCAAGTATGTCAGTTTGTTAACAGAACAAATTAATTCAATTAACGAAGATGGCAATACGGGCAAAGATGTTAGTTGATTATTAGCACAACACAAATGTTTCAAAGTAGATGGCAGTACAGGCAAACACGTTAGTTCGCTACCTGGACATTTCAATATTTCCAAAGTTGATGGCAATGCGGGTAAACATGTTAAACGATTATACATACCATATAATTCTTTCAAAGTAGATGGTAGCGAAGGCAAAGACGTGATTTTGTTAAAAGAACATTGCAATATTTCCAGAGTAGATGGCAATGGCGGCAAACACGTTAATATGTTTTCGTGGCAGTCCAATTTTTTTAATTTATAAAATCGCGATAAATCTGGAAGATGGTTGGAAATAAATTTAACCTTTATTTCTTCCACATCATCCGAAAATTGGGCGAAATACTCTTCAATCGTATTATAACTCATTCTAAAAACTGTAAGGAATTAATTTATTAATTTTTTAATAGATTAGTTAATACATTAAATTATGAAAAAAATCTACTTATTTTGACACAACTTTCTTAATGATTTTCTTTTTGACAGGCTCTTCTGCTTGCTTCTCTGGAGCCGGCTTATTTCAACAAATAGAATCATTGTAAAACAGTTGTATTATTTCTATTGTTTTGTTTGTATTATTTCCTGGTTGTAACCAATACGTGATAGTTTCGTAAAGAATATTCAACCGTGTGTGCCACTCGGTTTTCTTAGACTTTTTTACAACACACAATCCATTTTTGTTATTTCCCCAACAAGATGGAATAGTTGTTCCGTTGTTTTCATATTCATCCGGATTAAATCTGATGAACACGATAGGTCTGTGCTGTAAATCTTGTGATAATTCCATTATGCGTTTATTTTCACAACTACAGTCATAATCGATATGTTGGTTTTCATCCACTTCTACAATTACAACTTGATATCCTAAATCCAATAACAGATCAGGTCTTCGTTTGGAACATCCGTCTTGCACTTTTTTATCTGATATCCATGTATGGGTTGGAAACTGTTCTTTAATATAGTCCACTACAGAACGCTCTTTAGTCTTGTAATTCCGGGTTACTGGTTTGTCTGGAAATAAATTCATATAACAAAATAAACAATACCCGTCGTACTTTTCTTGCACAATTGTACTACATAAATATGTTTTACAGGTTTTGGAAATTACATTTACCATGCCATCCTTTTTATGCTGATAACAGAATAATGCTGTCGTCTCCCCTTCCAAATTATAATGTGGTCGTATTTTGCACCCTTCTTCACAACATGTTTTATGTATGACATCTATCATTCCATCTTTTTTATGTAAAGAACAATATAACGCTTTTTTTTCTCCTTCTATATTATAGTTTGGTATTGTGTTACAACCCTCTTCGAAACATGTTGTGTTATTGACATTTACCATTCCTTGTTTTTTATGGGTTGAACAGTACAAAGCTTTATTCTCTCCTTCGTAATTATAATTTGGTCGTGTTCGACATCCTTCTTCGCAACATGGTATATTTGAAATGTTTATCATTCCTTCCTTTTTATGCAGATAACAAAACAACGCAGTCCTCTCTCCTTCTTTATTAAAATGTGGTCTTGTTTTGCAGCCTTCTTTGCAGCATGTTTGTCCCAATATGTTTACCATTCCTTTCTTTTTATGAACTGAACAGTACAACGGGTTTCGCACTCCTTCTTTATTATAGTTTGCAATTGTTTTGCAACCATTTTCACAGCATAATTTTGCTGTTACGTTTACCATTCCACCTTTTTTATGCACAGAACAAAATAACGGTTTTATTTCACCTTGTATATTAAAGTTTGCTCGCGTTTTGCAACCATTTTCACAACATGTTTTTCCTATTAGATTTACCATTCCTTCCTTTTTATGTAGGAAACAATATAATCCTTTTGTCTCTCCTTCTGAATTATAAAGTGGTCGCACATGGCATCCTTCATAACAGCATGTTTTATGTGTGACATCTACCATTCCATCTATTTTATGTAAAGAACAATACAGTGCAGTTTTTTCTCCTTTTATATTAAAGTTTGGTCTTGTTTTGCAATTTGAATATTTACACATTTATTAAATATATTAAATAAAATATATTTAAATTAAATTTTTAATTATCAACACGTTTCTCTTATAAAGTCTATTTATTTGGGAGCAACTTTCTTTATGATTTTTTTCACAGGGGCGGCAGCTGGCTTTTCTTCAGGTGCAGGTGCAGGCTTTTCCGTGGGCTTCTCAATAACAGGTGCTGGCGCAGGTGCAGACGCTGTTGAACCACCGACCTTGAGTTTCTTGGGAGCGGGCTTTTCTTCATCGTCGCTATCTGCGACTTCGGTTGTGCTAACAACTGGCACATCGTCATCTGCAGCGTCCTCAATGTGGGAGGTTTCCATGGCTGCTTTATCTTCATCTGATAAACTGATATGGCATTTGCCGAAGACTGTTACAACCTCCTTGGGCTTGACAACCGCCTGAACAAGCTTCCAAGTAATACCCCACCCTTTGGCGGCAACCCAGATTCCGCCACATTGCAAAACACAAGCAACGTTACTCAACTTGGGAACAAAGTGTGCGGGAGTTAGTTCATCATTCTCGCAAGGAAAAATCAAGTTACCGGTGGTCGAGTATAACTCAACATTCCACTTGTTCTCCTTCTCGTAAAAAGGCACCTTAGCACTCAAAGTGGGGCTCTTGGTCATGTCAGCCTTCTTGGTGCCCTTGATCTTAGGATACTTGAGAATGGGGAAGAAACTGTACTTGAGAACTTCGAGGGTCAACTTCTCGCCCCACCAGAGCTCAGAGTTATTGACAGCCTCGTTTAAAATGGTTTGCTCGAACGCAACCAACTTCTCCAAGAAGGCATTGGTATTTTTGTTGGCATATTCGCCATTGGGGAAAGTGAGTGAAATACTGAACTTGCCGTCGGAAGCGCCTGTGGTAGGATCAACAAAGTCGCTGATTCCCCAGGTGGTCATAAGAGGAGTTGAGATGTGGAGACCACGGCCGGTCTGGTTGCTGATAATGTTGATGGACTTTCCTTGCTTGTCATTCATCTTTGGAGGAGCGAAACGAACTGCACTGGGGACCCAGGTGTTGACATCGACGACGATAGGAGCGGATTTGGCGGACATTTTTTTGGTTTGGTTCTTAAACTAGTTTACGAAGTTGGCTTTAATTTCTATTTTATTAAAATAATAAATTTATGATTTTTTTGTAAAAGCACTCGAGTTTTTGGGTTTGTGAATATTTTTGTAAAAAAAAGTGTTTGGGTGTTTGTAGGACCGAATCGTAGTTCCTTCCAAAATAATATTAAGAAATATTAGTAGTACTAACCAAAAAAAATGCTTTCGAAAATGGCCAAACCACAAACCGAAAATATAAACAAACACATCGAAATTGGTAACAAAGACTTGAGCAAGGCAAAACTCCCCGAGTTGAAACAATATGCAAAAGACTTGAATATCAAAATCTCCGGCACAAAACCCGTATTAAAAGCGCGGATCGAGGAATGTCTGGTGCAAACCCGCAACGTACTCAAAATACAACGGAACGCACGCAAATATTTAGTAACCAAGTGGTTCAAGATGAAAGGTTCCACAACTGGCTGCGTGAACGAGACCGACTTTTACACTCTCGAGCCACTCGACGAAATCCCTTATCTCTATTATTTCCGACATGTCGACGGCGCCCACAGCTACGGATTCAACATTCGATCCCTTTGCAACCTTGCCCTCAAAAATCATGGCAAATTTCTCAACCCTTACAATCGAGAGAATTTGAAGCAGATTGAGCAAAAAATTGCCGACGTGGTGAAACTTACGAATCTCATCCTTCCTGGCAACCAGCTTATGAAAGATATTTTAGCAATGAACGACGGGCTCTCGCAGCCGAGTGCGATTCTCTCTTTAATCCAAGTTCGACAACCCTTGGTGATGAATCCTTTTGCCTTCAAGTTGAGAGCTCTCGACCGAATGACGATCGACGAGCGCGCGATGGCGCTTTTCATGCACATGGATAGTTTAGGCAATTATACGCAGGTCAGCTGGTTTAACGAGCTAACACAACAAAAAATGTATTTCATGGTGGCCCGCTTGCATCAATTGTGGCATCACGTACCCAGAGAACTCCGCACACGAGTGTGTCCACACATGTCACCATTTAGTGATACAGTTTTCACCGTTCCTTTGACTGAAATAAATTTAGGGGTTTTTCTCCGCATGGCCGAGATCTTTGTATATAGTGGTGTGGACCGAGAGCATCAAAATTTAGGCGCCATGTATTTTTTAACAGGTCTGACTCTTGTGAATTTGAACGCCCGTTCTCAACTTCCTTGGCTCTATGACAACTATTTTACCATTGTAAACTGAAGTGTGCAAATGTATTTATGCGTTAAACTACTTAAAAAACTAACAGTATAGAGTGTATAAAAACAAGAAAATGGTCCGCAAAACTAAGTCTACTGATTCCACCGCTACTGCTACTCCCGCCGTCACTGTCACTGTTGAGGCTGTTGCCACTCCTACCCCCGCCGCTGCTGCTGAGAAGAAGCAGAGAAAGCCCAAGGCCACTGCCGCTGCTGCTGCTGTCACTGCTGAGACTCCCGCAGTTGTTGCTCCCGTTGCTCCCGAGGAGCAGGTTGCTGTTGCCGATGCTTCCACCCTTTCCTCCAAGTTGTCCGACTTCAGCTCCAAGATCCAGCAGGTCACTGCCATCTTGTCCACCATGAAGACCGACTACAAGGTCCTCGAGAAGTCTGTTTCTCGCGAGCTCAAGAATGCTTCCAAGTCCAAGAGAAACAAGAAGGCTCCCAACCCCAACAGACAGCCCTCCGGATTTGTCAAGCCCTCCGTTCTCAGTGAGGAGCTCCTCAAGTTTCTCGGCAAGGAGGCTGGCACCATGATGTCCCGTGTTGAGGTCAGTAAGGAGATCAACGCCTACATCACCGCCAACCAGCTTAAGGACAAGGTTTCTGGCAGACAGATCAACCCTGATGCCAAGCTCGCCAAGCTCCTCAAGATTGGCAAGGATGAGGTCCTCACCTATTTCAACCTCCAGAAGTACTTGAAGATCCACTTCATCAAGGCTACCTCTGCTTAAATGAATATTTCGCATATGTGTGAAACAAAAATAAAATAAAATTAAAAAAATAAATAAATAAAAAATCAATTTATTTACTTTTTTCACCAAAACCAATTTAAAGCATTTACTGCATAAATAAAAACCAGTTTATTTCACCAAACCCATTTGAAAAGCGGTGACTTCATAAATAAAAACCAGTTTATTTCACCAAACCCAATTGAAAAGCGGTGACTTCATAAATAAAAACCAGTTTATTTCACCAAACCCAATTGAAAAGCGGTGACTTCATAAATAAAAACCAGTTTA
>JACCDZ011031134.1_pt1 | contig 11038 bp, 9 predicted proteins | sample 7449551 | NCBI WGS metagenome assembly JACCDZ01 (sample SAMN15323452, study PRJNA562643) | freshwater metagenome | isolation source: river surface water | place: USA:Blue River Watershed | collected 2017-08-18
ACACCACTATGACAGCATTAGGATACTTATCATACCCAAGATTACCTAGCTCTGATTGGAACACGGGTGAGTTAATAGTTACTATTTCATACCCTAATGTTTCGTTATACACTGGTGGCGTATGGTTGTTAAAAATACGTTTTGTAGTATTCTCAACTATTGATATCATTTCCTCGCCTATTTTTATCATATGTTCGATATCAGTATTAGGGATTCCAAGAAGTGCTTCCACTTTATCACCGTATGTACCTTTACTAGTTTTTTCCCCTATAAATTTTGAGTACAAATATGTTGTTATAGGTTTAGTATTATCATAAGCATACACCCATCTATCCCGGTCATCTACAAATTTTACTAGACTTAATATGGCGCTACTCATATTAGTTTCAGAAATAGTAAAAACTGTTAGTTTGTCTATATCATTGTATGCTACCATTCTAGGCATATCCATAGCAATACATAACTGATCGGCTATATACCACATATTATCTTTAATTAACATACAAGCTGACTCTTTGATATCTAATATAACAGATAATCTATCGTTAGTTTTATTTTCAGATTTTAGTTGTTTATATGTTTTTATAGATGTCTCATGATGATCAATCCACACTACCGGTGTTTTAGTAGACACTGATGTAAGTATTGTTGTAATATCTTCTAGTGTTAATGAAACATCAACAATAAACACTATATCACACTCCGATACCGATAATATCTCTTCAACTGTAAATTTTTTGCTATAATTTTTTTCTATATACTTGATATCGTATACAGCACTTATTTTTTCTCTTCTGGCCCTAGTAGCAACTATTTCCATAATACGGTTTATTAGGGCTGCGCTGAATAGACCATCTAGGCAGTTCTCATGTGTAACACATACACATCTAATAGGTGCGGATGGTTCTGTATATACTATTTTTCTTGTTATAGTTGATGACACACCTGGCATTTTTATATCCTTTATAGTTATCGTCATATAGACGTTATATTAATCCACATATGGACACTATTATCTATATAATATATAACTGAAAATAAATGTATATAAAACTGGGATATCCCAGTTTTATATACTTGTTTATACTACTTTTTTGATTTGACTATATATATCTTTCTCATTACGTGTTAATACAATAGGTATCTTTTTATTATTTGCTATAGTGATATTTGCGCCTGTTATATTATTATTAAATTCAACTTCAGATGCAACTACTACATTCGCTGAAAGACAGCTTACGATTATTTCTATATCGTCATAATCCTTTAACTCGTTTGTTACTTTAGTTTTATATTCTTGCGAACCAGAAAGCGCTACCTTTATCATGTTACTCCATCATATTATAGTAGATGTCGTTATAACATCTATATTTCTTTTTATCATTTTTGCTGCTGATAAAATATCAGTAAGATACTTAATAAACATATTTACGTCATCTATAGAAATATTATTTAAAACAAATTCCTTATTGAACATACTTATTTTTTCAATAAGTTCTTCTGGTAGATAATCAATACACAACTGCCCGATATATATATTACCGGTACCATAGTAATATTTAACAACGATATTACCATATTTTTTAGTTATTTTTTCTGGGCCATTATAATGATATCCATGTGATATTTCCTGGTACTTTCTATTAATCTCTGCACGTATATTACTATTTTTAAGCTTGTGATTAATAAAGTCAGCTATAAATGCATATTTTTTCTTAAACTTAAATGTATATTTACCATCTTGAGTACCGGTAAACACAATAATATCGTTAGATATGTCGTATCTGTCAGTACACATAAACATTGATAACATTTTTCTAATTATTATTTTTATAAAATTCATTTATTCTCCTAAATTCCTTCGACCGTATAAATTTCTGCTATTTCTATAAAATACTTAGCTAGTATAGAAATCTCATCTATCTTTAATACACCTATTCTAGGTGCAATATGGACCAACAATCTCATCAAAAGCATTTTTTGTTTTACATATATAAATGCATTAGCTAGATGTTGGTCTTTAGATACATATGAGGTAATATATTCATCAACACACATATCTTTATAAATATCGGGATCGATATTTTCATTTTTGAAATTATTCACTGTTGACTTAATATCCAATAGTAATATATTTTCTATTTCTTCAATGTCATCCCTAGATTGAACATCCATAAATATCTTATTAACATATCTTGTTAATTTTTCACCTAGAAATAGTTCTATCGTATCATGTATAGGCGAATCGTCGTATCGTAACACTTCATGTTTAGAGGCCAAGGTATTAATATAACCGTTAGGAGATTTATCTATTCCACTATACATTAATCGACAAATTGGTTCATTGGCGGAGATCTCCATGCATATTTTGCTGTTGTAGTTAATGGTGCGTACGGTCAGTCCCGTGCCAATATCTAATATCTCGGTAGCAAATACTTTACTACATTTATCGTCCAATATGTTTTCTATTCTTTCCACTATTATTCTCATCCCTGTACTTTAAATTTATAGTTAAGAATTGACCTATTATAGTAAATATATTTAAATACATTTTTAATTCTAGGCTGTTGTACCTTTGTATAATATATTATACCCATTAAACACTTATTTAAATCCCTTTCCGTAGTAATTATTTTTTTCTCTGTCGGGTACATACTTCATACTTATACCAGCTGGTTTTAACAGTTTCTCTACGAATGTCATTGCAGCATCGTCACCGTACGGTATTACATTTCTATCTATCAATAGTTTTATATTTGTAGGCTGCGGTGCTGATAGTAGTTTCCAGTAGATAGCTTTTAATGTAATAGGTGAGTTAGCTAAATGTTTTAGTTCAGCTATAAGAACTAACGATGCTCCATAGGCTGTGTACATTCTTACTTCTGTTTCACTTAGTGATTTAACTGGACTAAACTTAATAGGTAACCTATCTTTATCTGTGTTACCGCCGCTTGACACTGCAATACCGTAGTGGTTTGTTTTTGCCGCTGGAACGGCTAGCATATGTTGTGGAGTTTTATTTAACGCTATTATATACAATGGCGCTATTCTAATAGGTGTTTTTGTAGTTTCTTCCTCTCCATTAAAGTTAAAAGTAACGACCGTCCTAGGTGGTGCGAATTTTGTTTTACGTATTGCCCTAACTATTTGAAATGGTTTTCTCTTACTAGAAACTTTATATAATAAATATAGTTCTTTTATGTATATTTCTTCTATAATGGATCTCATATTTGACATGTCATTGTTGATATATGTATTGTTGTAATAGACAAACTGCTCTGTACCTATTATTTCTAAAAACTCTAGTAGTAATACAAATTGTTGCAGTATTACATTATCAGGTATGGTAGTAGGGTCATCTGTTATATACATCTCCATTATCATCTTTTTTACATGTCTAGACATGCCGTTGAAATATTGTTCGTATAAAGTTCCTATGTTCATACGGCTAGGTATTGTTGTTGGACACATTACCATATCACTGACATTACCTAGTAGATCTTTTGGCATATCTTTTCTTGGTTTAATATCAGTTATAACTCCTTTACCACCGTGATATGTAGACATCTTACATCCAATATATGGTATAACAGTATACCTAATAATAAATTCTAGTCGATATGTATCTAAGGCATCGTTGCGGTATGTTAATTTAGTTTTTCCCAATGATGTAATAGCCTGAGCTTCTATAATAGATTGATGTAAATCTTCTGTTATATTTAATCTATCTCCAGGCTTAACATATTGCGATTTAATATCTAAGTATGCTTTGTGTATTCTATTATAGTAGTCTTGTAACCCAATAACATATTTAGATGTAGAACCATTACCTCCATCTATATTGTTTCTTTTATGTTTTGGTGTGTGATATACTTTGATGTCTTCGATATAACCAGATATTATTTTGTGCGGTTCTCCATTTACATTAATAGTATATTCTTCACCCGGTCCTCTGACGTATGTACACTCGTCAAATAGTGGATTAGGTCTCATCAACTCGCTTCTAGACAGTTGTCCGAAAGCTATATCTGGGTTTTCAGTACGTAATGCCATTAACGTACTATTAGGTCCTATTTTTTCACCTATATTTGCATACGGTTTATATTCGTCTACCGTACCTAGAATATTTAACGGAAACTTATCACCACCGTGTTCGATAAAACGTGTCTCGTACATATCAAATGCGAAATTAGCTAATTTTTCTTCCGAAATTACAATAGCATCTTCCGATACATCTGGTATAGGTATATACGCTACGTTGATATTAACACCTGGTTTATAATCACCATTTTCTCCTACAGTTATTGTGTCTGCAAGAATAGTTCCTTTATTAAATACCATTCCTGGCTTTAGATTTTCTATAATATCCTTATTCCATATCAGTTCCATTCCAAAGTGTTGATGTAAATTGAAATGTTTATTTAACTCGATCTTACCTATTTCTCCTGTTTGTATATTTTGGTAGAATATGTATATCGATGGTGAAATAGGTATACCTAATGATACATCTCCATATCTTTTAATAACACGAAGTATTTTAGCATCGCAATCAAATTTTACTTTAAAAGTATTATTAGCAAATTGATATTCATATCCTGTTTGTATTATTTTAACATCGCCATGTCTAATAATTAGTCTTTGAGAATCATGATTTGACATCATGGTTCCTCGAGCCGAACTGTTATTAGCCACGAATGGATTCATTCCGTGAAAACTTATAAGACGCTCATCTAGCGTCAGTTCTTCAGGTATTGGTACAATATCGTCAAATACGTGTTCTGGTATATTAGCGTATAACATTATAATCTCCTTATATATAAATAATATATTGTTAAAAAAAAATACAACTTAAAGTATAAGGGTTACTTATACTTTGTTGTTTATTTTGATCCATCCTAATTTATACCAAAACATTAGGTTATAAATTACTATTAATGGAATTAATAATTCCATAATACCCCCTTTGATGTATTTGCTTAAATACCCATATTATATCTAACTAAAATAAAATGAAAACCAATTTTAGTTAAATGATTATATTAAGGATTAAAATGGTAAGTATAACTAATAGACTCCTAAGTTATAGTGATAATCATTCAGTTGATATGATGAATAAATGGTATGGCTGGGGAAGTGTACTAAAAGATTACGCAAAAGAAAATACACTTATCGATGTTTCTATAGCTAATAGATATGATGGTGATTTTTATGGGTTACTACAGTATTTGGAAATACCAGATGAATATCATTACCCGTATTTACTTATTAATAATTTAAAATCACCAGATAAGTACACCGGTGACGTGAGAATAAACATTGTACCAAATGATATTATAAGAAATATATATTTACTACTAAAGAGACAGGTGTGATCCTGTCTCTTAGTTTAGTATATCATTCGGTTATTACCAGTATTATTTACCATAACTGGTTGCTGGAACATATTTGTGGTGGTGGGTTGTTGATAAATGTTTTGACTGTTAAATCCATAAGATTGTTGTTGTAATCCCATATTTCCAAAACCACCTGTATTATTCTGTTGAAAAATATTCTGATTTTGTCCGAACATTGCATTTCGCTGAGCCGTTATCATCTGTTCTCTTTGTTGGTCCTCAATGGTTTTTACTGTAACAACACCAGGGGTTGTATTGATATTTCTACCTAATAACTTAGATATTGCATCTTGATTAGATGTTAATGGTGCTGTATTTTTATTTTCTAGACTTCTTACTTCATGTGCTGTCATGTAGTTATTAACTGTAGGGACAGGTAATTTATCAGTGCTACGATATAGTTCCTGTTGTTGCACTGCTGGAGGAGTAACCTGACCACCTGATAGTTTCACAATACTAGCGTAAGTAATAGGATCCTGTGCAATATTGTCTAGTGTTAGATAAGGTTCTAGTTTTATATACCCTAGATCTTTCATATGTTCAGTTCCTGGAATGTTTGACATATCTTGTAAAACTGAATTGGTGTTAGAAATAGATTTAAAGTATGCTGTCATTACAGCTGAGTAGGACGGTGACTCAGGATTATTACTACCAAATAGTATTACTTTAGTATCATTTTTTATTTCCGGAAGTATATGATATAAAATTGATATATATACACTTATATCTTTTTTACGTAGCTTAACACCAAATACAACTGGATCTTTAGTATCCATTACCTCTAACAGTTTATCTAGTAAAGGTGATGATAGCGATACAACAGAATGGTATTGTGTATCTTCAATTTTGGTGTTTTTCTTTATAAAGATTTTAATAAAATCTACTTGATCAGCTATACTATTTTTATATAGAGAGTTCCAGTTTTTTATAGTAGTATCATCAACTTTAGTTCCATCTAAAGATTCAAGGAATCTCAGTCCGGCTAGATTGGTACTTTTTTGCTGAAACTCCAAGTTGGTAGCTAATGTTAGTAACATTGCTCCTGCTGCGTATATACCTTTTGATATATTCTTAGCAACTAAACTTTTTATTTTAAGAAGTGTATTACTTTCTCCTTTTATAGCATCTTCGGTAAGCGGTGAGAAGATAACTTTAGCAGGAGTAGCGGTACCAGGGTTATTTATTGTATTCAAATGTACAGTAGTTGGTAACACAAATGGTAACCCGTTAGGTGATGTTATCATTACACCATTTTCTGCGGAAGTAGTTATGTAACCGTCTTCTGTAACATGTAATCCCAATCCTATAACAATATCTTTTAATTTTTGATGATATTCATTCTGTGTCATACTATTCCTTTTTTTTAATATCTTACAATGTTACGTGATCTCATATCACTAAGAGCACCCATGGTAGTATCTATAATCGCTTCATAAGTATTAGTTATATCTACTTTAGTTGCGTTATCAGTCATAACCATGGTTTGTAATGAATCTGCGAAACTACTAAATTCATAAGTACCTATACTATTATTATCCCATCCTTCTACACCTACCTGTATATAGCTCTTATTAAAAACATCAATATAAAAATTTATATTTACAAGAAACTTTCCATTATCTGATATATCTTTAGCGACTACATGATACACAGAAGCAGATAGTCTTTTAGAAAAATCTGCAATAGCGGTTAAGTCTCCGTTAATCTCAGGTATATAGTTTTTACATACGGCAACAACAGGAGTATCAAAGTTGTTATCACTAGGCGTACCGGTAATAAATCCGCCAGTAATGTTAAACCAAAGCGATTCTATAGCTTTGGTAGATAAATAAGCCATAACTTTATTAGCTATTAATGTCCTTGGGTCATATCCAGTGTTATATGTATTGACCTCTGCTGCTATTGGTGATATTATATGTGAACTATCTAATACAGGTGCTACTTTATGTTCTAGATCTGGATCTATATTTTTTAGAGTATTTTCAGTGAACCACCCTGGTGACATAGATCCATAATTATTACCGTTAGCTTGTGATATAGCAAATAATAACGGATTACTAAATGGATTTGATGTATCTGTAGCAATAGCCGCATTTCTATATATAGGATCGTCAAATGATTCCTGGGTAGCATGTGCTGTAGATAAAGAATTTATAACGGCTGTTGTGTGCGCTAAGGGTATATCGTGATTACGTTTTGATGTAGTCGCTTTGACAAGACGATCACTATCATTTGTTGTTATGATCCCGTTATTATGTCGGTTATTAGATGTAGCGTGCATATTCATATTGATATCAAATGGTCGTATCAACCTGATATCATTATTATTATCACCTATGCTGAATATATCGTTATTTTTACCGGTAACTTCATTTATAATTCTGAAACTATCTCTAAGTCTCAGTACCGGTCTATGAAGATATCCAGAAGCGGGAGTTTCTGATAATTCAGTTACACTATTGATATAGAATCTCATATCAGGATCTATTCGACCAGAAGAACCAAAGAATGGCTTTTCGTAATATTCACTATACCCTTGAATATAATAACGTGATATATTTCCTGCAATATCTACACTTCTTGCTGATAATATAAATGTTAATCTTTGTTGACCCCATCCATTTACTATATCCACAGTATGATCATTAGCAGCATATGTACTTATACCAGGAGCATACGTAGCGAGTTGGCTCTGTGTTATTGTGTGTGCGTTAGCATTGAGCAATAATTCACCTAGTTGATTTAATGTATTATTGGTAACACTAAGACTTAAATCTCTATGTACAAGCGGAATGTTGGTACCAGGTAAAGCAAACAGTTCTAATTTGTCTATAGATATAGTAGATGGCCCAAGCATACCTCCAAAATTACCATTGGTCATTATTTCTCCTTTTTTGATCTATTTCTTCGTATCGTTTCTGCATAAATATTAAAAACTCAGCCAGTTGTATTTTAATATCCCCAGAAATAACACTTCCATCACGCATAATATCTCTTTTGTATTCATCTGGTAAAAGACATACCCATTTTACAGTTGTCATTTCGGTCGCAAAATCGTTTATCCGGTTAACCATAATATTATGACTATTGGTTTCTGATATTTTTCTAATTAACGGATAGTATTTTTCGATTTCTTCTACTAGTTCCTGTGTTAATCTAGATCTGTTAGTAGTAGATGTTATAGTAAAATTATCACTTTGAGTATTGTCTATAACAGACATAAGTATCCCTGCTATATTTTTATGGCCAGTGTTCCATAGATATACAAACGCTACAATGTATAAATTTAATATATATTCTTTTCTTATCTGTAGTAAACTGTTTGAGTTAATTATGCGGCAGGATACAACTGATAACAAGTTTATATGGGATGTGTTTAATTCTTTATTTTGTAGTTTAGCAGCTGTCGCCCTAGCTACATCCCATATTGGATCATTACTATCTGGTAGGTTTTCTTTATCTAGAAACTGGAAACAGATAAACTCGACAGATTGTAACGCCCAGTTAGCAGTTTCGACTTCCCCCGCAGATATATCCACCGCTCTTCTGACGGCTTCAAACATAGATTCGGTATCACCCTCTATTCCACGTCCTATACTTTTAGCTCGTATACTATCTTTAGTGTCACCACCAGGTCTTAGGCGAACATTACTAAAGTTATATATGGTTGTGATAAGGTTACTTTTATCGGTATCGTGTATAACTGGTACGGTAGCTAGTCTCTGTATAGTTATGATACCTAATAGATAGTCAACGTACATACTTTTAGGTATGAAGTTTTCTATCGTCCTGATGGCCGCTTCTGCGGTACTATTCGGTGTAGGCACAGTTAGTACTTTCTCGATCCAACTACGTAGTTTTATTATAGGTGGCGAGGAATACAGTGATGTAAATCTAATTATGTTTAAAAGCTGAAACTCTTTTTGCTTTGGTTGTGTGATACCTTCTTTTAGTGTAGCATAGTAACCTAGTGGTCCTATGATAGCTTTAATAATTATCACAACTGATACCAAGTCTATATAGTCAGACTTTATATATGTTTGTTCACGTGTACCTTTAGCATCCTTTATGTAATTGTCCTCGAATACATCTAATAGTGTATTAGGTGCCTTAAGACGGTGTATGTCAGTTAGATATTTTTTTATATCATCAAGATCTAACATTTCTATAATAGGCTTTATGATATTAGTTGGTGTTTCAGTATTATATGTATTCACTCCGGCTTCAAATGTAGCTAAATATGATTCCGATAATAATGAATACAATCTATCGTTGAACTCTTTACCTTTATATTGTAAATACGAATTTAACAAAGAGAATGAATCTATGTCTCTCACCATACTATTACGACTAGTCAATACTCCTGATACATTGAAAAATATGGTATTACCAGGTCCGTTATCTACGACGACATGCATTAGACTGTCTATCGATTTAAAATGTACTTCCACATTTGTCCTTTATATGTAATATCTTGCGCAAGATATTTGTGTTGGTAACACATATGAATAATATATATTTAAATATTAACAGATATATCTATCATCATGGATGTACCACGATGATAGTGTAATTTAAGTATTAACTTTATTTCCTATAATATTTTATTTTTTCTTTAAGATCATCAATTGTTAATGCTTCTACTTGTGATTTACATTTCACGACATCATCTTTATAATATTCTGTCCATAATGGATCATTTACATAAGCATAACCGTTGTCACCATATTTTTCCTTAATATGAGTTAGTAATTCTTCTGGATAAACATCATTTTTGGATGATACTCTACGTATTATAGCTTCTAAATTAGGAGAACCTTTATCAGCTATTCTGATACATACTATATCTGTGCTTGTGTTTTTTCGTATCTTAGTACTAGCCCTATGATTTAATACCATTTTGGCTATTCTTTTGCGGTCTGTTTTACTAAGCTTAGATAATATTACATCGTTGCAATGTAGAATATAATCAGATGCTAACTTATGATGATTTTCTCTATCCTTACTACTGAACATATCATGTGTATATGCAGTTATACATATAATATGATATGGTATTAAGTATCCATTAGTGCTATTAATTGCAATCATATTATTAAATACTTCGTCACAGTGTTTTATGTTATGTACTGGATCAGATTCGTAGTATTTAACATAGGTGTCTCTAATAATATTTCTCATGTCACTGTGATTAAATGTTCGCCAATCTTTATTATTGTGTACATGTGTGTTTATATTTTCACATTTACCAATAATCGTTACTTCACCACCCATCAAAATAACTCCTCCACATCTACTATATCTGATGTCATATTATTTTTAACGTCTGTTTTATCATTTTTATTTTCAATAGGGACAACTACTGTATTGTCCTTATTATTTATAAATACATCATTTACAACCTGGTTTTTAAGAATATTTAGATAGGTAATAGATAACTGACGAGCAATTACATCTTCTGCAATTTGTTCCGAGTCATTAGTGTAGTACTGATGCCATTTACTAGGTTCTGATATATTATATATTATCTTTTGTTTATTCTCTTCTGTTACGGCCAACTCCGGCATTCCATCAGAGTTAACACCGTATGTTACAGTTGCTTGTAACTTAACATCTGTAGTTTTGACATTATCCTTAAACACAGT
>JACCDZ010218057.1_pt1 | contig 11035 bp, 9 predicted proteins | sample 7449551 | NCBI WGS metagenome assembly JACCDZ01 (sample SAMN15323452, study PRJNA562643) | freshwater metagenome | isolation source: river surface water | place: USA:Blue River Watershed | collected 2017-08-18
ACCCGTAATACGCTGCCAGCGTAGCTCAGTTGGCTAGAGCAGCTGATTTGTAATCAGCAGGTCGTGGGTTCGAGTCCCTCCGCCGGCTCCAAAAACCATAACGAAAGTTATGGTTTTTTTATTTTATGATAATTCATAAAAAAAACCGACAATTATTTGTCGGTTTTTGTTTTTGTACTAATTACTCCTTTATTGCTGTTTTTTAATGGAAGCAATATATTCAGTTAATTTTTTCCCGTAAAGCGATTTGGCTACTTTAGGTGACATTGATTTTTGAATGGTATCTAAATATTTAATATTGATATCATAAATTTCAGAAAGTGCGATATAAGGCGCTACTTCATACTCCTTATTATTAATGGCAAAATTAGTAGCATACAAATACTTTCTTTTAATATTGGATTCTTGTTTAGCATTTACTTTAGCTGCTTCAGCAGCATTATTGCTTTTCATTGCTTTGAATTTCTTTTCAATCAAATCCAAACTTTCATCTTGAAAACGACTGTCTACTTTTTTAAATTCGTAATACAAATCTTGATTTTTAGACCCAGATACTTTTGCATCTGCAATGTAGTTTTCTAAATTAGTTTCAATTGAAATTGCTCCAGGTTCTGCAAAAAATAATAAATTATTGTCTAATGAATTACTTACTCCTCTGTCTAGAAATAAATATAACATTTCAGGTGATTGCAATTCGATATCTGTTTCAAATTGAGAACTTCCATCAATTGCTATGGTGTCTAGTGCAACCAATTTATTATTGGTAACTCTTTGAACATATAAAGTTCCTTTTTTTAATCCTTTGATATTACCTGTAAGGTGTAGGTTGTTTTCTGATTTTTTTTCTGAACAGGCAAATAATAGTGAAATGGCTACGAAAGCGATACTGATTTTTTTCATTGGTGTTTGTATTTTGGCGCAAAATAACGAAAATTGTTGGAAAGCGAGATTGAATTGCAAAAAAAATCCCGATCTATTTCTAAATTGGGATTTTCTAAGAATGAATTTATTTATTAGCCTTTTAACCAAGCATTTTTCATATTGGTTTTAGCACTTTCTGTTGCTTTCAAACCTTCAATTTCTTCAAAAGGCAAACTTACTTTTCCAGTTAGGATTTGTTCTTTACCCTCTCTTTTGATTTTGATGGTAATTGCATCTTTCTCTTTCCAGTTTTCGCTATCTCCAATCATTTCATAAATATTATCCAAAGAGTAGGCTTTTTCATTAATAGCGACAATAATATCATTGGCTCTTAAATCTAAATTTTTATAGAAATCGATTAGTTCAGTATCAGGTCTTACCAAAATTTCTTTGGTGTCTTTATTAACTGTAATGTAAGGCGATTGGCCTTTCAAGAATACATTTCCCGCTTTTTTGTCTTTTGTTTTGCTTACTCCAACTTTTGCAAGGAAAATCTCGTAAGGAATAGGAGTTGGTCCTGATACATACGTACTTAAAAAGTTACCTACTTCTGGATAGGTAAGCGCTGTGATTTTAGCGAACAATTCCTCATCATTGAAAGCTTTGCTTACACCATATTCTTTAGACAATTGTTGCATTAAGTTCAAAATACCTCTCTCACCATTGCTTTTTTCACGAATGATGATATCAATACACATTCCAATCAAAGCCCCTTTTTGGTATACATTTAAGTATTGCTCTTTGTATGGACTTTTTAATACGTTAGCACTCATAGTAGTGAATGGCATAGTATCGTCTAAGTTTTTAGCTTGTTCGATTTTTTCTGCCATACGATTTAGAAAATCTGTTTCGTCAATTAATCCTTGATTGATTTGGAACAAATTCGCAAAATATTCTGTTACTCCTTCATACATCCATAAGTGTTGCGACATTTTAGGAGCATTGTAATCAAAGTATTGAATTTCGTTAGAATGAATGGTTAAAGGGGTTACAATATGAAAAAACTCATGTGATACAACATCAATCATGGATTTTTGTAACTCATCTAGTGGCATCATTTCTGGTAATACAACTGTTGTAACTGTTGGATGTTCTAAAGCTCCAAACCCTTTTGCGTCTTCTGGTTTCATTGATGATAAGTACAATAAAACAGAATATTTTTTAGTAGCATTAACGTCACCTAAAAATGTTTTCTGAGCCGTCATCATTTTTTTCATTTCAGGAGTAATGCTTTCTGCTGTTACTTTTCCTGATGGCGAATAGACTGCAATTTGAATGTCCATTCCATTTACATTAAAAGTAGTGTAGTCTGGTTTGGCATACATAATTGGGTTTTCTACTAACTCAGCATAACGTGGCGTAGTAAATACATCTTTAGTTGCACTAGTATCAGTATCAATCATTGAAGTAGCTCCCCAAAGTGTTTCAGGATGCGTAATAGTTACTTGATACGGAAGGTCTTTTTTGTCTTGGAAGTACCCTACAAACCCATGAGTATTGATCATAAAGTTAGTGCCAGCATCAATATTGGTTCCTGCAGGTGAAAAAATATCAGTTCCAAAACCTCCTCCTTTTTCAGTATCAAAGGTATCGTTCACTAGATAAGTAATTTTGGCTAAATTTTTAGCATTCGAAATCGACCAAGTATTGTCATCTGTTTTAGTTACAGCTAGTGCAATTCCTTTAGAGTCAAAGGCTTTTAAATCTTCAATATTTTTTCCGTAATTGTCTTCTGAATAAGTTCCAGGTACAATTTTAGGAATGCTATAAGTGATTTTATCCGCAGTGAATTTAGGAGCCAGAACGGTCACTTTTACTTTATCATCTTTCACATCGACTAAGTCGATTCCTACTTTAATATCTTGTGTAGGATTTGTCTTTTTTTGTGCATTTGCAGTATTGCTGTTCCAAAGAAAAGCTACTAAAGCGAGAGCAATAATTGATTTTTTCATTTTGAATTATTTAGATTGGGTTATTAGTATGTTTTAAGCAAGAATTGTTACAACTTAAATTGATTTTATAAATGTAGTAATTAGTTGTGATAAATCGGTAGCAATTGGTAAATTAGGATTGGTATAAGACGCTTTATTTTCCGCATCATCCCCTTTGATTTCTTTGAAAATATGATTCATGTTGGGAATGATTTTGAGTTGAGCATCTGGTTTTGCTTGTTGCAATAATTGCGCATCTTGGACGCTTACTTGAATGTCTTTGTCCCCGTTGATTAATAAGGTTGGGATCTGTAGTTTTTTGATTTCTGTTTGCGGATGGTATTTGATCCACGAAATCATATAGGGTTGCACACTCGCTCTAAATAAAGAGGCTAGCATTTGATTTTTCAATTCGAAGGTATTTCCACTTTTTAAAGTAGCCAAGTTTTTTTCTACTTCTTCTTTTAAGAATGGTGCTTGTTTTCCAATTTGCTCCACCAAAACCTCGTCGATAGGGCGACCCGCTCCAGCAATTGAGATATACCCATCGGCATTTCCATTGGCAGCCACCATTCCAATTAAGGCTCCTTCGCTATGTCCGGCAACGGTAATGCTGTGGTATTTTTTTTGATTTTTGAAGTGTTGAATTACATCTTTAGCATCGTCAATAAAGTTGTCGAAAGATAAACTCGCTTCGTCTAGTTTACCACTTGCCATTTGAGCAAATATTCGTTTGTCATAACTGTACACTGCAATTCCATTGTTGGCTAGCGCTTCGGCTAATAGTTTCAAGGAATTATTGGCCAACCCCATTTGATTGCCATCACGATCTGTCGGGCCTGAACCAGCTATGAGAATGACTAAATTTAGTTTTTTGTTCTGTTGGCTAGGAGTATACAAACTACCATTTAATAAGTGATTTATAGCTACATTCTCTTTCGTGAAGGCAGTTGTGACTTGCGAAAAACTTGTTACAGATACTAATATAAAAAGTAATGAAATATAGATTTTTTTCATGGATAGTTGGATGAATAAAAAAACTCCTGTTATTCAGGAGTTCTGTATTTTTAGTCTAGTTTATTTTTGATATAATATTTACCATCCAAGTCGTCGTCAAAATCATCAATTTTTACGGGTTTTGGTTTTGGTTTGTTGGCTGCCGCTTTCTTTTTCCACATTTCAAATTTTTCTGCGGGCATTTTCTTTTTCATAATTTCTAAAACCTCTTTCTCTACCAGTCCAAATTCTTTTTTGATAATTTCAAAAGGGTTTCTTTCTTCTAGGGCCAAAGTCATCAATTTTTCCGTCTCTTCCCAACTTAATTCTTTACGGCTACTCTTTTTCATTGGATGAAAATAATTCAAATAGTTTTATTAGTTATACGTTAATACAAGCTGATTTAAAATCAGTTATCAATATTAATAAAAAAAATAATTAGTTCAATAGTCACTCTTTACTTTTTTTTCTGAAAAGGTATTTTTAATAAATTCTTCAAATCATTGTGCTCTTGGGGTTGCATATGGGTATCCACACCAAAGACAATTTCTTCTCTTGGCATAATCATAAAAGTACCAAAAAGTCTGTCCCAAATAGAGAAAATATTACCATAATTACTATCTGTATACGGCATCACATAATGATGGTGTACTTTGTGCATGTCTGGTGACACAATGAAATAGCTCAAAAATAAATCTATTTTTTTAGGTAAGGCAATGTTGGCATGATTGAATTGAGTGGCTACGACAGAAAGTGTTTGGTATAAAAATACTAGCCACATTGGTGTTCCAACCAAAAGTACTCCTAGGGTGGTAAATACAAATCGAATCACACTTTCGCCGGGATGGTGTCGGTTAGCAGTAGTCGTATCAATCCAAGTATCGGTATGGTGAATCAAATGGAAACGCCACAGCATTTTTACTTTGTGTTCTACCAGATGCACGAGATAAGCTCCTATTAAATCCAATAAAAGCAAACCAATAATGGTATAAGCAGCTATTGGCATTTCAGGCAGCCAATGTAAAATCCCAAAATTATTGTTCACCGACCAATCGGCTACTTGCAATAAAATGAAAGCCAAACAAAAGTTAACGATGATGGTGGTTAAAGTAAAAAAAATATTAATTCCTGCATGATGCCATCTACGGTATTTAAAATTAAACAACGGAAATGCATTTTCAATCAGCCAAAAAACAGTGATTCCGCCTACTAAAATAAGACTTCTATGTGAAGAAGGAATGGTAGTAAAATATTCAATAATAGTTTGCATATTGTAAAGATTTGAATCCAAATATAAACAATTATTCAATTGTGCGAAAAGTTAAATTAATTCTTGTGCCAACGGGTTTAGCTGTCTTTGGAATTTGGTGTTTCCAAAAATGTTGTGTACTTCCTTTCATCAACAAAAGGCTACCTTGTTCTAATGTAATACTCTTTTTTGCATCAGCTATCGTGTTGTGTTTGAGTTGAAAAACCCGTTCAGCACCAAAACTTAAAGAGGCAATAATAGGGTTGTGTCCCAATTCTTTTTCGTTATCGGCGTGCCAACCGTTGCTGTCTTTTCCATCTCGGTATTGATTGAGTAAAACGGTTGTGAATTGACATTCTGTTGTAGCTTCAATGTAGTATTTTATTTTTTGCAACAAGGTATTCCAGGGCTGCGGATGCATCGTGATATTGGAATAGGAGTAGGGTTTTCCTTCATTGCCATATAAAGCAGTCAAACGCGGTTGCGGATGTGTTTTGCCATAAATCGTGATAGTATCTTGTTGCCAAGCTATTTCTTGGAGTAATTCGGTATATATTTTGTCTGCTTGTTCCTTGTCAAAAAACTGAGGATAATATATAATCTCAGCGTCTGGCAAGTCGAGTATAAGAGGTTCTGATTTGAAATTAAATAGCGATTCCAAAATACTAGTCTTTCTTATAATTGATATTCATAATAACTATAGCCAAGATAATTAGCACAATTCCGATCCATTGCCAAGTGTTGATGTTTTCATTCAAAAGGAAATAAGCCATCAATACTGAAACAGGTAGTTCTAAAGCCGAAACAATACTGCCTAATCCAATTCCTGTTAGTGGAAAACCTGCATTGAATAACAAAGGCGGAATAATCGTCCCAAAAAGCGCCAGAATAATTCCCCATTTGGCAAAGATTTCGAATTGGAAATCTCCCGTTTGGTTGGCGATAGCAAATCCGATAACAATTACGGCACCACCTAACAACATAAACAAACTTCGTTGTGCTGATGAAACTCCAATACCTATTCGGTTTGCGGTAAACATTGTAGTAGTGAACGAAGCTGCAGATAGCAATCCAAGAACAATACCACGCCAATCTGTTACCAATTTATTTTCGATGATATTTGTTGCCAAAGCAGTTCCTACAAGTACCACAAAAACAGAAATGATTTTTTGAGCTGAAGGCATTTTCTTTTCCAGCAGCATTTCAAATAGTACGCCCATCCAAACTGTTTGCATTAACAATACAATTGCAATAGAAACGGGAATGTATTTCACAGCCAAATAGTAAAAAACACTTGTCATACCTAACGAAGTTCCCGCTACCATGAGTTGGATGATCGTTTTGGTTGAAGCTGTAGTCGCTTGATTTTTATTTTGTGATTTTTGAATCGTATTAATAAGTACAATTCCTAAAATTCCATAAGTAAATTGTGCTATGGTTACTTCAGGAGTAGTAAAACCTTCTGAATAGGCCATTTTTACAAAAGTAGCTAACATGCCATAGCTTGAAGCTCCAAGTGCAATAAGTAAAACCCCTTTTAGTTTTGATTTGCGCGTCATTTTAATGAATTTGTTTTTTTTCCATTTCAGACAAATCGCTTAGATGCAAACGCAAAGCATTCACAGAAATACTGATTTCCCAAAATGACAATCCCAGGGAAATTAATAGACTTAATAAACTCATTCCAAAGAAATAAATGCTGATACTCTGTTCGTCAAAAAACAATAATAGCATTGCAAAAACGGATAAAAACAAACATAGAACACCAGCCATTTGCATATAGCGTATTAAGGTCAGGCGTAGGTTGAGGTTTTTGATTTCCAATAAAATCATGCTGTTTTCTTTCTCTTTGTAGACTTTCTTTAGACCACGAATAATACTAGCGATAGTTAAAAAGCGGTTAGTATAAGCCAAAAGAATCAATGATGTGGCCGAAAAAAGTAAGGCTGGAGTTCCTATTTCTAAAGTCATAATACAATGAATGTTGTTTCAGTAGGCAAAGTTCGGTATTCTTTGTCATAGTTTTAATTTTTTTCTAAATAACTTCCTTTTAGATTGTAACAAAAAGGGATTTTAGTAGTCTAAATAGTCAAATGAAATCTTTATAATGAAAAAAATAATTGTATTACAAGCCTTATTTTTTGGAACTATTTTCCAAGTTACTGCACAAGAGACTGCTAAAAAAGCAGAAGAACTAAAAGAAGTAACGATTACCAAAACCAAGAAAGCTGTCGAACAACGCGCGGATCGTACCATTTTTGATTTTGCCAATCAACCGAGTTTGAGTTCTGGTTCGGTTTTAGAAGGATTGAAAAAATTACCGGGTTTAATTGCTTCAGATATTGCCGGTATGATGTACCAAGGGAAACAATTGGATGTGTATATGGACGGACGCCCGTTGAATATTTCTTCTAATGAATTGAACGGATTCCTAGAAGGTATGCCTGCCAATGCGATTGAAAAAATTGAGATTGTTACCCAGCCAGGAGCTGAATTTCCAGCTACTTCGGGTGGTGCTATTTTAAATATTATTACCAATAAAAATGCGAAGAACTTTTTAAGCGCTACCTATACCAATAGTACCAATGTGACTAATTATGATCGTTTACGATGGAGAGTCAACAATAGTGTTTTATTGAACGCCAAGAATAAATACTTTGGTTGGCAGTTGAATATGGGGCAAAACTACAGAGAAAGCGCTATGTGGAGTTCGTTTGTTAATGATGTCATAGGAGGTACACGACTTCTATCTGCTACTGATTCTGACAGAACCAATAGAACTAATTTTGTAAAATCAGCGGTGACCTTTGATTTGAAAAAAGACCGATTATTGTTGAATTACGATGTGAATTACAACAATAACGGAAGTGATACACAATCGAATGGACCTGGTTTTTCTACCCAAGATGCTTCTAATTCTAAAGGTTGGCGTCAGGATGCGGTAGCGACCTATCAAAAACGTTTTGATGATAAAACTAAAAAATTGGATTTTAAATTCAATTTCAATCGCAATCAAAATGATTTTGTTTTGAACTCTTTAGGTAATTCAATGCCAATATTGGATAATTCCTCTGACCAAAAATTCTACAACTTCAAATTTGATTATTCGCAACCCATTGCTTTTTCGGACGAAGGAAAAATAAGTTTTGGAAGTTTGCATGAAGGTTTGACTTTTGAAACTCAAAACAGAGGAGTGACTAATTTGGATTACGAAAGAAAAACTACAGCAGGGTATTTTGAATTGCAAACCAAATTCAAAAGTATGAGCTTTATTCTTGGAGGTAGAGCCGAAGATTATAGCATTTCTGGGAAAGCCAACAATACAGTGTTAACCCCTTTCAAACAGTTTCGTTTCTTTCCAAATGCCAGTGCGCAGTACAATTTTAACAAATCGGTATTTTTTAATTTGAATTACAATAAGAAAATTACGTTGCCAAGTACCTCTGCGTTAAATCCAAATAATACGAGTTATCAAAACCCCAATATCAGCAACCAAGGAAATCCTAACTTGCAACCTACCATTTATGATAACTATGAAGTGAAGTTGAGTGCTTATGATTATGCATTTATTGGCTATTCTGTAAGTTCAGCTAAGAATCAAGTGATTCAGAGAGTGAATTTGAATTCAAACGTAGTGAACAATACCAATGAGAATATTCCAGAATTGAAAGTACATAATTTCAATATCGGAATGCCAATTCCGTATATGTTGTTTACCAAAGGATTGGCTGAAACCATGAAAATGAATGTCAATCCAGATGAGATGAATTTCCTTTTCGTGTATGCGGCCTATCAGTTGCACCAAATTCCAGCTATTGAAACCAAAGGTTTTTGGGTGTATAATTTAATGTCGCAGTTGGTGTTGCCAAGTAAAATTAAGTTTGTAACCAACTTCAGTTACATCACTGCCAAAGGAAATTATTATTATTTCATTGCCAATAAACCATTTAATAATACGGTGGATTTGTCATTATCTAAAAAGTTCTTGAAAGATCAGTTGTCTATTTCTATCAATGCGGATGATATTTTTAACTCGAACCGATTTGTATTCAACTCCTATAACACCTCGTTGTTGTTGAGTAACAAAATGGATTCGCGCCGATTTGGATTTAGTATTAATTACAAGATTCCAACCAAAAATAAATTAGCAAGAGAAACCCCAATTTTATTGAACAAGGATAAAAAAGAAGAAACGGGAATAATCGGAAATTAAAACAAAAAACCCTGCTAGTATTTAGCAGGGTTTTTATTTTATACGAAGTTCGTAATTATTTAATCAACTCAAAACTACGTTTTACAAAAGCGGTTAAGGCTTCTCCTTTCAATAAGTTTTGAGACAATTTAGCCAAGTCTAAGGCTTGTTTGATTAAGCTTTCTTGAGTGGTTTTGTCTTGGGTGTTCAAAATAGTAGTAGCCAAATCGGAGTTGGTGTTTACTACCAAATTGTACATTTCAGGCATATTGCCCATTCCAAACATACCACCGCCAGATTGGCTCATTTCTTTCATTCTACGCATGAACTCTGGTTGCGTAATAATGAATGGTGCAGACTGACTGTCTAAGGCTTCCAATTGTACGGTATAGTTTTGTTTTGGAACAATCGTTTCTACTACTGTTTTCAAACTCGTTTGCTCATCTTCTGACAATTTAGAAATCGCGTTGTCTTCTTTCTTGATTAAATTATCAATGTGGTCTGAATCGACACGTACAAAACTAATCTCGCTATTGTCACCTTCAATCTTTTGGATGAGGTGCGAAATAATTGGCGAATCCAACAACAATACTTCGTATCCTTTTTCTTTGGCGATTTCAATGTAGGAGTGTTGTGCTTCTTTGTTACTTGCGTACAACACAACTAATTTTCCATTAGTATCGGTTTGCTTTTCTTTCAGCTGTTCTTTTAACTCCTCCAATGTAAAGAACTTGTCATCGACCGTTGGGTACAAAACAAAAGCGCCTGCTTTTTCATAGAATTTATCTTCAGACAACATTCCGTATTCCAAAACGATTTTGATGTCGTTCCATTTTTGTTCAAAATCGGCACGATTGTCATTGAATAATGCTTTTAGTTTATCGGCTACTTTACGAGTGATGTAATTCGAGATTTTTTTCACCGCAGCATCCGCTTGTAAACCAGAACGCGATACGTTCAACGGAATGTCTGGTGAGTCGATTACTCCTTTTAGCATCGTCAAGAATTCAGGAACAATGCCTTCTACATTATCAGTAACAAACACTTGGTTTTGGTACAACTGAATTTTGTCTTTTTGGATTTGTAAATCCGATCCCAATTTAGGAAAGTACAAAATCCCCGTTAAGTTGAAGGGATAATCTACATTCAAGTGAATGTTGAATAACGGCTCTTCAAACTGCATTGGGTACAACTCGTGGTAGAATTTTTTGTAGTCTTCCTCGTTTAATTCAGCCGGTTGTTTCGTCCAAGCTGGATTTGGGTTGTTGATGATATTATCTACTTCGATAGTTTCTGGTTTTGCGTCTTCGGCAGCACCTTCTGGTAACGGAAGTGTTTCAGTTTTAGTTCCAAATTTAATTGGAATCGGCATGAATTTATTGTAGCGGTTCAGTAATTCTCTGATTTTAGCTTCTTCTAAAAACTCCAAAGAATCTTCGGCGATATGCAAAACAATTTCAGTACCTCTGTCGGTTTTATCAGCTGGTTCCAAAGTAAATTCAGGACTACCGTCGCAAGTCCAATGCGCCGCTGGTTCGTCTTTGAATGATTTAGTAATGATTTCTACTTTTTCAGCCACCATAAATGCCGAGTAGAATCCAAGACCAAAGTGTCCAATAATTCCAGAATCTTTAGCCGAATCTTTGTATTTGTCCAAGAATTCTTCAGCTCCAGAAAAAGCCACTTGGTTGATGTATTTTTCTACTTCGTCAGCAGTCATCCCCAAACCTTGATCAATGATGTGCA
>JACCDZ010621412.1_pt1 | contig 11030 bp, 9 predicted proteins | sample 7449551 | NCBI WGS metagenome assembly JACCDZ01 (sample SAMN15323452, study PRJNA562643) | freshwater metagenome | isolation source: river surface water | place: USA:Blue River Watershed | collected 2017-08-18
CTGAGGGATCCCCACAAAATTTCCATTCATACAATCAGCTATCAGCCTGTTTGATTACTGCCCAGTCCCACTGAACCACCCACTGTAGTATTTGTTTAAGTCCCTGCTGATAATATTGCCTGCGTATTCGCTGTTTGGGTTCTTTGCAAAGTAATATCCCAAGGAAATTCAGGGCCAATACCCGCCTATTTTTAACGGTGTTAGCTTGATAACGCAGGTGCAAACCCGCTTTCTCCGCTGCGCTACCTAGCAGGTAATGAAACCAATTAACCAATGCGGCCAGTAGTAGCAGTATCTCTAAGCGAGATTTCTTCTTGGTACCATGCAAATCGCTACCCAGGCCATAGCGGTGACTTTTCTGATCACGGAAGCTTTCTTCAATTTGCATTCGGCTACTGTAGCACTTAGCAATTTTATCCGCATACCCATGGCAGTCAGCTAAGGATGACACCAACAACCATGGTTCCTTATACGTCTTATTTTTATCGCGTTTCAATAGCTTATAACCTTTGCCAACCAGGACGGCCTGCGTTTCATAGTGTTGTGTTTGGGCAAGCATGATTTTTCCTACACTTTTTGGATCCTTCTTCGCTTGCCGATAAAGCTGATTAACACTGATAAACTTGTCCTGCTCTGCCAATTTAAGCTTCACATTGCCTCGAACTCTAGCTACATAATGCCATCCCAGCTTACGCACTTGTTTCAACCATGGAACTTTAAACCCCGCGTCAGTGACAATTACGGGCTTACAGTCCTTGGGTAGCATGGCTTTAAGCTGCTTTAAAAACGCCCCGTGTAGGTGTGGGCAGGTATAATCTTCTGCGGCGGCAATCTTCTGTAGCAGAGTCAACGCTCTACCGTCAGCGGCAATGCTGGCACGCAGGATAAAGTGTCGCTTGGCAGTATCGGCATTGCTCCAGTCAACCAAAATCATCGGCTTAGTTTTATGGCCAACAATAGAAGCCGTCAGCGCAGCATAAATCAATGGCAGCTCTCGTTGCAGGTTAGGATTATTGAGTAGACGATCTGCCCGTTTGATACTGACCTTATCTGAAGAGCCAGGCATCGCCCGGCCAATCGCAGTAACGGTGCAACACGCATCCTTTGCCAGGGCGGTTACCGCATCTAGCAAAACCGAAAATCGGGCTTTATGCATTGATTTTGGCGTGACAAAGGTGAGGAAATCAGCGAGCATAGCTTTTACATTCATGGTGAGCATCCGCGGTGTGGGAGTTTTGGCGAATGATCAGATCAGGAACCGCCATGAATGTTCCCCAATCAACTAACATTTTATTTTAACTACAGAATTTCTGGGGATACCTCAGGTGATTGATACCAATTAAAATGGTTATACTGAGTTAACAGCCAATTTCTGGTGATATCGGATGATGTATGAGTAAGTTGGATCGGTTAGACATTAAGCAACTACGGGTGTTTCAAGCACTCATTCGTGAAAAAAGCGCTTCTAAGGCTGCAAATCAATTAGGTTTGACGCAACAAGCTGTCAGTGAACAACTGAAAAAGCTTAGAGATATATTCGAAGATAGATTATTTATCAGAAAAACAAATGGATTTATCCCTACACCACTGGCTGAGAATTTATCTGTTGATATAGATAGATTACTTAGAGAGTTTCAAACTTTGTTAGCGCCCCGCGTATTTGACCCAGCAAGAGCCCAAGGAACATTCGTTATTGCCGCTACAGATTACGCGCAACAAATAGTGCTACCGCATTTAATTCAAACGTTAAGAACTCAATCGCCTCAATTGAAAATAATTATCAGAGATTTTGAGGTGAATTCAATACATGACTATATGGAAAGTGGAAAAGTAAATCTTGCGATCTCATTTCCTGACTGTGTTCCTTCGTCATATCTGACGATGAAACTTTTTGAAGAACAGCATGTATGTGTAACATCAAATTTTTCTAGCATTCCAAAAATAAGTGCAACATTAAAGCAAGTCGCTGAGCATCCTAATATTTCAGCATCGCCTTCGCGCCCAAATTTTAAAGGTTCTATTGATGATTGGTTTGAAAAACATGATTTAACGAGAAATGTTGTGATTACAGCACCTTGTTTCTCAGTTGTCCCCTTATATCTAAACGTGACAGATTCGCTCGCATTCTTACCTTCAAGAGCTGTGAATGAAAGTAGCTTGGTAGAAATCAAGCTGGATGAAATGCCTGAACCTTTTGATGTTATTGTCGCGTGGCATCCAAGGACAAACGATGACCCACTCCAAAAGTGGGTTATCTCTAAGTTAGTACAGTTTACATGAGGCTAATCGTGTCCATGTTTTTTATGAATATCCGCTTCTGGCACTGCTATCAGAGTAGAATTTTGATTCAAGTGGTAAGTTTGCTGCAACGAGTGGTCCGATGGATTTGCAATGACTGGTAAGTTAGCTCTGCAATTGGGTGGTAAATTAAATGCAATTAATCAACCCGCATCGTCGGCAGCGAGAACCCTGCTTCAATCGCCAAACCTTCACGTTTGAAGTCGTCGATGACGTTGAACAAGCGATAGCTTCTGCCATCCGCGAGCTGGTCATGCATAAAATCTATCGACCACACTTGATTCGATTTGGTAGGTTCTTTCAGCGGCTCTGATGCGTTTCGCTTTAACCGTCTGCGTGGTTTTATGCGCAAATTGAGCGCCAAGTCGCAGTAAATTCGGTAGATCCGCTTGTGGTTCCAACCGAAGCCTTTTACATTGCGCAGGTAATAAAAACACTGGCCAAACCCCCAATCCGTTTCTTTTTCTGTTAAATCAACGAGTAAATCTGCGATCTGCGCATTTTCATCGTAATTAACAGGCTGATATCGGTAGCAGGTTTCGCTGATGCAAAATGCTGCGCAGGCCATGCGGATAGTCACGTTCCGATTGGCCACTGCGTGTTGTGCCATCGCTTTACGCTGCGACGGCTTCACCACTTTTTTGCCATCGCTTCCTGAATGATTTCGGCCTTTAGTCGCTCTTCGGCATACATTTTTTGAGCCGGGCATTTTCAGCTTCCAGCTCTTTCAAACGAGCCATCAATGACGCATCCATGCCGCCGAATTTAGCTCGCCATTTGTAAAAAGTCGCCGAGCTCATGCCATGCTCACGACAAAGCTCTGGAACTGGCGAACCAGCTTCAGCTTGTTTGAGGATCGTCATGATTTGGCTGTCAGTAAATTTTGATGTTTTCATAAAGAATCTCCTGCGTTTATGGTACGAGAAAATTCTACTTTTGACGTCAGTTAATTTAAGGGGTGATTACCGTTGTAATACAATTAGAGTAAAATACCTGAGTCAGTTAAATTGAATATTTATATGTTCGGCGTCATTGCAGGGTGAGATCGCGAACGTTTTTTAATCGATTTCACTAAAAATTGCGGCGATCCGTTCTTTGTGATCAGATACTGTCTTTTACCGCAAAGGCAACTGATATGCAAACCGACTCTTTCACTCTGCACTTCTCCTCGTTAAAAGACTCTCGGCAATCAGCCAAAGTGCATTACCCATTGTTTGATATACTATTTTTGACGTTATGTGCAGTCATGACTGGTGCCGAAGGGTGGGAAGATATTGAAGATTTTGGTGTGCATCGGCTTGATTGGTTACAAAAACGAGGCTTTTTTCAGCATGGAATTCCGGTCCACGACACTATCGCTCGGGTCATTTCAAAGTTTGAGCCTGCTCTATTGCAGCAGTGCTTTATCGACTGGATGAATGATGTCAGCACACGCTCCGCAGGTGAGCTTATCGCAATCGATGGCAAAACCCTTCGTGGCAGTTGGCAACCTGGTGATAGAAGTTCGGCTATTCATATGGTCAGTGCGTTTGCATGCTCTAATAGCCTGGTGCTCGGTCAAGTGAAAACTGACGAAAAATCAAATGAAATCAGAGCAATACCGGAACTGTTACGCCTTCTGGAAATAAAAGGCTGCTTGGTTAGTATTGATGCCATGGGTTGCCAGAAACAAATTGCACAGCAAATTGTCGACCAAAAAGGAGACTATTTGTTGGCCGTAAAAGGCAACCAAGCTCGGTTGCATAGTGCACTAGAAAAATCGTTTCAACATTTCGAGAGCATTGAAAGACAAGATATTGAGCAGCAAAAATCGAGGCTCGAAGGTCGAAGCTATCAGGTGTTGAATGCAGTCGTTTTGCCAGAAGAGATAAAGTCGCAGTGGCCAGAACTGAAAACTATAGCCATGACAAGTAGTTATCGAATGACAAAAGAACAAGCGCCATGCTTTGAACGCCGTTATTTTTTAAGCTCTGCGGAACTTGATGTCGACCAATTTGCTCATGCTTGCCGTATTCATTGGTTGATAGAAAACCAGCTACATTGGGTGCTCGATGTGAGTATGAATAAAGATAACTCTCAGATTTATAGGGAAAATGCGGCGGCGAATTTGGTGAGCATCAGGCACATGAGTCTAAACATGCTGCGACAAGATACAAGTTGAAAGCTCAACGTCCAACGCAAAAAAAAGAGCGTTGATGATGGACCCTATTTATTTAGATTCGGTTATCACCGCTGGAATTGGGGCGTACAAAAAATGAACACCTATGCTCTCACCCTGCTCGCCGTACAGGTAAAGCAATTTGCATTTTATCGGCAATACTTCAGACATCTTTGCTGCGGTACAATGCAATTATGAGCACAACCATCACTAGTGAATCTAAAGGCAATCGGCGTCGACGAACATTTACAACGCTAGCATCCTACAAGCATTGGCTGATAAATTTTTCAGGTGATAGTTGAGCAAGCACGCTAGCTTCAATGGTTGGGAAGTAGCGGTTTGCCAGGGTTAAATCGGTGACTAATTGCATAGAAAAAAGCCTGCAACATCTCTGTTGCAGGCCTTTATACATCAACCACAGAATCGGTCAACCGATCTGAAAAACGCTTATCTGATCGGCATTAGGAACAAAGTTCCGACTTATTCTGCCTGCTAAAAATTAGAAATTTTGTTGCAGTTTCAGATACATCACGCGACCATAAGCATCGTATAAGTCAAAGTTGTAGTTTCGTGAAAAGGTTGGATCTGAACCTAAAGTAGGTTTCTTTTCAAACAAGTTTTGTGCACCAATCGATATTTTAGTAGAGGTTGGCAAGCTATAAGTCATAACTAAATCATGAGTTACCCATGTACCGAAATTACCAGCTTTTTCGATGTCCCCATCATCATTCTCGAATACTTCTGCGTACTGAGAACCGATTAAGTTCACGTTCCATGCGATGTCAAAGTCAGCGATTGAATAAACGTTGCTAGCAGTTGCACGGGTTTGTGGTTCGCCAGGGTCATTCACTAGGTTACGTCCGCCGTCGATTTTGCTTTCTAAACGGTGAGTATATTGCAACGTTTGGTTCAGACGCCCGAATTCACCTAAGTCAAAGTTAGTGTTTACGTTCAGGTCGACACCTGAAATGGCCCAAGAACCTTCGTTTGCGTAACCCTGAGTAATTAACTCAATACCACCACCAGAGTTACGTTCAACACCTAAACCTGCTGGAACTGGTTCACCAGTTTGTTCACGTTGCAGAATAGTACCCGCACCAAACAAACGGATCATGTCCTTGATTTCAATTTGGTAGTAATCAGCTGTAAGGTTCAACCAGTCAGTAGGCTGGTAAGCTAAACCCACAGTTGACTGAGCTGAAGACTCTGAACCTAAATCTGCGTTTGGCAGAGTGATAGAACTCACCTGAACGTCACAAGTAGCTGCCTGACCTAACTGAAGACAAGTTGGAGCATCTTTAACACTTGGGTTACCTGGTTGTGGTTTCTGAGTCAGGATATCCAGTGTTGGAGCACGGAAACCTTCGCCGTAAGAAGCACGAAGTACTAAACCATCAAATACGTCATACTTGAATGACACTTTTGGTGATACGTCATTACCGTAATCTGAATATTGGTCGTAACGAGCAGCAACAGAAATCTCTAAATCTTCAGTTGCCGGGATAAGAGCCTCGAAGAATGCGCCTTTTTGGCTACGTCCACCACCAGCACTGTTACCTGCTGAACCACCTACAACACCAGCTTCTGACAATGAGTCATAGATATCCTCATAACTTTCTTTACGGTATTCAGCACCAACAACCGCCTGAACAGCACCAGCTTCCATTTCGAATAGATCAAAAGATGCAGAACCGAATGCTTCTTCCTGACCATATCTACCGATACGTGAAGTAGTTACTTTTAAACCACTTAGCAAAGTTTGGTAATCAGACATAGCTGCTGAGTCGTTAGCATAACGCGAACCAAATGGGTCACCCAGCATGTAAGATCCGTTGTTTACTGCGTTGATTGCAGATGAACCTAACAAGTAGTTACGGCCGATTTCATATGTTTTGGAGTCGTTTTTGCGAGCACCAAAATCAACAGTAACATCACCAATTGTACCTTCAGCACCAACTAAGAAGTCAGTTGCCCAGTTGTCAACGTTGTTATCACGGTTACCGAATGCAGCAAAACGGTGTCTGTATTCAACGTCACGGTTAGCACCATTTGCCGCATTGTAGTATGGACTTAATGGGTTAGTCGGGTTGTTCACACTGTTAGCATTCATGATAGCGACTGGTGAGTCGTTTAATGTTGGCGCATAACGACCAAAAGATTTGGTTTTGGTGATTAACGTATGAGAGAAAATTTTCCAGTCATCATTGACTTGGTATTCAGCTTTCAAGAAACCTGAGCTGTTACCTGTAGAAGCTTCGTTCGCGTTTGTTGCGTTGAAGTTGTAAGCACACGCTGCACCAGACTTAAAGAAGTTAGGCAGTTTGTTGCAGTCAGCATCAGAAACTACTGATCTGAATGCACGGTTCGCACCAGGGCCTGCTGTGTCACGCCAGTTAATACCGAAGCTTGATGCTCCTGGACTAACCCACTCGTAATCACGTTCGAATATGATGTCCCGTTGGTTCCATGACACACCACCGATTACGGAAACTTTATCACCTGAAGAACCGAATACAGCAGAACCTTCTTCACGGTCACCACCATCAGCTGGCAAACTGACTGTTGATTTGCCAAGACGGAATTCAGCACCATTGAAATCTTTGCGAGTAATAATGTTGATTACACCCGCGATGGCATCAGAACCGTAAACTGCTGATGCACCGTCAGACAGAATTTCGATACGTTCTACTGCAGCCATAGGAATTGAGTTTAAATCCTGTGAGTTACCAGTAGAAGGAGATTTAGGTAAACGGCGACCATCAACTAAAATCAGTGAACGTTCAGCGCCTAAACCTCTAAGGTTTACTTGAGAAACACCCTGAGCAGAACTACCTGACTGAGGACGGAATGAACCAGAAGTGTTGAATGAGGTGTTACGCAGTAAGTCAGATACTGAAGTTTGACCAGACAAGTCAATTGCAGCACGGTCAATTACCGTAACAGGTACTGCTGCTTCGATATCTGTTCGCTTAATACGTGAACCAGTAACTTCAATACGTTCTACTTTAGCTTTCGCTTCGTCTTCCGCAGCAGCTACCGAACCAGTAAAAGCAGCTGTAGAAAAAGCTCCAAAAGTAAGGGCTAAATGCACCGCTTTTGACATTTTATTATTTGTAAACATGTGTTCTCCCTGGATCACTATTTAGTGATTCTATTCTACGTTGGCAAACATTTGCGGCTATTGGGCTCCAAACTTCGAGTGTTCGAGGTGGCCCCAAAAACGTCTCGATGATAAACGCAATTTTTCAGCGTGGTCAACAGTTTTTTACGGAACTAATTATGTTGAAATTTGTCACCGATGTCGCCAAGCAGCTATTTTTTCAAAAACTGTAAAAAGCACGCTACATTTTTTGCCCCCAGCCCTACTAGTGGGAAATATACCCGAGAACTTTGAAATGAAGAGCAAGTTAGCCACTATGAAACTGACTCTGACTGCAGACCAAAAAAACAGCTCGAAGCTATGTACGGTAAGAATCGTGACTAGCTCGCGTGCGACCGTATTAAAGCGTTGCTATTAGCGCCCGAAGGCTGGACGACGGAGATGATTTATCAGGGGTTACGTATCCAAGAAACCACTTTGCTGATTAAACCTTGTCTGAGAAGCTCATACCGGAAAATGGCGGTTCACAAAGTCGTTTACCTGCAGACAAAACAGCTGAACTCATCGAGCATTTAACCGGGCATTCGTACCATCACAACTAGTAAATTGTCGCTTAAGTGCAGGAGCGATTTGGTGTGCAATATACGTTAGCAGGAATGCACAAGCGGCTGCGAAAAGAATTGGTTTAGTTACAAGGATCCCAATAGTGCGCACCATAAGTTCGATGCAGCTAAACAACGAGCATTTATTGAAAATTATAAATAGATGAATGCTTACTGTCATGCGCACGAGAGCATTTTATTTATGTATGCGGCGCATCCTAATCAGGCTAAGAATCTCACACGGCTAGATACGAACAGGCTAGGGGGAAACTGATTGCAAGCACAGACAGCCGCACGTGGATGAACCTGGTGGGGAAGATGATTTTGGATGATATTGTCGGTGCAATCGTGGACGAATATGAGTTTGTGAACAACGAAACCCTTTTTTAATTATTGGGGGCAATTAAGAGAGAAGTATCCAGTTAATCACAAGTTGCATCCCATCTAGGATGTGTCGGGATACTAAATCGCGAATGTGGTGAAAAATACAGCAGCCTATTTGAATGTTGAGCAGCATTATTTCCTCCTTACAGCCTAATATAGATCCTATAGAGCAGTTGTGGAAGGTTAAGAATGAACGTGCAAGGAACAGTGTTTGTGCTTCAAAACGAAACGAGAATTCAGAGTAGTTCTAGACAAGTTTTTTAACCAAAAACTCCAGGACATCGGCGTCAGTTTGACCTCCCATATTAATAACAATTTTCAGATGCTTACACCCGCATTTTCAATATGAGTGGCTATATGCATCAGCCACTGGAGCGGTTAACCAATCTGAAGGGCATTAAAACCAAATCCAGCCTTTTTTCCGCCTGCAAAACTGTTGCTACTGCACAGGAACGTCATAGTGTAGACGACGCTTCTAGTGCCTACATATGAATAGCAGAACTTGAGTGCTTTCAAATGGAAATGGTATTTATTCGGTTATAGATTTGAATAGCCAAACAAACTGAAAAATGTACAATGCTGTAAATGCATTACTCTGAAGGTCACCGACAGACGTTATAACATCAAGTTCAATTGGTAAAATGAGCCTTAAAATTTTATGAAACATTGGGAACACTATTGGCAAACAGCCCAAAGCCTAAATAGCTTTGTCGATAAGCATTCAGATGGTTATAAAGACGAAATTGACAACTTCTGGAAGGCCACCTTTAACGCCCTAAACGAGAAGCAAAGAGTATTAGACATAGCAACTGGAAATGGTGCTCTGGCATTTGCAGTTCAACAATACTCAGATCAACATGACCTTTCATTGACTGTGTGTGCCAGCGATGCTGCTGCAATAAACCCAGTAATACATTTCTCAAATAAAACTGAACTGCTTTTTACATTAAAAAAAATTAGTTTTTTCCCTCTGGCCCGGACTGAAACGCTACCGTTTTCGGCAGGAAGTTTTGATTTATTGATGAGTCAGTTTGGCTTTGAATATTCTGATCAAGAACTTGCTTTTACTGAAGTTAATAGAGTGTTAATGTCTGGTGGCCGTTTTGTCGCTCTGGTTCACCATGCTGACTCGTTTATTTCAGTAGATTCAGACAATAGCCTTCAGCTGCTGCATTATGTACTTGATCAGAAACACTTAGTGGCAGAGGCAATTAAAGCTCTTGAATATGCGGAGCAGCAAATGGCTTTGGGAGTTCAACTCAAAGCTGATCTGGTGTTTCAGCAGATGAATTCTGCATTGATTCTAGCCTTTCAGGACTTTCGACAACACTGTATAGCACAGCAAAATGAGGCCTGGTATAACGCCTTTGCTGAGGAGTTTGTACCTGCGTTATTAGAGCTTCGCTCTGGCTGCGCTTGTAAAATGAAAAATTTTGAATATTCTTTGCAAAGTCACCAGCAACGCTTGATTGAACAAAATAGATGTCGTTGGTCAGTATCTGAAGTGAATCAAATCATAAGTTTGGTTTGTCCATCTCTATGGCTCGAGGTTGATATTAAACCTTTTTATACAGCTGAAGGGCTATATAGCTGGCAGCTATCAATGGTCAAAAGATAGGGCAACGAAGGTCGAAAGTCGGAGTAAGAGGCGCTTCTTAGGATTGGATTTTTTGATCGACTCCGCAGAATAAATGAGTCATATACTCAAATAGTTCGCTCAGGCTGAGCAACTTTACTTAGTTGAATTATACGCACCAGCCGGGAGCCATTCTGCAATGCTAATGAGGTTTCGCACTGGTGAGACTGCGGCTTTGGGAAATAAGCATTTAGACTTTGGTCAGGCCTGGTTGCAGCAACGTATTGCTAGCCTGTCAGATCATCCGCATGCTCATGCTGAGCCTCTGGCGGTGATTAGATATCAAAGCGGCGAAGAGTATAAGCTGCATGGCGATTATCTTCCTGAGAATTCGGCGTTGACCGCAGCTGATTTTGGTGGGCAAAGGGTGCAGACAGTATTGGTATATCTGAATGATGATTTTGTTGGGGGCGCCACGCATTTCCCACATTTACAATTGTCAGTACAACCAAAAGCTGGTTATGCGCTGATTTTCAGCAACACTGATAGCGACCACACGCCAAATACCCGCAGTCTGCATGCCGGAACTCCGGTAGAAAGCGGTGAAAAATGGTTAGCGTCAAAATGGATCCGAGCATTACCGATCCAAGGCCGTTAAGCATAAAAACTAAAGCTACTTAAAGTTTTTAATAAGTAATTCGGCCGCCAAATTTGTCGGCCGAACTTTTTGGAAGCAATGCAACGCTACTGAAGTTAATGCCGGTGAGCCGGTTGTTTTTGCTCGACATGAACTTTTTCGCAAGCCGCGCAGCGTTGACGCGCCGGATCTGCCATCAGTAATTCACGCTCAATTCGGCTTTCGCAATCGGAACACAAACCATATAAGCCCATATCCATTTGGCTTAATGCCGC
>JACCDZ010050657.1_pt1 | contig 11024 bp, 10 predicted proteins | sample 7449551 | NCBI WGS metagenome assembly JACCDZ01 (sample SAMN15323452, study PRJNA562643) | freshwater metagenome | isolation source: river surface water | place: USA:Blue River Watershed | collected 2017-08-18
CGGTTGCCATCGAGATCTTTGCCAATCGCACCTTCTGCCCGAGCAATAATGGATAGGTAGACAATTACATCACCGGCAGATATTGGTTCTTTACCTAGCGCCATCGCCTGGGCAGATTTAGGGCCAGGAATATCCGTCGCAATATGACGTGATTGCGGAAGCGGCTCGTGTGCGTTAAGAGTCATGGGTAAATCATAGAGCCTTGGAGAAAGTAGGGACGGCCGAGAAGTTATGCTTAGCCACATGAGTTAAGGTGATCTTCGAAACATCGCGCCATTGCTTGACGCTTATCTCTCTTACTTCGAGCGCAAGCGAAGCCCATTTACGGTACCAGGACATAAGCAGAATGCATCGCGCTTAGATGCTGGTTTAGGAGCGTTGGTTGATTCAGATGTTCCTCTCTTTGGAGGGCTTGATGAAATTAAGCTCACCAACAAAGTGCTCGCACGAGCAGAGAAACTTGCTGCAGACTTTTGGGGCGCAGACTTTGCACGATTTTCAACTGGTGGATCCACTCACGCAAATCAGGCGGCAATTCTCGCTCTCGGAAAACCTGGCGATAAAGTTGCAGTGAGCCGCACAGCGCACCGCTCTGTGTTGAGTGCGTTAGTACTTGCAGGCCTTGAACCGATCTGGCTCACACCAGAAATTAACAACGCAACAGGTATTCCTATCGGGATCCCAATCAGTGAATTAGAGCGAGTGCTTCCTGAAAAACCAATCGCGTTATTGCTCACTGAACCCGGTTATCTCGGAACGCTTTCAGATATTGGCGCACTAGTAACACTTGCTCACACGCATTCAATGCCAGTCATCATTGATGCAGCGTGGGGCGGACACTTTGGTTTTCACAAAGACTTACCTGCTCATGCGCTGCAGATGGGTGCTGATGCTCTGATCACTAGCGTTCATAAGGCTCTTCCTGGATATAGCGCATCTGCACTATTGCTGGCGCGCACAGAATTTTTAAGCGCAGAGCGCCTTGAGCAAAGTTTTGAGACTACTCACACCACTTCTCCTGCAGGCGCACCTCTTGCATCAATCGATGCAACCCGTGCACTTTTACAGACTCGCGGTGAGGAACTATTGGGTGAATTGCTGAGCAATGTTTCCCACTTTAAGGAGAAGGTTCAGTCAGAATTTTCACTACCGATATTTCTCAACGCTAGCGACTTACCTGCTGGGCGATTTGACCCTGCCAAGATAATTCTTCGAGCCAATCAGTTAGGTGCCTCAGGGGTTGCCATTGAAAATGCTTTGGGCGAACATGGAATTCGAGTCGAGATGGCTGATCAAGACACTGTCGTCTTCCTTGCAACTCTTGCCGATACGCGCGCGGACTTTGATGAAGTTGCTGATTTACTCATAAAGATCGCTCGCTCCCAGCAAAGTACGCCACGTCCTAGTGCAACTGCGCTGAGCTGGTCAGTAGTTCCAACTGTTGGAATATCTATGCGCGATGCTTACTTTGCATCAACCGAGATGGTCTCTGCAGCAGATGCCATTGGGAGAGTAAGTGCAGATTTGATCGCACCGTATCCCCCAGGTGTTGCAGTTATTGCACCAGGTGAGATTTTGACTGAAAAGATTGTGCAAGGACTTTCTGCATCACAAAAAGCGGGCGTGCGTATTGCATATGCAACTGATCCAACCCTTGGAAAGTTTCGGGTTGTAGTTAAGTAATTGCGTGATTACTTCGTACGGTGAACTTTATGGTTAGCGGCCTGGGCTACTGGACGAATAACTAAAGAATCAACGTTGAAGTGCTCTGGCAGCGTGACGCTCCATCTAATTGCTTCAGCAACATCTTCAGCCAATAGCGGCGCGGCAACGCCTTCATAGACTTTTGCAGCACGCTCTGCATCCCCGAAACGAATCTTTGCAAACTCTTCTGTCTTAACCATGCCTGGTGCAATCTCTGTCACCCGGATTGGAAGACCATTGAGTTCAAGACGAAGTGTGCGAGCAAGTGAGGTTTCTGCATGCTTAGCAGCGACGTAACTTCCGCCATTTTCATAGGCAACGTGACCGGCCGTTGAAGAGATAATCACAATATGTCCGTGACCTAGTTTCTCCATTGCTGGGGTGAAAGCTTTCACCATGCGAACAGTTCCAACAACATTGAGATCGTAGGTCTTGCTCCACACGGCTGGATCTGAATCTAAGACAGATGCTGCATCGAAAGCACCACCTGCGTTATTGACAAGTATTGAGACTTTTCGATCGGCCAAATCACTGACTAGCTGATCAACACTTTTTTGATCTGTAATGTCTAAGTGGTGTGCCGTGATTGCTTCATTTTCGGCAGCGAGTGCATCTAGGCGATCCATGCGCCGTGAACATGCAATGACGTCATAGCCACTATCTGCTAACGCGCGAGCAGTTGCAGCGCCGATTCCACTACTTGCTCCAGTGACGATTGCACACTCACGGTTACTCATACTGAAAACCCTAACACCTAGACCTTAAACCAGACCGTGGTACCTGCTGGAAGCATGAAGTCAGAGATTGGGGCGGATGAGTGAAGAATTTCCTTCGCTTCGAATTTATGCGGATATCCCCTGAAATTAATCATGCAGTGCCAGCCACCTGGACGAGAGAAGTGAAGCACTTCTTTATTCTTCGTCTCATGCCACATCAGCAGCTCTTCGCTTTGTAATTTCTTGCGAAGCGCCAAAGCTTTGCGATAGATCTCTAGTGGTGATCCTGCTTTGCCATCCTGCAGTTCAACATTTGTCTCCGCAAACCATGTTGGCTGAGGCAAGTGCGAACCACCGCTTCCAAATCCATACGAGGTGCCGCTCTTAGCCCAAGGCAAAGGAACACGGCATCCATCGCGTCCCTTTTCAGTGTAAAGATTTCCAATATAGGCTGGGTCTTGAATTTGATCATGTGGAATATCTGTTACTTCATGTAGACCAAGCTCTTCGCCTTGATACATGTAAGTACATCCAGGAAGTGCCAAGATAAACATGGTTGCAGCTAGCGCTGCACGAGTGCCTGCTTCGCGATCTAGAGGATGAGTTTTACCGTCTGCAAGAAGCCATTTCTTCTCGTCAACAATGGGATGTAATCCGTAGCGAGTTGCATGGCGGATCTTGTCGTGATTTGAAAGGACCCAAGTTGAAGATGAGTGGTTCTTATCTGCAATTTCTAGGGACTTCTTAACGGTATCTCGATAATCAGAAGGATCGAATTTGGCATCCAGGAATGCAAAGTTAAATGCCTGTCCTAATGTCTTTTCGCTCGCATATAAAGGCATGCGCTCGATCGGAACATTTGCCTCTGCCACTGCTACTCGTGGTGGGTCATACTCGTTAAAGACTTTGCGCCACTCTTTATAGACTTCAAAGAGTTCGGCGCGATCAAAGAAAACGCCCTTGCCATCAAGTTGAGGGTTTTCGTATCCGAGTGTTGGTTGACTGCGTAGCGGTTCTGAAAGATCTTTCTTCATGGCATGGGCAACATCTACACGGAAACCATCCACACCGCGATCAGCCCAGAAACGAAGTGTCTTAATGAAATCTGCTTCAACCTCTGGGTTATCCCAATTCAGATCAGGCTGTTCTGGTGCAAAGAGATGGCAGTACCACTGTCCCGGCTTTCCATCTTTTTCAGTAATTCGTGTCCACGCTGATGGTGCAAAGTGTGATGGCCAATCAGATGGAGGTAATTCTCCATTCTTACCTTTACCGTCACGGAAAATATAGCGTGCACGTTCTGGTGATCCTGGTTCAGAGTTGAGGGCATCAATAAACCACTGATGAAGATTGGAAGAGTGGTTAGGAACGATATCTACAAAGACTCGAATTCCCGCTTCGTGGAGAGCAGCGAGCATCTCATCGAAATCATCAAGTGTTCCAAGCTTTGGATCAACATTGCGATAGTCATCAACGTCATAGCCACCATCTGCCAGCGCGGATGGATAGAACGGACTCAGCCAGACTGCATCAAGTGAGAGAGACTTTAAATATGGAACTTGCGATGTGATGCCCTTGAGATCACCGATTCCATCGCCATTTGAATCCTTAAAACTGCGTGGGTAAATCTGATAGATCGCTGCCTGTCTCCACCAATTTGCATCTTTAGACAAGCTCATCGAAATCTAACCCCCAATAATTTCCACCAATACTATCTCGCTTTGAGTTGCAGAAGTCTAATTGCCGCTACCGCACTGTCATATCCCTTATCTTCAATGCTTTCTGGGCGACCGCAGCGCGCAATTGCTTGATCCAAGGTGTTACACATAAGAACGCCAAAACCAATTGGAGCGCTAAATTTCAGTGAGACATCAATAACTCCTTGCGTGACGCCCTGACAGACATAATCAAAGTGGGGTGTCTCTCCCTGAAGGATTAAGCCCACGGCAACCACGGCATCAAATCCCTTTTCAAATGCAAGTTGGGAGGCGAGTGGAATCTCGAATGATCCTGGTACATAGATCACTTCTACATCGCTAATCGAGGCGCTAGTGAGTGCACGTTGCGCACCTGCGATCAAGTCATTACAAATATCCAAGTGCCAACTGGATGAGATAACCGCCACGCGAGCTTTTGGCAATTGTGGAAGTTCAATTATTGGTGCCTTTCCTGACATTTTATTCTCCTGCTCTTACGTGGCCGAGTTTTGTTGCCTTTGTATCTAAATACTTTTCATTGAACTCATTCGACTTAATTGGTAGTGAATGCACAGTAGATTTGATCCCAGCATCGGTGAGCGCTTGAATCTTCTCAGGATTATTTGTCATGAGGAGAACGCTCTTTATTCCAAGCTCTGAAAGAATTTCTACCGCATCGCTCCACTCACGCGCATCTACCTGGTGGCCAAGCGCGATATTTGCCTCGACCGTATCTAATCCGCGATCTTGCAATTGGTAAGCCTTAATTTTCTCAGCAAGACCGATTCCACGACCTTCATGATTTCTTAAGTAAATTATGTATCCAGAACCCTTTTCTACGATGAGATTCATGGCCGCCTTGAGTTGCTCGCCACAATCACATCTCTGGGATCCAAGAACATCTCCAGTAAAGCATTCAGAGTGAATGCGTAGGTACGTTGGTTCTGATGTGATTTGCGGATTAAATGCAAGGATAACGTGATCGCGTTGGCGTAACGCTGGGTATGTTGCAACTTTCCAAAGATCGTTATCGATCGGTAGATCTGCCCACTCAAGATGAGTGAGAGCTCCTTTAACCGAAGTGAAGTTCTCTTTGTAGTAAGCGGCCAAATCTGCAATCGCAATAATTGGGATCTGGTGCTTGGCAGCGAATGTTTCGAGAGTCTTCCCTCGTGCCATCGATCCATCATCGGCAACAATCTCTGAAAGCAAGGCTTGTTCGGAACTCTTGCTTAATTGAGAGAGAGCAACCCCTGCCTCTGTATGCCCCTGACGCCCCAGCAGTACTTGATCGTGGGCGACTAACGGGTAGACGTGGCCAGGTCGAATTAAATCTTTCGGTGTTGTTGAAGGTTCTGCAAGTGCGCGAATAGTTCTAGCTCGCTCAGTAGCGCTTACTCCAGTGGTGATCCCTGGGGCGAAGTCGACTGCGACAGTAAATGCTGTACGGCGCTGGTCTTCATTGTTTTCAACCATGAGTGGAAGATTGAGTTCACGGGCTCGCGATTTCGTTAGCGCTACGCAGAGAATTCCGGTCGTGTGTGTAACCATGAATGCAACTTTTTCGGGGGTTGCCCGTGTTGCTAGCAGCATCAAGTCGCCTTCATTTTCACGGTCGAGATCATCTACGACGATCAGAAACTCACCGTTTGCATAGCGAGTGAGTGCTTCAGGGATAGAAATCATTGGAATGCTCATCGCTTCTCCAAGAGTCTCTCTACATACTTGGCCAGCACATCTACCTCGATATTGAGTGGATCACCGATTTTCTTTGTAGAGAGGTTTGTCTTCTCCAGCGTTGCCGGGATCAACCAAACTGTCACTTCATTATTTTCGTCATCTATTTGACCCACGGTTAGAGAGACACCTTCGATGCAGATTGAACCTTGTGCAACTACGTACTTCATCAAAGAGCTATGCAACTTCACCGTAAACTCTTGCCACTTTTCACCATCTACTATCGAAATCACTTGTGCAACACCATCAACATGTCCCTGCACCATGTGGCCACCCATCCGAGCGGATAAAGTTGCTGCTAACTCTAAGTTGACTCGATCACCTTCTTTATATGAACCAAGAGAAGTTAATGAAAGGGTTTGCACCATCACATCTGCAGTAAATGTGTGACCACTCACGGCTGTCGCAGTGAGACAGACTCCATTAACTGCAATTGAATCCCCCAGTGATATACCGGCCACAGTCTGCGGTGCGTTAATCACGAGGATTGCGCTATCTGTACTAAGGGTGAGCGATGCAATAGTTCCAACTTCAGTAACAAGTCCTGTAAACACCTTAGCCACCTCTCTTTGTAATGAAGTAATGTGACTTTGTATCGGGACCGATAGCAATCTGGCTTATCAATTCAGCGTTAGCTAAGAGCGTCTTCTCATCCGCAAAGAGTTGAGCGCCTTCTGCTCCTAAGGATTCCGGTGAGCGATAGATGATGAGTTCATCTATGAAACCAGCGCTCAAGAGAGCGTTACCTAGCATTGGGCCGCATTCAAGAAGCACTTGGTTGTAACTATATGAAGACAGTTGTAAAACTATCTTTTCTGGATCTTGGTTCCTAATAAAGTGTGTAACCGCGCTCGAATCATTGAGATTGTGAGTAGAAGGAATATCTCTCAAGCCGACAACAATTCGATCTGGGTATTTTCCACCAGAAGTGTTGCGGGGAATCAAATGTGGATTATCAGACAACGCTGTTCCGGTACCTACAAGAATGGCGTCAGACTGTGCCCGCAAAACTTGAACATCAGCGCGAGATTCCTCGGAAGTTACCCACGTTGGTGAACCATTTCCTGCAGCTATCTTTCCATCCGCCGAAACAGCAACTTTCCAGATCATTCGAGGACGACCCGTGTGAATTTTATGGAGCCAGCTTCGGTTTGAAAAATGAACTTCTTTGCTTAGAACATCTAAGTCCACATCGATACCGGCGGCACGGAGTCTTTCAACTCCTCCACCTGCTGCTTCATGTGGATCTCTTATAGAGATAACGACGCGCGCGAATTCAGCGTCAATGATTGCTTCGGTGCATGGAGGTGTATTTCCAATATGGTTACAAGGTTCAAGAGTTACGTAGATCGTTGCGCCTTTAAGAGATTGTTGGGCACTCTTGATGGCAACAATCTCTGCATGATCGGGAGATGTCTGACGCTGGTGAAATCCTTCGCCGATGATTGTGCCGGCAGCATCTGTGATTACTGCCCCAACAATTGGATTTGGGTGTGTCTTGCCTAAACCATTTTCGGATAGCGAAAGTGCACGCTGCATGAGTTCGCTTGCATTCATTGCTTCTGCACCATCCCCTTCGACTCTTTTTGTGTAGCAAGAGATCGGGGTATGCAATAACCCGTAGACGTCCATACCGGATGTCATTACGACAAGGCAGAACGCTACGTCTTAGTTATCTCTCATCCGGACTTTAACCGTCGGTCTCAGAATTACACTGAGTCCACCGTTAGCTGGCTGCCAACGGGTCGCGGACTTTAACCGCCGGTTCGGAATTACACCGACCCCGATAACTTAGGGCTTATCTTATTCCAGAATGACTCTTCTGGCCAACGAAGCTACTTTTGGCTGACTTTATACACGTTGCCGCTGGCATCGTATGTGATCCACTCACCGACCTGTAAGCCTGACTTGAAGTTTCCAGATCGCATAATCGTTCCATCTTTGCGATACCACTCCCAATATCCATGAAGTTCTCCGTTTTTGCGAGAACCTTTCGCTTTAAGGAAACCATTCGTGTAGAACTCGAAGACTTTTCCTTTCGAGTTGGGGAAAGATTCATTGATCAATTCAATCTTTCGAAAGATGATTTTCTTAAGTAACGCCTTTGGAAAAGCTTTATCTACCTCAAAGTGGATTGATCCCTTAGTCATTTCAAACTTTAATAGTTGACTACGAAGATCGTTTCCCAGATCTCCCCCGTAAGGAAAGACGCTGTTATGGTGCTTGAATCCATCGAGACCGATGATTCCTATTCCCTGAGATGTCCAAGTAGGGATTCCATATTTAATCTCTTCCTGTGCTCCAGGAAGGAGTTCACAGATTTGCTCGCGCACACTCTGCAACACCTTTGCTTGTTCTTTAGGGAAAGACTTAAAGCGAGCTTTGATCTCTTTCGAACTCATTTATCTCTACTTAAGCAACGCTTTCATAGTTTCAATCTCAGCGCTCTGGCTAGTGAGAATATCGGCGTATAGCTTCTTGACTTCACTATTTGTTGAATTCTTAATCATTGAAATCATGTCGATAGCGCCCTCGTGATGAGCAATCATCCCTTCAAGGAATAAACGATCGAAATTCTCCCCTTTTGCAGAAGATAACTCTGCTATCTCTTCATCTGTAAGCATTCCGCTCATCTCCATATGATGACCGTGAGATTCTGAGTAGTTGCTTGCATCTAACCAGCTCTGCATCTGCTCAATTTCGGGAGCTTGAGCATCTCTAATTGCAGTTGCCAAAGAAAGAATTTCTGGGTTGGTGGTATTCGCCAACGCAAGCTCTGACATTGTTACAGCTTGGCTATGGTGTGGAATCATCATGGAGGCAAACATCAATTCATCATCTGTGTAAGTACCTGAAGCGTCATCTTCACTCGACATCGAACCATGACCAGAGTGGTTCATTGGGGATCCGGAATTACCCGCCAGCAAGAAAACTACTGCCAATACCAATACAAGGATTATTCCAAGAAAGGTTCCGGTCTTCTTATCTATGTTGATCTGCATAGATTTAGGATACTTCACCCCAAAGGAAGAAGCTGATCCAAATTCTTAACCTCGATCGCTTCGCCACGAGCGCTTGATTCGACAAATTTCCCATTTATTGAGGCGACGACAGAACCGTCATCGGTTGTATGTGCATCTGAAACAAGGGAGACCCGATAACCACGCTCGAGCGCATCAACAGTTGTTGCGTTAACACAATTCTCGGACTGTGCACCTGTCACATAAAGATGTGAGATGTCATGCTCGTGCAAAATCTCCGCTAGATCAGTCTCTTCAAATGAACTTCCATGAACTTTATCAACTCGTCCATCATGATCTTCTGGCACTAACTCAGGGATGATATCCCAATAGTGCGAACCGATTGGCATCTCGTCTTCTGAATGTTGAACCCAGATTACGGGGAGATCGTTGGCGCGTGCTGAATCGATTGCTCGATTGATTTGATTGACAACAGATACTTTCTGGAAGGCGTTGAGTACCACACCGTTTTGAACATCAATAACTAGCAGTGCGCTCTTGACGTGATTGAAAGTCATGGACAAATTCTAACAGTTACTACTTCTTGCCTCCGAAAAGTCGGCTTAAGATGCCTGGCTCCTTAGGTTCATTTGCATGTCCTTGGCAGCGATCATTCTTTGCCACACCTTTGAGAGCAATCTCGATATGTTGACCACAGCCTGACCATGTTGGCTTCTTGCACTTACGACAAGTTGTTTTGCTGCACATGTTATTCCACTTTACCTTTCGTTATGAAGCGATGAGTTCTTTCTTTGCTGCAGGTGATTTACTCCAAGTGAGGTAACCACCATCAAGATTTACTGCGCTAAAGCCAAGCTCGTTAAGCAAGAGTGTTGCTGTATGGCCTCGTTGGCCAACTTGGCAGTTAACAAGAATTTTCTTATTAGTCAGATCGCCAACTCGATCGCGAATCTGATCAACAGGGAAATTAACCGCACCAGGAATTGCTCCAGCCGCGAACTCACTCGCGCTTCGAACATCTACTAATTGATATCCCTCTGAAGCAAAAGTTTCTATTTCATTCCACTGCGCGGTCTTAAGTAGGCCGGAGATCATGTTCTCTGCAATGTACCCCAGCATATTTACAGGGTCCTTTGCTGAACCAAATGGTGGTGCGTATGCCAACTCGAGATCTGCAAGCTCTGGCGCAGTGATGCCACCTCGTATCGCTGTTGCGATCACATCGATGCGCTTATCAACGCCGTCAACACCCACGCCTTGTGCGCCAAGTATTTCTCCAGTGATCGGATCAAAGATGAGCTTGAGTGTCATCTGTTTCGCATCTGGGTAGTAACCGGCATGGTTATTTGGATGCGTATGAATTGCCATTGATTGACGACCTTGTGCAACGAGTCGCTTCTGATTCCATCCGGTTGCTGCAATGGTGAGGTCAAAGACTTTCACAATTGCAGTTCCGATTGTTTGAACAGGTCTAATAGTTCGACCATTGATGTGATCTGCCACGATGCGACCGTGACGATTAGCTAAGTTTGCAAGTGGGACAAGCGTTGCTGAACCATCGAGAGCATCAATTTTCTCTGCGGCATCGCCAATTGCATAAATATCATGATCATTTGTTCTATTGAACTGATCTACTTGAATTCCCTTCCGGGAGCCAATAGTCAGACCGGCATCATGAGCCAATCCGATCTCTGGTCTGACACCAATTGCCAGGATGACAAGCTCTGCATCAAGTTCCACACCATTACTTAATGTGACAGTTTTTGCACCAATTGACGTTGCGCTCACACCTAAATGTAAATCCACGCCGTGTGATGTCATTTCGGTGGCTACAAGGGAGGCCATCTCAGGATCAAGTGGCGCTAAAACCTGATCTGATGCCTCTACAACACTTGTCTTGATTCCACGATGAACAAGATTCTCAGCAATCTCCACACCGATAAATCCTCCACCGATGACAACTGCACTCGTTGGCTTAGCGGCCACCTGAATGACCATGCGCTCAACATCCTCAACGGTGCGCAAAGTTAACCCACGCTCAACTCCAGGCAGAGGTGGAACTATCGCTGATGCTCCAGGACTCAAGACTAATTTGTCGTATGCGACGTCGTTAATCTCTCCGGAGATCAGATTCTTAACTTTAACGCTTTTATTTGCGCGATTTATAGAGATAACTTCTGAGTTAACTC